>SDBT01017049.1_pt1 | contig 11484 bp, 13 predicted proteins | sample 2277101 | NCBI WGS metagenome assembly SDBT01 (sample SAMN10404973, study PRJNA504765) | marine sediment metagenome | isolation source: marine sediment core GS10_PC15, 103 cmbsf | place: Arctic Ocean: Southern Knipovich Ridge | collected 2010
GTGTAAAGAGGATACATATGCGGCCGGACCTCCCCATCGGTTTCCCTGTCATTATGGTATCGATTTTTCAACAAGAGGTGAGCTTATTGCCTCAGACAAATCCGAAAAGGAACTTGCTGATATTCTTGGACTGGATACACTTCACTATCTCAGCCTTGAAGGACTATTGGAATCAACCGGCATAACAGATCCGGCAAACAACTTTTGCAAAGCATGTTTTGACGGATGTTATCCTGTGGAGTTTGATGAGTTTCTTTCCAAAGACTGCCTTGAAAGGAGGTAAAAATGCTTGAATCAAAATACCTGACAGATAATGTTCAAAATATACAGAAGCTTATGGTGATTCCCGCCTTAAGGAAATTTGAAACAAAAAACCTAGGAAAACTCCTCAGACTCAGCAAGATACGGCAATATGAAGATGGAGAGATGATAATCAAGGAAGGCGATCTGGACAAATGGCTTTACTTTCTTCTATCCGGAAAGATACGTGTGGTAAAAGGGGGGGAATCGCTCAGCGCTATTGACAAGATGGGTGAAATGTTCGGTGAAATGAGACTTATCGATAGTCTTAGCAGGTCTGCCTCAATTTTCGCAGTAGGCAGCACCGTATGCCTTGCGGTGGATACTTCAGCTGCAGGTAAGCGAGGCTTTGAAGATGAAAGAGCAGATTTTTTATTAGTATTATACAGAATGTTTGCAGAATTCGCTTCATATAGGTTGCGTTTAACAAACGACGAACTGATCAAGTTAAAAAAGGAACTCAAAGGACGCTAGGCCGGATGAAAAAAACCGTTGCCTTTTCTAAAGATGCCACAAATATTTTCTTTCATATTCTGACAAATTGCAATCTCAAGTGCCGGCACTGTTATATCAACCCGGAGCAGCACGGAGAAAAGACGCTTCCTCCAGAAACCTTAGAAGCATGGCTCGAGGTGTTTGCCAAAAAGAGCAAGGAGGCAAACGTCATCTTTCTGGGCGGAGAGACAACAATGCATCCGGCCCTTTCACTTGCCGTAAAAAAAGCAAAAGTGCTCGGCTACAACTCCATTACCATCGATACAAACGGATATCTGTTTAATGATATCCTTTCAAAGGTCACTCCAGACGATGTGGACTATTTTAGCTTCAGCTTAGATGGCGCCACCCGGCAGACAAACGATATGATCCGGGGAAAGGGTTGCTATGATAAATGCATCGCAGGGATCCGGAAGGCTATCACAAGAGGGTTTCACACCAGTCTCATTTACACTGTGAGCGCGGATAATATTCATGAACTCGACTTGATGGCTACCCTCCTTGAGGATCTGGGAATAAACAGATTTTTCATACAGGTCATCGGCATCCGGGGAAAATCTGCCAAAAGAGGTCGTGAAGGGCTGCAGGTTTCTCGGTCTGAATGGTTAAAAATAATTCCTGTCGTGGCTCAAAAAATAGCCCGTCAGGGTAAAACGGTTTTATATCCGAAAGTTTATTTAAGCCTGGATGAACCCTTTGAATGCGCCGGTCTGGTTGCAGAAAATTATTTTATATTTCCCAACGGCAGGGTATATCGATGCCCCTTGTGCGAGGATTTTCCTTTACACAGTAAGATCTTTAAGGATAACATACTGCTCAACACCCCGAAGATAAACGAATATGATCTCTTCAAACTTAACATTCCTGAAGGATGTGTGATGAACAAACTCATACAGCCTGATAATCTAAACTATAAAAATGATGGTACGCCTGAATACAAAGTAGCCTGCTGCATGTTAAAAGAAGAGGTGCGTGGTTAACGAACAGGGTGCTCCCTGCCACCGTTTAGCCCGCATTTCTCATGAAGAATTTATTCTGGTTTGAAAGGACTTTTTCATGGAATGTCCACATTGTGAGAGTATTGATAACAAAGTGATCGATTCCAGGCTGACGCGAGAACGATTTTCCATCAGACGTCGCCGTGAATGTTTAACCTGCTCAGAACGTTTTACAACCTATGAATCGACGGAAGAGCGATTACTGCCTGTTTTAATTAGAAAAAAGGCAGGAATGGGGGCTACAAAAGCAAAGCTCAAAACCATGCTGTCATTTTTGTCGGATACTTTAAAGACCCTGTCCGGAGAGACCGAGAACCTCATTGACAAAGTGGACAAACTTGACAAGGCTTATGCAGCCGAGGCATCTAAAAGAAAGACTGTAATTAGGATGGCATCAAAGAAAAAAGGGTCTGTAATAAAGCCTGCTGTTCGCAAAACAACCCCCGTGTCAGCCACGGATGTGGTTGTCAATATTATTAAACGGTACAAAAAGGGCGTCGGCATTTCAAAATTAATAGACAAAACAGGTTTTGATGACAAAAAGGTCAGGGGTATTGTTTACAGGGCAAGTAAACAAGGCAAGATAAAGCGCGTCGGTAAAGGTGTTTATGTAAAACACTAATATAGCTCGTGATAAATCCGGTATAATTAAGCAACTTACGGAATTAGGCAGAAAACAGGAGATACGTGCAAACAATACGTCAGCAGATAATCGAATTTTTGAGTAATAAGGAGATGAGTGGCAGGGATTTATCCCAGTCAGTGGGAATTCGGGAAAAAGAGGTTTATGACCATCTTTCTCATATTGCGCGTTCTGTAAATGCCCGGAGAAAAAAACTTGTTATCATACCTTCATGTTGTCTGGAGTGTGGATATGTTTTTGAAGACCGGAAGCGTTTTTCCCCCCCGAGTCGCTGCCCGCGCTGTAAAAACGAGCATATACAGGATCCAACTTACCGGATCAGTTAGTGTCCATCCAGAAACAGCATCTTTCGGCCCAATACTGCGTTCTTGGATTTTTTCGATCCTCGACGTAGGCGCACTACGCCTGCGGTCGAAAAAATCCTGCGGCCTTGTCTTGAACCAAAATCTACTATTTCTGGATGGACACTAGTTAACCTGAATATTTCATACATTAAAACGGAAAGTAATAATATCCCCGTCTTGAACCTCGTAGTTTTTTCCCTCAAGTCTAACATTACCCTTTTTTTTGGCTTCATGATAAGTGCCGGCAGCCATGAGGTTGTCACAGGAAATTACCTCTGCGCGAATGAACCCTTTTTTCATGTCTGTATGAATTACCTCGGCAGCGTCAACGGCTTTAGTCTCTTTTTTTATAGTCCAGGCCTTTACTTCATTACTAACAACAGTAAAAAAAGAGATAAGACCAAGGAGGTTATATGATTGCTTGATGACCCTGTCCATGGCAGATGATGTAATATTAAACTCAGCAAGGAACTCATCGGCTTCTTCATGGGACATTTGCGCAAGTTCCTGTTCGAGCTTACCCCTTATAACCATGCAATCTTCCATGGACGTCAAGTCTTCTGTCTCGGGAATATCGTCATCCTCATCTTCGTTGTTAAACATAACCAGCATGGGTTTTGCTGATAAAAAAGCATAACCTTTAAGTAGATGTGCAGCCGCAAGATCCGGAAACTTTCTTAACGGCATTTCGTTTTCAAGGTTTTTAACACATTGGTTTAAAAGAGAAATTTCCTCAGCAGAAATCTTCTTGTCACGTCTTCTGTCGAGTTCGATATTTTCCAGCCTTTTTTCAGCAACAACAAGATCCGCTAATATCAGTTCCTGGTCCATGTCATTAAAATCATGGTATGGTTTCGGTTTTTCAACACCATATACACCGAAATTCCGGATCACGTGTATTAAAGCATCACAGTCTCTTACCTGAGTCCAAATTTTCTGATCTTTTTTTTGGAGCAGCTTTGCTGGCAGAAAATACTCCACCTTAGCATAAATGGTCCTTTTGGGTTTATACATGTTACTTAGGACATCCACACGTTTGTCCGGAACCTGTATAGTCCCGATACGGTTTTCTGTTTTATGTCCTTCAGGAAGAATATTTTGAGTCAATGCTTCAAATATGGTCGATTTTCCCGATCCGGTAAGACCTATAATTCCTAATTTCATTTTGTTGACGCTCCTAACCCGCATTTCTCACGATCCAGAGCGGTGCAGGAACAAGGCATTTCAGTCCGGAGACGTAGATATATTCTACTTCGAGGGCTGAATAACGCAGACGCCGAAGGAGTCATGCCGAAGGCACTGTGCCGCTCTGGATCGCCTTTGGTGAAGAATTTATCTAAAATAAAATCAAAGTGTTTAATCAAATTATCCGTCCATGTCAATTTAAGTGATTAATATCTTTATATTTACTAACAATAATAAAAGCCAGATAAATTCTTCATGAGAAATGCGGGCTAAGTTTTTTAGCAGCATCTTTTGCCCATCGATTCCATAGACCATGATGTTATCTTTTGAAAACTTCGAAAAAAAATATAATTTCTTGAACTATAATTTGCTTTTCAGTTCTTTGGATATATTCCTCAAGTCTTGGGCCGAGCTTTTTGGGCATTACAAAATAATATCACAAGCTTTCAATAATGACAATCTATATGCCAATAGACGTCTTCAATTATCAAATTATCCCTTTTCATGCTTCGCTGGGGAAGGGGGGGACGTATCATCTTCGTGAAGAACAATCTATACAATATTGGTTTTACCCTTGAAAATAGCGTTTAAAGCGCTTAAAATACCTATATTTATAACATTTAATATTAATTTTTATTTAGATAGCACGGTCAGATCTTAAATACTCATATACAACTTGCTCCGTATGAATATTGAAGAAACGGAAGTCGACTTTGCTTCGATTTAAGGGTTGCAAAGAAAATCTTTTTAAAACAGGCATTATGAATCCCTCTGGGGATTCAACAGGGCAAGCAAATAATGATTCACATAACCACAGACATATCAATTGATGAAAAAGAAATAAAATTGGATTTTATCCGTGCGTCTGGTCCAGGGGGGCAGAACGTTAATAAAGTTGCTTCAGCGGTACAGTTGCGATTTGATGTTTATGGTTCTCCATCATTGCCGGATGATGTAAAAAAAAGGCTTATCCTTTTGGCAGGAAACAGGATCAATGAAGACGGTATTCTAATAATAGACGCCAGAAGATCCCGTACGCAGAATCGCAACCGTGAGGATGCAATTGACAGACTGATTGATTTAATACGCAAATCGACAATCAAACCAAAAAAACGCTTAAAAACAAAACCTTCCGTCTCGTCAAAAAGACGTATGTTGGAAGATAAGCGTCGTCGTAGTGCAAAAAAACGTATGAGAGGTCCAATCCGAAATATAGAAGATTAGAAAAAAATTTAGGGGATGTCCGTCTTAACCTGAATTGCTCATGAAGGGTTTGTCTCGGATTTTATTATAGAACCTATCTCAAAAACAATCTAAGTTCCCATGGCGGTGTTGCAAAACGGTTCAAAATGCTCACATACTACGTGTATGCTCCGCTTTTTCACCGTTTCGCGCCTTGCCCTGAATTCTAATCTTATTTTTGAGATAGGTTCTAGTAATTACACATAAAAGTCGTGAGATAGGCGAGAGATATGCGTGCTGTTATCATGGTGTTTTCGGAAAATGCGTATTGCGGAGGCGGTTGCTTAATAGTTGGATCAGATTTCTGGAAAAAGTGTTATTTGCTTGGAGGAGTTCCTCAAAAATAGCAGGAGTCATGACTATAAGCATCGATTCAGTTTCAGCAACGGCGGTTGCAGACCGGTTTTCGTTCAACAGGTAGGACATTTCACCGAACACCTCTCCTTCCTTTAGAGTCGCGATTTTTTTTCGTTTTAGTTGAATTTGCGGCGTATGTCGATACTCCCCAGATAAATAAAATATATATCCGTACTCTCATCATTTTCACGGAAAAGAATATCTCCGGGCTGATAGCGTCTTGCAAATTTTTCAAAAAGGCGTTTTGGGTGGCTGAACAGGAATTTCTCGATTTTTTTCTCTTTTATATCCTGGTTTAATTTGAATATATAAAGTCGTTCAAGCAACAGGATGTCTATCTTGTCTGAAACAAGGGTGTATTCAGCAAAGAAAAAGAAAAGTGCAAAGGATAAATATATCCAGATTACCATCAGGATCAGTGATCCAAGAACCCCATAGATTACATTGTATTGTTCGACATTGAAAAATTTGGAGAGCAGCATATGGAGCAGGATGATCGACAGGGCGCACCACAAAGCCCCTATCAGGCTTGAGACGGTTTTTGGCCTTTGTGGCGGTATAAACCGGTATGACAGAAAGATTACTATAAAAGTGACCAGTAACGGGACGAAACGCCTTATCACAGGAACCAGGGTCTGGAAAAAAGCCTGAACGATAAAGCTGTCTATAGCAAAGGTCTGGAAGAAATTCAGCCCCATGCTTATAAATGTTGCCATTACGGATAATAATAACAATAAGGATAGAATGATAAATGAGAAGATATTCATCGCAAGCGGTGTCCGGATCTTTTCGGCAGAAAAGATGATTCCCAAACCCCGCTGGATGGAAGTTAAAATTGCACGACCGGCCCAGAGCAGATTGATCAGGCTGAAGATTACTATGGCGGTGGTGTTTACATTCAGAAGACCGATTCTTACAAGGAGATCCTTGTCCAGGTTTTCATTGATACTTTTCAGAAAAGCAAAGAAGCTGACCGATACATCGGGAAAAGAAATCAGGTAACGGTCAAAAGAAATGAGTATCAAAAGAAAAACAGGTGTAACCGACAGGAGGAAAAAAAAGCCGCAGCTCCGGCATGATTAAGCAGTTCGTTCTTAAGAAAGAAATTTACGGAGAGGATGGTCTTTTGCAGGAAAACCTGAAAATGTTTCCAGATAAATTTGAAAAAACCGCCGATATCTTTTTCGCGCATCATCTATGTTTGCTCAACATTTATTGACATCCCCATTGAGAGAGATTCTGTTTTTCATTTAAAGTTATAATGTTTTTTTACCGGCGACATAATATCCCAGACACAGGACAATCCTTTTGGGAATGTAATAAAGTCTCCTTTTCCGAATTCCACTTTCTCTCCATCCTTTGTTTCAACAACAACACTTCCTTCCAGCAGATAGCATTCCTCGGCACTGTCATAATGCCAGTCAAAGCGAGAAATTTCTTTTTCCCATATGGGCCAGGTTAAAATACCTTTTGTTTCAAGGTCCTTATTCGTTGGTTTCTCAATCTCGATTTTCATATTTTGCTCCTTTCGATCAATCAGCATGTCAGATGAAAGCATGCACCGACACGGTTGTGTGAAAAAAGTTCATTGTATATCATGATTGTTCTAAAAATATCCTCTTTTTCGACAAACCCCACCAGTTTCCCTTCATCCTCGACTTTCGCTCAAGTAGGGTATAAAAAGTATAGTGAAATTAAGATATTATGTCAAGCATGGAAGCCTCTACCTTATGGTTAACCCGAGTTTCTCATGAAGAATATCAAACAGAATGGAAAAATAATACGATATTAATAAAATATACATAAATTTTTCTCAAGTTCGGAATAGCAGACTGTAATGATACAAAATAAAAAAGGCATTTGATTTTCTTCACCAAAGGCGAGCAAGAGCGGCACAGGAACTGCGTTATTCAGCCCTCGAAGTAAAAACTACGTCTTCAGACTGAAAATGCCTTGTTCTTGCACCGCTCTAGCTCGTGAGAAACTCGGGTTAAGTAAAAGCAGGTTCTGGCAGCCAAATATTGATATTGTCCATGTGGAATGCTATATAATAGAACATTGACTAAACTTTTCGGGAAAACCATGGACAGATTATACAATCGATCCTATTTTTTTGACAAGGGCCTTCGCTTTGAATGCCAGCAATGTGGCGCCTGCTGTACCGGTGCCCCGGGAACTATATATGTTGATAAAAATGAAGTTGATCGGATAGCCAAACATCTTTCTGCTCGGACTTCTTGTTTTATTGAAAAATACCTTTATCCGTTCAGAGGCGGGTACAGTATAAGGGAATATACTGATGGAAGGTGTTTTTTTTATAATGGCGGATGCACAGTTTATCCGGTGCGTCGCAGCCAGTGCAAAACATTTCCTTTCTGGGTAGAAAATTTGCGTTCACCCAAAAAGTGGCGACGCAAGTCCGGGGAATGCCCGGGGATTGGCCGTGGTCCGCTTTACTCCAGGGAACAGATTCTGGAAATTGTTCGGTCAGACCTTGATACTGTCGTAAAAAGCTATGGCTCTAATTGATCGCAAACAAAATAGGGGAAGTATTTTAGGGGTATGAAATAGGCGAAAAACTCGATGCTTTCAGGATATAGGTGTCAATTATATCATACAGAAAATGCAGAGGTGTTCAATGGGAGAAATTAAAAGTACCCTCGATCTTGTTATGGAAAAGACCAGACATCTTACTCTCAGTCAGAAGGAAAAGGAGGAGCAAAAGCAGATTGAAGTCAATAAAAGGCTCAAGGGTCTGCTGCAGAAATATCAGGACAATCTATTAAGGAAGGAGCAACTGGGACAAGAACTGGAAAGCTTGAGGAAAACCTTTGATTTGAATGTAAATGAAATGTTGTTACATATTCTTTTAGACGGTCTTAAGCTTGGCAGTAACAATATATCACTTCTTGAACTATTATCTGCAATTTGCGGCTTAGACGTATCAGGTCTTGAAGAGCTGTTTCATGATTTTCAAAATACAATCGGGATAGCGGCTCAAAAAAGGATAGAGGAGGTAAAGGCAAATCTGGCAAAAAAACGTTTAATCTCAGGTTCTGCAGTTGTTCCGAATCTGGAAATCGACAGTGAATGGCTGGCGACAGTTCAGGGAATTCAGGGTAAAATCGATCAGAGATTAAGCCGTGAAAAGGATGCTATGACTGCAGGGTTGTAATCGATACCATTGTAAAATGCCACTTTTTGCTCAATTTTTATGCCTGCCCTGTAGGTCCCCGTGAAGGTGACGGGACAGGCCGGAAGATCGTACGGAGTGGTTAATCCCGCTAAAAAGCGGGACGCCTTACCCCGCTCAAAGTCCGGGATCTTCGACTTGAACTTGAATCCCGCTTTAGCGGGGAGCATTTTTCAGAGGTCTCTAATCTTGCAAGATATCCCAGGCTATATGTGGTCAAACCAAAGCTGTTTTAAATGATCGAAGTTAGTTTTTACGTGACTTACTCCCTCAATTATATTACCATGACCAGGTAAAAGCCATTCTATTTCAAGTTCTGCGATCCTTTTGATGCTTTCTTTAATCAGTGAACCGTTCCCACCGGGAAGATCCGTACGCCCGATACCATCTTTAAAAACAAGATCGCCTGAAAACAACAGCTTTTGATCCGGCAAATATAGTGAGACAGACCCTGGTGAGTGACCCGGAGTGTGAAACACTTTAAGGTCAAGACCATTTATTGAAATATCCCCTTCTTTGAGAAAAAAATCGGGCGTGACTGAAACCGAATTGATACCAACTGAGGCTCTTGCATGTTTGTCCATGGCTTTTATAAATTGCCATTCCTTATGGTGTAGCGACATAAGGGCCGGGAACTCTTTGAATAATTGAACGGCCTCAATGTGGTCCGGGTGGGCATGGGTGCATATGATCAACCCGATATCTTCCAGCGTCAACCCTGTTTTCACAAATTCTTTCCGTACGTGATCAAACAATTCACTGTGGCCGGGGTCGATGAGTACACGGGTTGGTCCGTCAATCAAATAAGTATTGCAGTTGTTGGCGGAAGTCGATTCCCATATAAAGGCGTGTATGTTATTGACGATTTTCATGGCGGTTTTTATATATAGAAGATTATCTAAAGCTGGTTGATATCAACAAGTTGTAAAAGTAACGGCTTCAAGAGGTTTAGCCCGCATTTCTCATGAAGAACAACAAATCTGGCTCGTGAGCAATTCTGTTAGGGACGCAGTCCGGCATCAACGTTTTCAGCTTTGGTTTCTGGTGGAAGATTCGATCTTATAAGAAAATTTTGCTTAAGAGACTGAACAACCTCGTCGATATCCTCCACGGCGATCCGGATTTCATGAATTCCTTTGGTTGCAGATTGCGTTACTTTAGGTATATCATGACTCCCTTTTTCTATATTGGAAAGGATTGTTTTTAGGGTATCAACAGCATCTTCCACCTTGTCAAGATTCTGGTGAATATGGTCAAGCAGGTCCCTGGATTTTACTATGTTGCCGAGAGTACCCTTCCCGGACGAAATGTCCCGGGTGATCTTTTCAATATGAGCCAGCGTTTTATTGGCATTATCTAATGCGGCGAAAAGGGGACCCTCAGGGTCGCGCAAGAGTAGAACAATTCTTGAGATTTCCTGGACCGCATCTACAACCATCTTTGTTGTCTTTTCAACCTGAAACTCGTTAAGCAAATCGGCTATCGATCTTTTTGCCCTAGAGGGGATATCTCCTTCTTGGGGAATCAGCGGTGCATCATTGCTGCCGGGTATAATGGAGATATATTCTGATCCTATTAAAGTAGGGCTTTCAACAGTTGCTACGGAATCTGTTCTGATTCTCGATTGATAATCTTTTAAGATTATCAGCTTGACTTTAACTTTGTCGCCGACAAGGGTTATATCTTTTACTTTTCCAATGTCAGCATTAAACAATTTAACAGGTGTATCGACCATGAGGTTATAACTTTCCTCAAAAGCCGTATAATATGTAATATATGTTTTGAACCAGTCTTTGCCCCGGCCGATGATGATAACCGTGGCCAGGAGAAGAATGGCAATGCCGATGATAAAAATTCCAGCGATTTTTTCTTTTTTATTAAAGTCGAGTTCCATGGTTATTTGTTAAAAAACCTTTGTTAAGGTGCCGCCTTTGATTAATATCTTCATGTTGGAAAAGGTCTCTATAAAATTCAGGTCATGGGAGAAAAATACAACCGCAAGTACTGACTCTATTATATCACTCATAATTTCCTTAAAAAGAGCGAATCTGTTATAACCGAAGTAGTCTTCCGGGCGGTCGAGAAGAAGCACGTCAACAGATTTGGAAAGTTCCCGGATTGCAATGGCAATCCGCAAATCTACAGGTCGAAGGTCTCCCGGGCGTAAATCAAGCTTGTCCTCAAGATTAAACATTTTACAAAACTTCGAAGCGTTTTCATCCAAAACCAGTGAGAGTGAATTTTCGAAGTAGTACCTCATTAAAAGCATGTTTTCCCTGACTGTTCTGTTGCTAATCATGGCCGAATCTTGACCTATATAGCCTATTTTTTTCTTGATGGGAAGAAGTTCGCGGTAGTCTGAAAAATTTGCAGCTTCACCCAGAAAACGGTAAACACCGTTTACGGGGTATACAAGTGTTGCAAGAGCCTTAAGGAAATTGTGGGCGTCATCTGATGAATCTGTCTGAATGGAACAGATATCTCCGTTTGACAGCGTAAAATAGGAGTTTTTAAGTCCGTTTCCAGACCCTGTGGCGTTTAGGCAATAATCAGAAAGTTCTATCAAGTACATAAGGTCCCTACATGTAAAATATTGCGGATATGATTATATTACTCACCAGACAGTAGACAACGCACTCAATGGCTGCCCTGGAAGTTCCCACAGGTATGTCTGTAATCTGTTTTTTTATCCTGTATCCGCAGTTGAGGCTTGTAACCGTAATAATG
>SDBT01017050.1_pt1 | contig 11483 bp, 7 predicted proteins | sample 2277101 | NCBI WGS metagenome assembly SDBT01 (sample SAMN10404973, study PRJNA504765) | marine sediment metagenome | isolation source: marine sediment core GS10_PC15, 103 cmbsf | place: Arctic Ocean: Southern Knipovich Ridge | collected 2010
AACGGCCGCATTCCTATTGATACAACTCTTATCCAGGTGTCTCCACCTGATGAGAATGGCATGTGCTGCTATGGACCATCTGTGGACATTACCAAATCGGCTGCTGAAAGTGCGAGGATGGTGATTGCCCAGGTTAATTCCCATGTTCCCCTAGTCATTGGAGATAGCTTCATCAATGTAAATGATATTGACATTCTCATTCTCCGTGATGAACCATTGATGGAATATCCTTCTGAGGAGATTACCGATGAGATCAAAGAAATCGGAAGGTATGTAGCTCAGCTGGTGGATAATGGATCAACGGTACAACTTGGCATTGGGCGTATTCCCCATGCTGTCGCAGAGTGTTTGAAAGATAAAAAAGACCTGGGTATTCACACCGAGATGTTCACCGATGGCATCATCGATCTTGTCAGATCAGGAGCAGTTACGGGCATGCAAAAGACAATCAACCGTGGGAAAATTATCGCAAGCTTCGTGCTCGGCACGAAACGTCTCTTTGATTTTATCAATAGGAATCCGCTTATCGAACTACACCCTTCTGAATATGTGAATGATCCTCTCATCATCAGCCAGCATGATAATATGGTTGCCATCAATGTCGCATTGGAGGTTGATCTGACTGGACAGGTGTGTGCTGATTCAATAGGATATCGCTTTTACAGTGGCATTGGATGACAAGTAGACTTTATCAGAGGTGCTTCCCGATCTAAAGGGGGTAAACCCATTATTGCCATGCCTTCAACGGCCAGAAATGGAGAGATTTCCCGAATCGTCTCACATTTAAGTGAAGGTGCAGGCGTTGTCACCACCAGGGGAGACGTGCATTACGTAGTCACAGAATACGGCATAGCCGATCTTCACGCCAAAAACGTTAGAGAACGGGCTATGAGTCTGATAGGGATTGCACATCCTAAATTTAGAAATGAGCTTTTAAAAGTAGCAAAAAAACTTCACTATGTATACAGTGATCAAATCGAGCTCCCATGGGACCAGATTGAATATCCTAAAAAGTATGAGAGAACAATTACTCTAAATGACGGGAAAGAGGTCTTTTACCGACCAATCAAACCTTCCGATGAAGAGCCATTAAGGGATATGTTCTATTCTCTCTCTGTGGAAAGTATCTATCTCAGATTTTTTATGCCCTTAAAAGACATGAGCCATTACAGAACTCAGCCTTTTGTGAGTATTGATTATAAAAATGAGCTAGCCATTGTTGGTACTATTCAGGACACAAGTGGGGAAAAAATCATTGCCGTAGGTCGATATATTAAGAACCCGGGAACAAGTACCGCAGAGGTTGCTTTTCTGGTACAGGATCAGTGGCAACACAAAGGAATAGGAACATTTTTATTGGAGTATCTTGTAGGAATTGCAAAGGAAAATGGTTTTACAGGTTTTACTGCGGAAGTATTGCTTGAAAACAAAAATATGTTACAAGTTATCCATAACAGTTCTTATAAAATCACGAGCAAATTTGAAGATGGTGTGTACCATGTCTCCTTCCCTTTTGTGAAGGAATAGAGTACTCGATCCATTCTTTTTCCTACTAGAAACCTAAAAATTAAAAAGTTATTTGAAAAAAGAGGGAAATATGAATCCACAGATAGGAGGAAATATAAGAGAAGTTGATTCACTGATACTTAAAAATCTCCCTGTGTTCTGTGGTTAAGTTTTAACATCGCTCTTACTCATACAGAAAGATGTTATATGGATCCAATTGTCGAAAATTCAGGCAAAGTTAATACGGCAGAAGTTATTGTGGGAATTCCTTCTTACAACGAAGCTGACAATATAGCCTACTCCACTGATGTAGCAAGCCGAGGTTTAGTTACACATTTTCCTAATAAAAAGTCAGTAATCATTAATGTGGACAATCATTCTCCTGATGGGACAAGAGATGTATTTTTGAACACACCGACAAATGTTCCAAAGATATATCTTTCCACACCAAAAGGGGTAAAGGGCAAGGGAAACAATCTTAAGAATTTATTCAAAGCTGCCGCCGAGCTTCAGGCTAAAGCTGTGGTGGTGGTGGATGCTGATTTAAAAAGTATTACACCTGAGTGGATTCAGTATTTAGGTGAACCTCTTTTTAGGGATTCAGATTATGTAACTCCCATCTACGTGAGACATAAATATGATGGTTCTATCACTAATCACATTGCGTATCCACTGTTAAGAACACTTTTTGGATTGAGGGTTAGACAACCCATTGGCGGGGATTTTGGTTTTTCAGGGAGATTAGCAAGAGCCTTTTTATCAGAAAAACTCTGGTCTCATTCGGTTGCTAATTTTGGTATTGATATCTGGATGACTACTATTGCTATTGCTCGCCACTTTAAAATCTGTCAGGCCTTTTTAGGATCATCAAAATCACATCGTGCAAAGGATCCTGCCAAGGATTTAGGACCTATGTTCACCCAAGTAGTATCAACCATATTTGATTTAATGATCGATTTTGAATATCTGTGGAAGTATATCAGTGAGAGCCATCCAACTAACATCTATGGCTTTGGTCTTGGTGTAGATGAAAAACCACCAACAGTAAATGTTGATGTCGACAAACTTTATGAAAACTTTAAGAAAGGCTCTGATATTTTTGGAGATTTATGGGACAAAATCATCCCCAGAACTGGGTTAATAGAGATAGATAAGTTAAAACAATATGTGAAAGAAGATTTCTATTTGCCAAGTGATCTTTGGGCTAGAATACTTTTCAATTTTGCCATTGCCTATCGTAATGGGCAGTTCAAACGTCACAAAATTATCAAGGCTATGATACCCTTTTACCATGCTCGGATCCTATCATTTGCAAATAAAACAACGAAAAAGAGCATCAAGGAAACAGAGGGATATTTCGAAAATATAGTTAGGATATTTGAAGCCGAAAAGTATTATCTTATAAAACGATGGGATGAGGATCAAAAGAAACTAGGGCATAAGTTGTTTAAATTCTGATCTCCATTTTTTTACGTTTGCCTTTCGTCTAAAATTAAAGTTATTTTTTTGCCATTTAACGTCTGACTTTTTAATAATTCTTATGACTCCAACCCGATCTGACAGCTTTTATTATTGTTAATCAAAGTTTTCTGCTTTATACTAAATGAATAAATTTCTTTATAAGTTTTTATAAAAGAGTAGTAAATCCTATATTTTAAAATAGAAGATAAGAATGTAAAATTAAGAAGAAGTTATAATCAACAAAATCACTACTGGAATATAAACTACAAGAACAGTTATAATCAAATATGCGGATTTTAACATTTCGTTAATATAGAAGAGGGAAATAGTATCTAAGATTATTGTTGCCGTACTAGAATCAGTCATCGACTAAATATTTACAATCCATGTTTTGAACAAAAGATAGTAGGTAATATAAATTCATGATAATTGTATAACACTCCTCTCATATCATTTTTTTAAAATAAAAGCGACATTATCTTTATCTACCTCTTTTAAGAAGAATTCTGCTATCCGCTACCACACAACCTTCTCCTTCGGGATAGACAATGAGGGGATTAATATCTAGTTCGGCGATCTCAGGGTGATCACTGGCTAATTGAGAAAGCCTGAGAATGCAGTCTTTGATTGCATCAATATCAGATGGGGGTTTTCCACGAACTCCCTTGAGAACCATGTATGACTTGATTGTGCGAATCATGACATCAGCGCTTACCTCCCACATAGGAGCTAGCCGAAAAGTAACGTCTTTTAATGCCTCCACAAACGTTCCACCAAGTCCAAACATGCAGATCGGTCCAAATTGAGGATCTCTGGTAGAACCCAAAATGACTTCCACCCCACCTCGTGCCATTTCTTCCATGAGGACACCATCGATTTTTGCTGATTGATTGAATTTATTTACGTTGGTAATGATCTCTTCAAATGCCTGCCTGGCCTCCTCTGCTGTCTTGATTTTAAGCAGAACCCCACCAGCATCAAATTTATGGATAATATCAGGAGAAACTATCTTCATGGCAACCGGCAGGCTAATCTCTTCTATCGCTTCATTTACCTCTGATGGGTCTTTGATGAGACGACTCTTCAAAACGGGGAATTCGTAATACTGAAGAATTTCGTTTGCCTCTTTCTCAGGCATATAATAAGAGTCACGGTCGGCAAGCCTCGTATTGATGATCTGGGTTGTTCTCTTCCGATCTGCAACAACTGTTTTGACCTGTCTTTTATCAAGACTGAGGAGTTCTCCAAATTTAACCATGGAGGCCATGGCCCTTATTGCTGCTTCAGGGAAGGGATAGTTGGGGATCCCATGTTTTTCCAAATATCGAATACCTTCAGAAACATCCACAATGCCCATAAATGAGCAGAGCACGGGTTTGTCAATACCCTCAACAACGCGGGGGACGATCTCTGCCGTTCCCATGATATCAGTCATAGCCTGAGGGGTAAGGATCACAATGGCACCATCTACATTTTTATCCTTAAGAGTATGGTGAATGGCCAATTCATAACGCTTATAGGTGGCATCTCCAATCACATCAACAGGGTTCTGTATACTGGCTGTTGGTGGAAGATCTTCTTTCAGCTTTTGCTTTGTCTCTTCTGTAAATGTGGCGATTTCTAAGTTATGTCTAATGGCTGCGTCCGTAGCTAGAATTCCCGGTCCTCCTGCATTGGTAACAATGGCGATTCTTCTGCCCTTTGGCACTGGTTGTCGGGCGAAAGCAAGGGCATAAATAAAGAGCTCGCTTATGTCCTCAACTCGCTGAATGCCACTCTGACGGAAGATCGCATCATATGCCATATCAGACCCGGCCAAAGAACCGGTATGTGATGCAGCCGCCCGAGCCCCTTCGCGAGAACGACCTGATTTTATGGCGAGCATGGGTTTTCGAGTCTTCCATGTAATTTCCCTTGCAGTCTCGAGAAATTCCCGCCCATTGCTGATATCTTCCAGATACATGAGAATGACATCTGTATCTGTATCCTCTTTGAGATAGCGGAGGAGATCGATCTCATTCACATCAGCCTTATTCCCGAAGCTGATGAATTTAGAAAATCCTATGTTTCTCCCTTCTGCATAATCGAGTACTGCTGTGCAAAGTGCGCCAGACTGGGATATGAAAGCAATGTTTCCTGGCCTTGGCATTTTCCTGGCAAAACTAGCGTTCATCCGAACATTTTCATTATTATTGATAACTCCCAAACAGTTGGGTCCCACAAGATGGATACCTGATTTTCTGGCTATTTCTTTCAGTCTGTTCTCCATTTCTACTCCGTGACCACCCACTTCCTTAAACCCGGCAGTAATAACAATTACTCCTTTTACTTGTTTTTGGGCGGCCTCTTCCATTATTGTAAACACTAGTTCTGAAGGAACAATAATGACAGCTAGGTCTACCTCGTCAGGGATGTCTTGCAATCGGGGATAGGACTTTACACTCATGACAGACTTGGTCCTTGGATTGACTGGATAGAGAACACCTTGATATCTTCCGTTGAGTATATTTTGAAAGACGGCTAGTCCTACACTACCTGGCCGGTTAGTTGCGCCTACTACAGCAATTGATCTGGGACTGATAATAGATTCTATATCTTTTATCTTTTCCACCATCTCATCCTCCCAACGAGTGGAGTAAAAGCAAATTATCCCACAACAGAGCTGAGGGTTAATTTACTCCATTGCTCTTATGAGTAAAACTGGTTTTGTTGAACCACGCACTACCTTGTCGGCAACGCTGCCCAACGACCATCGGGTAATTCCACCACGTCCATGGGTAGACATAGCAATAAGATCAATTTCATTTTCTTCTGCGAAATTGCATATGGTCTCTGCTGGATCTCCTTTTTTAATAATTATTTCATAATTAGTGGCCTTTGCTTCTTTAAGTCTCTTTTCCAGAGCAGAAAAGTAGTTTTGAATATTTTCTGTGAGCTCTTTCTCACTGGTGCTTTTCCCCAATAAAGCAAAACTTTCTATTAAATGGGTATTGATGACATAGAGAAACCACACTTTGGCTTTAAATAATTCTACTAAATATCTTGCTTGAGGAAAGATATTTTCAGAGAGATGAGAACCATCTACAGGGATTAAGACATTTTTATAGTGAGAGGGTGTCACCTTCTCCTCTGCGATGCGGTAAAGTAGGATAGGAACAGGTGAAGTTTGAATCACCTTATTGGCTACACTCCCCAGAGCCCATCTTTTAATTCCCCCTCGACCATGGGTGGACATGGCAATGAGATCAACTTTCTTTTCTCTGGCAAAATCACAGATAACCCCAGGTTCATTACCTTCACGGACAAAAACTTCTCCTTTTATCCCTTTTTCTCCTAGTTTAGCGTTTATAGAAAAAAGGTAGTCAAAGGCCTCTTTATCTATTTTGGCACCTATTTTTCTCAAAGGTATAAGTTTACTAGGAAAGGAAAATGGAACTACTCTCAGTAGAATAATATCAGCATTGGTTCGTTTAGCAAGAACTTCTATATGATTTAAAACTTTTTCAGAAAGTTCGAATCCATCCAAAGGAACAAGAATCTTATTCATTTAGCCCTCCTGTTGTTGTTTTAATCACTCAATCTTTGCTAACATTTAGTAGGTTTGTGAAGTGCCTAGGATATTTGAATGAGTAAGAAGAATCTCAAATTCTATAATAATAGACGAAATTGATAACAAATAAACCTCACAAATACGCTAAGTACCAGCCCCAGTGTTATCAATAATGGTTTGGAGTACCTCATAAATGGTTTGATTACACTCATCATGAATATCTAATAATGGTCAACAAATGCTAAAGATTAAATTGGGGTTTAGTGTGGCTAGAGAATGAAAGAATAGGTTGATATGCGGTAATATCCAGGAATATTTATCCCCTTCCAACTCTGAATCTTGGGGTACGGGCAATATTCATTAATGAGTATCTTTTTGATAATTTTAAAAAACGATCTACAAACTTTCTCAGCAGAACACCAACAACTTTTTCTCCCTTTCTAACTACTAAACGTGAGTGCTTCGTCTTCCCAAAAAGCTCTTTGCATTTTTCAAGACTATCATCAGCGTTACAGCAGTCGAGTGGGGAGGACATTATTTCCGCTGCCCGTGTCGATTTGAAATCCTTGCCATCCACTACTGCCTTCAAGATATCCCTGTCTATAATGATGCCCAAAGTCTTTCCCTTTTGTTGGATCAAAACTGATCCCACTTTCTCGTCTAGCATCTTTTTAGTAACTTCCCTAAGTTTACTTGTGGAATTACATATAACAAGTTTAGAACGCATAATTGAAGACGCAGTGAATTCCATAAAATACCTCCTATTAAAACCGTTTCTATTTATCTCTTTATAGCATACTAATAAGGAAGTGTGCTAGGGTTTTTTCTCTTTTTTTTGAAATTAATAGATATCCTGTCAGATTGGATTAGATAATTACAATCATTTCTTCCTCATGTATAAATTGAACTCCCTCTCTTACTCCTCCCTTCTTAAATCGGTCAAAGTTTTTTTGGACAAACCAAATAGTTGCATAAGATACCCGAAAACCACCCCAGATATGGCAAGTTATGTTACGATTATGATTATGTTGTGAGATTTTGTTGAGGGGTTAAATTATTCTTGCATTATACACGTTGAGTTCGATAAATTAGTGTGGCATTGACAGGGCAATTTACTGAACCTAAATAAAATTTATCTTAATTTTACAAACGATAGTTCACAGAAAAGTCTACTAAGTAAATTAGAGAATTTATTGTTGTAGTAAGACATTTAATGTTATATTTTAAGAATCTGGTAAATGGGAAAAGATTTAGGAGATATAGATGACAACAAGAAAGAAAAGTTTGGATCTCTCAATGGATGTTATATTGGATAGTATTGCTGATGGGATATTTACCATTGATAATGAAAAAATGTTACATCTTTTAATAAAGCAGCGGAGAAGATTAAGAGTATCAATAAGAATGTTCCCGTTGCACTTATCACGGGATGGAATGTGGAGCTAAAAGAATCTGAGATTAGAGAAAGTGGAGTTGATCTTATTGCGTATAAGCCATTTGAAGTAAAGCAAGTCTTCAAGTTAGTCAAAGATGCTATGATACTAAAAAATCGGTTTCAAGCAGCTTGAATGAACCCAAAATCTCCAAACAGACCTCGCTAAGACACCACATATTCCCTATATCTTGTGCCTCCAATTCGTCTTCCAGAGTTAATACTACTACCATAAACATGCGTAAATTGAGGGGCATAATTTGTCAACACTACTGCTATTATGGTTCAAAACAAGAGACGTAAAAAATATCTCACACTTCGTTATGTAGTTAAAACTCGCTTATTCCCTTCTGAAAAACATTTTCAAGTTCCAGAATGGTGTGAAGCTAACCTACTGACAATCCTTACCATTCTAAAAAAAAGTCTAAAAAGTGCCGTCCCGAATGAAAGAGGGTCATTAGCATATACAAGAGGGGGTCATGGGGGGGTTAAGACTTCTAAAAAGAAAAAGGCCAGGATAACCCCGGCCATTTCTTCTAACATTTTTCTAACAAACTCCTAAAAACACCCTAAAATAGACGAAAATCAAAGTTGAGATACAGCCACCTAACCCCCTGAGTTTTATAGTTTATTTGAGTTTGCTTTATTCTAGTTTCAGCTTTTGGTGAGGCTCATAACCCGGAGGTCGTTGGTTCGAATCCAACCCCCGCTACCAAGGGAAATCAAGGACTTACAGATGTTTTTTTTGTGAGTCCTTTTTTTCTTGCCAAATCTCTCTGGTGATTTTTCTTTAATTCCTTCTAATTCAGGCTCCTCGTGATTTAATTTTGAATTTGTTCCGTGCTTCGGATGTCGAATTTAAAATCTTATACATCCACTCATGGATTTATTTTTCATAGCCAATACTGCAATTTTTTGCGACAACCCACTGCGTATTACCGTGCCAGCCATCCACCATCTGAAAAAATGGTTTGACCATTGACATATTCAGACTCGTCCGAAGCCAGAAAGACTGCTACTGCAGCGATATCTTCCGGCTTTCCTACCCTCCCGTAGGGGATGAGGGGCAGAATTAATTTCATTATCTCGGGATCTTCAATGGTCGTTTTGCTGAGTTCAGTCTCAATCACACCTGGTCCGATAGCATTGACATTTATTTTGTGGGGAGCAAGCTCCAGTGCGAGTGTTCTGGTTAAGTTAATGACGCCTCCTTTCGCTGCACAGTAGGCTCCATAGTGGAGGAAAGCTACCTGGCCAAAGATAGAGGCGATATTAATAATCTTTCCTCTTTTTCGCTTGATCATGTGGGGTACCGCATATTTAATGCAGAGGAAAACACCCTTGAGGTTTGTGCCATGGATAATATCCCATTCTTCTTCAGTAATCTCCTGGATGGGCTTTGCCGGTTCCTCTCGAACCCCGGCGTTATTGACCAGGATGTCAATCTTACCGAAGGTATTGAGGGTGGTTTCAATCAGTTGAGAGACCTCAGCGGCTTTGCTGACATCGGTTCTCACGGCAAGGGCTTTTCTACCCAGTTGTCTGATTTCTTCTTCTCTTGCCTTGAGACCCTCTTCTTTGATATCACACACGACTACATCTGCTCCCTCTTTAGCAAATGCCAGTGCGAATGCTCTGCCCATACCTATCGGTGATGCAGCGCCGGTCACTACAGCTACGTTGTCTAGTAATTTCATAATTTCTCCCCTCGTTTTAATAGGTTGTGTTAAAACTCTTGTCGGCTAGCAAGCCAAACCAAGTTGCTCAAGAACCAACGTCCCCCTTTAACCCTTTACAGACCTTCCTTTTTACTCTCGCAATCTGAAATCTTTATTAAATCCGAACTCCGCAATCCGAACTCCGCAATGTGAAGGTCCGCATTCCAAAATCCGCAATATTATATAGCTTCTGTATCCTGACACCTGTCTTTTTCATCAGTTGGCAAGCTTGCATGCTGTCAGGCTATCCTGCTAGCTTTCAAAAGAGTCAAACGTAGAACTTGAACCACGTTTTTTTATCGCTTGCACTATATCGATTTACATGGTAAATTACAACTAAAAAGAATACTAAGTGGAGAAAGGTACCATGGCAGGGTTTGCAGCAAGAGAAATTGTCAGGGAAACTTCAACTGAGAGAACAAAGAGGCTCAAGGAGAGATATCTTGAAGCGGAGTTGCGCCTGGATCTAACCTGGCCTCTTTTGATAACTGAATATTTTAAGCAGACGGAGGGGCAGCCCATAGTTGAGAGAAGAGCTGGGGCATTCAAGTATGCCATGGAGAGCAGTACCCCTATCATTAGAGATGACGAATTGATTGTAGGAAGCCAATCCCGGTATATTCGGGGGAGTCATCCCTATCCTGAATTTGCTGTTAAATGGATACGGGAAGAACTGGAACGGGAACCTGATCAGGAAGAAAAGATTTTTCAGGTAGGAGAGGGTGGAGGTATAGCCAAAGAGCACACTTTTATAGTCTATAAATACACAGAAGAGGATAGAACGATTTTAGAGGATCTTGTTTCTTACTGGGAGGGAAGGTCACTTGAGTGTATTGCCAGGCGCTATTTTAAGGAAATGGGACGGGGAGAAGAATTAGACAGGGCAGAAGCATCACTTTTAGTTACCCCCATGAACTTCCCCACCCCTGAAGGACGGTTTGTTCTGGATTATGGGAAGGTGCTTCGGATTGGATTCAACGGCATAAAAAAAGAGATTGAAGAAGGTGAGCGTCGACTAAAGGTCGTCACTATGGATGACTTTCGGAAAGTGCAATTTTATAAGGCTGCCAGGAGCTGTTGTGAGGGGATTATCACCTGGGCTAACAATCATGCCTCTCTTGCGGAGAGCTTAGCTCATGAGGAATCCGATCCCCAGAGAAAGAAGGAGTTGGAACAAATTGCTGAAACCTGCAGATGGGTACCGGCTCATCCTCCCAGAACATTTTATGAATCCCTTCAATCTTTCTGGTTTACCCATTTAGCCGGTTTGGTGGAGTCGGGTGCCATGGGTATGTCACCGGGGAGGTTTGACCAGTTTATGTATCCTTTTTATCGGGATGACAGAGATAGGGGTACCGTCACCACGGAAGAGGTGATTGAGCTGCTCGAGTGCCTTCGCATCAAGTTTTCTGAGGTGCAGCGCATAACGTCCCGGGCATGGGAGGGGCTTTCATCGGGAGGTCTTTTCCAGAATATGATTTTGGGCGGGATAACTCCCAAAGGTGATGATGCCTCGAATGAACTCTCCCATCTCCTGATTGAATCTGCCCTGACCATGCAAACCGTTCAGCCCACCCTTTCAATTCGCTATAATAATAAGGTCTCCGAGGGTTTTCTTTTGAAGGGTATTGAACTGCTAAAGACAGGTATTGGCATGCCCGCATGGTTTAATGACAATGTGGCAATACCCCATTTTCTAAGCTATACAAAGGCCTCACTGGAGGAAGCCCGCGATTATGCCATGGGGGGATGCAGTGAGATGCAGCTTCCCGGATGCAGGTACGGGATTAATATTCCAGGTTTTGTCAATGAAGCA
>SDBT01017051.1_pt1 | contig 11482 bp, 14 predicted proteins | sample 2277101 | NCBI WGS metagenome assembly SDBT01 (sample SAMN10404973, study PRJNA504765) | marine sediment metagenome | isolation source: marine sediment core GS10_PC15, 103 cmbsf | place: Arctic Ocean: Southern Knipovich Ridge | collected 2010
CTTTTGTTGATATTTTTAATCAGGCCTATAGTGGAGCAACGCCTGAAGAGCCTTACGGAGCTTTACCGAAAGAATACGGTGAGTGTCTTCTTGAATCATTTGGGAAACTACAAAAAGATAAAAAAGTGATTCATTATTTGGGCATCTTGGATAATAAGCCAGTTGGTGTTGCAACCCTGGTTTACTCTGGAAGATTTGGCTGTATTTACAATGTTGGAACAGTTCCCAATCAGAGAAAAAAAGGGATTGGTTCAGCTTTAACTTTGAACGCAGTTACTGATTCAATAAGAAATAAGGCAGAGATAATTTTCTTGCAAACCGAACAAGGAAGTTTTGACGAAAAATACTATAAATGGCTTGGATTTTCTCCTAAATTTATCGGTGAAGGATTTGTTTTGGAAAGATAAAAGAACAGTTCTTTGCCACTTTTATATTATGATAAAAACAATTATCGTTGATTTGGGTGGAGCTTATTTTGAAGCAGGAACCAAAATAGCCCTGGAGAAAATATACAAATTTATAAATGTTCCCAGAAAAAAAGCAGATGAGATTTTTCATGCCGCTCCTCGCAAAGAGGGCTGGCTCTATCGAAACGGCAAAATGACAAAAGAAGAGTTTTGGGGAGCTGCTGTTAAAAAACTTAAAATTGATGAAAAGCTGATTCCTAAAATACAAGAGATTTGGCACTCTTCTTACAAGCCCACCAAAGGAATGAAAGAGCTCGTTTCTAAATTAAGAGAAAATTATAAAGTAGTTGCTTTTTCTGGAAACATAAAAGAGAGGATTGAATATCTTAACGAGAAATATGGTTTGAATAATGATTTTGATGATTTTGTTCTTTCTTTTGATGCTGGTTTTAACAAATGGGAGAGAGAATTTTATAAAATTCTCTTGAAAAAAATAGGGAATAAACCAGAAGAATGTCTTTTTGTTGATGATTTGCAAGAATTTTTAGATATCGCCAAGTCATTCGGAATGAAAATCCTTCTTTTCAAAAATGCAGAGCAATTGAAGTCTGATTTAAGAAAATTTAATATCGAGATTTAATAGAGAACTACTAATTATTCATGGTGATAAAAGATTGGGAAAGAGCATATAGGGAAAAAGGTGAGATACAAACATGGCCTTCAGATATAGTTAAAGATTCTGTAGGGCTTTTAAGAAAAAAGAAGGTTAAAAGAATATTGGATTTATCTTTTGGGACAGGAAGACACACCATATTTCTAGCTGAAAAGGGATTTGATGTTTTTGGTATTGATATATCTGAAAAGGGGAAAGAGATAACCGAAAAGAAGGTTAAAGAAAAAAATCTAAAAAATGTCCATCTAAAAATAGCAGATATGCACGATATGCCCTTTGAGAATAATTTCTTTGATGCAGCAATCGCCATATATACCTTAAACCATAATACTCTTGCTGGATTGGAAAAAACAATTTCAGAATTAGAACGTATCTTAAAGCCCAAGGGAATCTTAATTGCTACACTAATTTCTACTGAAGATCCGCGTTATGGTACCGGTGAAGAAATTGAACCCAATACCTTTACTAATTTAGAGGACCCAACAGAAAGTGATGTTCCTCATCGGTTTTCAGACGAAAAAGAAGTGAAAGAGCTATTTAGTAAATTTGATTTAATTAAATTAAAAGAAGAAGTTGGGTATTCTGAAAGAAGAAAAATGAAGAGTGCCCATTGGGAAATAACCGCGGAGAAATTATAATCTAAGCACCCCCATACATCTATTGTTTAACTATTTATATGGAAGAAGTTTCTATAAAAGAGACATTTGATAAATTTAAACCAGAAAGTTGCGTTTTTGTAATTTCTGTAGATAAAAATGGCAAGCCGAATGGAATGATTGCAGGTTGGAACATGAAATGTTCTTCAGAACCGCCACTTTTTGCAGTTGCTTTATCTAAAAAAGGTTATACCCATAAATTGATTCGACAGAGTAGAGAGTTTGTCATCGCCGTCCCAAATAAAGAGTTAGAGAAAGAAATTGAGTTTTTTGGCTCCACCCACGGAGATGAAGTAGATAAATTCAAAGAAACTAAAATTGAAATTGAGAAGGCAAAGTTTATAAAATCGCCCTTAATTAAACAAGCAACCATTAACTTTGAATGTAAATTAGAAAAAGAAGTAGATTCTGGCGACCATATTATTTTTATCGGTAGAATTCTCACCACTTACGTGAATAAAGATAAGAAAGTTTTATTGAATATGAAAAGAGTGAAAGGTAAAAGAATATTTCAAGAATTCTAATTAAAATTTAACATGCCAGTTTTGATAAATTTTAAAATTTGCGATAATTAAAAATTAATATTTATGCAAGTAACAGAATTTCGTTCTAAGATAAAACCCAATATTAATTTAATTATTGACGATAAAAAACTTTTAGTGAAAGAAGTCGTAAAATTTAGATTTGATGATGGGACATTCTATATCAAGTGTTTCTTAGAAGATAATTATGTGTTTGCTGATGATTTAGAGGAGAACATATTTATTCTGGTGAAAGAAACAAAAACACCGTTTAAGCAGCCATTTCCTAAGGAGGTAAGTTTTAAAGGCAAGCATTTTAAATTTTCTTATACAGCTCATGCTGTTGCAGAAGAAATTTGGGGGGAAGAGATTTTTAAAAAAGGAGACAGTGAAAGATTTTGGGATTATCAAGCAGAAGATGGTAGTTATTTGAGCTTAGGCATAATTGATAAAACAAAAGAGAAATTGGACTTTTACGGTAAAATAATCCCAGCTAGTAGAGTTAATTTACAGTAACAATCCTAATTTTATTATCATGGAAACAACAAATTGTATTAAAACAAGGAGGTCTCGGAGGAAATTTTTAGATAAAGAAGTTTCTGACGAAATTATTAACAAGCTGATAGATTCTGCAAGGCATGCACCATCTTCAAGAGATTCTCAGCCATGGGAATTTGTGATAGTTAAAAATGGGGAAGTTAAGCAGAAATTAGCCAAGCTCAAGGGGAAGGAAAATGAAGAATGTATTCTCGGCGCGAAGGCAACCATTGTTGTTTGTGTGGATAAAAAGAAATCCGAGATCAGATGGGTAGAGGATGGTGTTTGCGTCACCATGAACATACTTCTTGAAGCACACAACCTCGGCTTGGGAGCAGTTTATGTAACTGGCTATAGTAGTACAGAACCTGAAATAACAACGAAAATTCAAAAGGTATTGAAACTTCCGGAAAATATTATGCCGGTAGTTTTAATTCCTTTAGGTTATCCTGATTCTTCCGAAGAAATTGAAGAAAAAGAGTTAAGACAAATTAACGAAATAACGCATTTTAATCAATGGTAAAAGGTCAAATTTTATTAAATAATTAACAATAAAATTATGTTATCGCAATTACCCATAAATCTTCAAAACGTAAAAAAAGAGGACATAGATAAAGAAATACTAAGATTGGGGATGATAGCTGAACTGGATGCGGTAAGTTTGTATGAACAACTGGCAGCAGCTACCGACAACGAGAACATTAAAAAAGTTCTCCGAGACATAGCCAAAGAGGAGAAAACTCACATTGGAGAATTTGAAACCTTACTTTTGAAAGAGGACAAGGAACAGGTAGAGGAGACAGAGAAGGGGAAGAAGGAGGTTGAAGAATTAATAGGTTAGAGATAGTTCTCTGGTAAAATTAAATAGAACAAAAAATACAGAGAACTGTTCTCTGTATTTTTTGTGTCCCCAGGGGGAGTCGAACCTCCATCAGTAGCTCCGCAAGCTACTACTCTATCCATTGAGCTATGGGGACTTTTCAGTTTCATGGTATCACAAAATTACCCTGAAATCAATTTGACGAAAGTTTACTCAAGAGCTAAAATGAAAGAAAGCAGTTTATAAACTATATGAAATTCTATCATCAAGACATTGTTCGTAAAGTAAGAAACTTAAGACAGAAAGGTGTTTCTGTAAGAGCAATAGCGGACAAAACTAAAATTTCTAAATCTACAATACGATATTGGTGTAGGGATTTATCTTCAGATAATTCCTATCATTTAAGACATGTACGAATAAGAGAAAATTTTATAAAGGAGGGAAAAACTGTTGTAAGTACTTTAAATATTTCCTCTAAAACAGCAAAGATTTTAGCCAGTTTCCTCTATTGGTGTGAAGGATACAGATTTTCTTCTTGTAATTATATAGGATTTTCAAATAGTGATGTAGATTTAGTAAAAACCTTTTTAGAGCTTTTTAGAATTGGATTTCATCTAGACGAACGAAAATTTAGGGCTCATTTGCAATTACATACAACTCATGATATAAAGAAAATGACGTCTTTTTGGAGTAGAACGCTTAAAATCCCTGCAAGTCAATTTTATAAACCCACAATAACTCTCCCTACAAAAAGAATGAAAAGAATGGATTATAGAGGAACATGCACCATTAAATATTTTGATTTTTCGCTATTTCACAAAATTACAGGTATCTATGAGGGACTTTCTCAAAAAATCTTAAAGAATTAAGAAGGGAGGAGTCGGATAATTGGTTATTCCAATGGATTGCTAATCCATCGCGGTGTAAAAAGCTGCTTGTGGGTTCGAGTCCCACCTCCTCCGCATTTACAAATCAAATGCCCTTTAGGGCATTTTGGTTTAGAATAATTGTTAAAAAGTGGGACTCGAACCCTAAAGGAGGGGTCGGGAGGAAACTTGTGTCCTCCCGTGTTGGAAAACAGGGAGTCCGAAGGACGACCGCCAGAAACCGAGGGGTTAAAGACAATTGATTGTCTTTAACGGGCACTTTAGGCGGAAGTCCTCTGGAGCCGTTAAAAAGTGCCCAGGGCAACTAAGGAGCGGTATTAGACGAGCGTAGCGAGTCGTGCCGCGACGGGTTCTAGGAGCGAAGCGACGGACTCCCACCTCCTCCGCAAATCTCAAGCCCAACCAGGGCTTGATTTTTTTATTTAAAGTGGTATAATATAAACATAAGTTAAGAGAGGAGAAGCACCTTATCAATACATATAGGTCACTAGAGAAATTAAAAAGAGAAAGGAGGAACAAATTGAATCTCGACGAAGAATTTCATTATTTTGCTACATTTGATTGGAAGAATTGGAAGAGAGCAGTTTCTGATGTTGAAAAACGTCCTTGGCGGACGGTTAAAAACATAATCAAAAGCGGTTTCTTTTACGGTTGTACCGAAGCAGCAAGATTGTTAGTATGGCGAGCAACACAAGAAGGAATTCCTACTCGCTTTCTGGCTTTCATAGATATTCAACTTTCCAGTGATAGGGAGATTGTGGGTCATTGTTACGTCGAATTGCTTTTAGACGGACAATGGATCAAAGTCGATCCGACTCGAAGACAAGTAGTGAACTGTTATCCATCTAATTATTTCCTAGTTACTGACCAAATGAACTGGAATTCTTTTGCGGAGTTTAACAAAGCGCACGTTGTTTTTCTACGAAAGTTTCGAAAGAAACACGTTCCTTTAAAGAATTAGATTAAGTCTCTCAACAGTTAATTGAGAGACTTTTTCTTTTTATACTTCCAAACATGTTCTAATATCCTTCAATATGAGCTAAATCGGGCATATAAATCCCTTCGTTCTCCATAATCTTGATTCTAACCCTTCGGCTTGGCTCAGGGCAAGCTCCTTCGGCAATCTCAGGGCAAGCTCCTTCGGCTTGGCTCAGGGCAGGCATCGTCCACGATGCCCCGCTAATCTCAAGCCCAACCAGGGCTTGATTTTTTTATTGAGTTGTTGTAGAATCTAAAATCATAGAAAATAGGTAATTACGAATAATTATTTACAGATTAGTTCATTAACATTTGAAGATGGCTTGAGACGAAAGAAATAAAAAATAAAATTGAAGGAGATTAATGAATGAATATACAGACGTTTTTTGATCAAGGAAGTGCATTTTTTACTGAGGATACAATAGTATATCAACCACCCTGTTATTATGGTGTTGTTGATGGAGAAAGTGGAGTTTATCTTCCCTCCGAGGGCCCAAAACTTTTTGGTAGGAGGACGGGTGGTCAAGTCGCAGCCCATGCTGTTTCTTTTGCTTTTGAGGGAGCATCTTTCGGAGAGTCCCTGGAGGCGGTTTTACGAAAAGCAAACAACATGATTCGGGAGATTAGCGAGAAGAGTGGTTTATCTCTTCAAGAGTCAGAACTTCTTCCCTCTGTTTCTTTCATCGTGGCTAAGGTGACTGACGAAAATATCACTATCCTTCAGGGCGGAGATTCTCTTGCAGTATGGCAGAAAAGAGACGGGACCATTGGAGGAACTCCTAATAAGGTATTTAGATACGAAAAAGAGCTTCTTCGTAAAGTTACGAAGCTCATGGAAAAACACAAGGGTGATAGAGAAAAGATGTGGGAGGAGTATCGACCTTTTCTTATGGCTAAACGGCGAGCCAATACAAATACTACATTCGCTCTTCTCAATGGGCAGGTAGAGATTGAACGATTTTGGCAGAAGTTCAGTCTTCTACGAGAAGAAGTAAGACTGTTGGTTCTTTTCTCCGATGGTCTTGTTCCCTTTGAGTGGACGAAAGATGAAGTAGTCTTAGGAAAAAAGGTGATTGAATTATACCGAAAGGGTGGACTGAATTCGATTCTTGCGGCTACTCGAGTAATCGCAGAACAAGAAAAATCTTCAAGCCACGAGGATTTTCCTGAGGCTACAGGAGTCGTTATAGAGTTTTAAAGACAAAGGAAGCTCTACTGGTACTGGAATTATAAGTATAAGTAGGACTTTTATTTTTTAAAAAATAAGCAAGAAAACGCCTTTTTATTCTGTTAAATTAAGATTGTGGGCTTGCGGACTTAAGTTCTTGATGTCCTATTTTAGGAGGGGTCGGATAATGGTATTCCACCAGTTTTGAAAACTGGCACCCGAAAGGGTATGCGAGTTCGAATCTCGCCCCCTCCGCATTTACAAATTGAATGTCCTTATGGACATTTCGGTTTGGAATAATTGTTGAGAAGTGAGATTCGAACTCCAAAGGAGGGGTCGGGAGGATTGGGTATCCTCCCGTGTAGGAAAACAGCGAGCAAAGCGAGCGTTAGAAACCCTAGGTGTCTAAGGAGCGGTGTTAGACGAGCATAGCGAGTCGTGCCGCGACGAGTTCTAGGAGCGAAGCGACGGAATCTCGCCCCCTCCGCCAAAATAAAAAAGCCAGCTGAAGCTGGTTTTTTTATTACTCTCTAGCCACTACAATCCCCCAGACCTGGTGAGCGCCTGCTTGCTTCAATATTTTGGCGCCCTCTTCCATGGTCAGCACGATTCTACCATATAGAGTTTGAGGAGGTAATAGAGACTCGGGGGTTGAAAATTTAACAAAAACATAGAACCATTGACAAGTTTAATATCTTGGTGTATAACATCCATATAATACTATCTGTTCTTTTTTAATATAAAAATACTTGTGATGAGGCAGTCGTAGCCAAAAGATACTGATATTCCTCGGTGTTTTCTGGCTATGACTGCTACGGTGATGGTCTGGCCCCATAACCTCGGGAAGAGGTAAATTTTTCGGCAGACAGTCGAAAAAAGGAGGAGAAACTAATGAAGTATGGAAAACTGACTTTGGGGGAGATGGAGGCTATCGTCAATAAGCTAGGAGGTATGGCAGGTGTTATGCGCCTTCTATCTGGTGAGTCGGTAATCAAGAAAAGGAAATGTAGGTTCAAAGTCTGGAAGACTATTGAACTTGGTACCGGTCTCAAGACCGCCAAGGACTTTCGTCTCGCTTTGAAGGATGGCAAATTCAGGATAGACAATTTTGTGTCGAAGATTCTCGGAACCCCCGCTTTCACAGTGGCCACCGAGAAAACTAAAATAGACCTTGTTAAGGTTACGGTCGCCGAACTCGGCTTCAAAAAGGATATCGGGGGTGATCAGATATATAGGCGTGCTCAGGAGCTCGGCTTGGAACTCTGTTCGTCCGAAGTAGGTCCTCAATTGCGGCTGCAGTACCCTGATCAACCTTGCGGCTGCGGCAAGTACGACGGCGATACGATTTTTGTCGGAATGGAAACCATTACTCTTCCTATCCCTGGCTGCCACCCGCTTATCTTTGAGGTGTATCATAATGATCTTGGGATGTGGCTTGTCATTAAATCGAACCATCCTACAAACATCTGGTCTCCTGATTCTCAATGGGTTTTCTGCCGTCCCTGCGAGTGATCTTCGTCCAGCTTTTGGGCTCTTGGAAACTTAGTTCCTGTTTGGAAACTTGGTTTTTTGACCCAAGGACGACAAAACCCCTTTGCAGACTTGTTTTTATAGACTTGTTTGCAGAGGGGCTTTTTTTATTACTCTCTAGCGACAACAATTCCCCAGACCTGGTGAGCGCCTGCTTGCTTCAATGTTTTGGAACATTCTTCCATGGTTGAGCCGGTGGTGAAAACATCATCTATTAAAAAAATTCTTTTTCCTCTAATTATTTGAGGATTTTTTAATTCAAAAGCACCCTGAACATTTTTCTCTCTTTCTTCTTTTTTAAGCTCAATCTGCGGTTGAGTTGTTTTGATTTTTATGAGATTATTAAAAGAAACAGGGACATTAAAAAAGATTGAAAGCTCTCTAGCAATTTCTTCTGATTGGTTAAATCCCCGCCACCTTTTTCTGGCCGGAGAAAGGGGGACAGGGATAAAAAAAGAGGATTCCGGAGCTTCAGCAATGAGCTTGTTTTCGGTTAAAAGGAAATGTGATATTATTAAGAAAGCCAAGGGAGAGGAAAGGGTTTTCAAAAAAGGTTCATATTTGAGTTTAGTGATTAATTTTTTGACCAGTAAATCCTTGTAAGAAGTCGGATTGAAAAGGCCGTCAAGATTCATTTTCTGGTGGATTTCACATTTTCCGTTGCCAAAAACCCTTTTCGGTTTTTGGCAAAAAGGACAAAAATTAAATTCTGAGATTTCAATTGTGCTTAAGCAATCTTTGCAGATTAAATCTCCTTCTTTCCGGCAGGCCAAGCAAAACTGGGGGAAGAAAATGTCTAAAAACCCTTTCCACATATTTCTATTGTACAAGAATTTGTGGTAAAATAGTAAAACATGGCGCTATTTTCTAAAAGATATTTAGGAATAGATATTGGTGCTTCTTCAATAAAATTAGTTGAGGTTTCTGTTTTGGGTAAAAGAAAGAAATTGGAAAATTACGTTGAGTTTCAACTGCCCTCAACCGCTTCGGCCGTTAAAACATTTCACGGAGAGAGTTTGTTATTATTAAGCGATGAGGTTTCCGAAATTTTACAAGCGGTTTTTAAAAAAGCAAAAGTAAAGCAAAAAAAAGCTGTTTTTTCAATTCCCGATTTCTCCACTTTTTTTACTACCTTCTCCCTTCCTCCAATGACCGAGGCAGAAATCCCCAAAGCGGTAGAATTTGAGGCCCGTCATCACATTCCCCTGCCCCTGGCTGAAGTTTCCTTTGATTGGCAAATAATTGAAAAAGAAAAGGTTTTGCCGGGACTTAAGCTTAAGATACTGTTGGTGGCTGTTCCCAACAAGGTTTTGGAGAATTATCAAAGAATGGCTGCTTTATCCGAGCTCCAAGTTGAAGGAATGGAGGCGGAAGTTTTTGGCTTAATTCGTTCTTCGCTTCCAGAAAAAAAATTTGCCAGTCCCGTTTGTTTGGTGGATATTGGCTGGCAAAGTACCACGGTGAGCATTGTGGAAAAGAAAAAATTGCAGGTAAGCCACAGTTTTGATATTTCCGGCACTGGTTTGACAAAAGCTTTGAGTTCCGCTTTGAACGTTAGTTTTGAAGAAGCTGAAAAGATTAAAAAAGCTTATGGTTTAGATCCGCGGCGAGAGGACGTTTCCAAGGTTCTTATTCCGGTTATAAATTCCTTGGCTTCGGAAGTTGAAAGAGTTTGCCAGGATTTCTATCAAACAGAAGGCAAAAAAGTAGAAAATATTATATTGGCGGGAGGAACGGTTAATCTTTTTGGCCTGAAAGAATATCTGGCGAGCAGAATCAAGAAAAACGTGCAATTAGCCGACCCTTTTTCAAATGTTTCTTTCCCTTCAATTTTGAAACCAAGATTGCAAAAATTAGGGCCCTCCTTTGCTGTTGCTTTAGGAGCGGCTCTAAGCGGAGCATAATCTGATAATGGACCCCGACAGATTTATATGCCTAAAGAAAGTCCGATAAAAATTATTCCCAAACCGAAAGCTAAAATTACCGGTTGGCTTAATATTTTATATTGGCTTTCCATAATTCTTTTAATAGTTTCGGTTGTTGGTTTCTTTTTTGTGAAAAAGCAAATCTCTTCTTTGGAAGAAAAAAGCGAAGAGGTTAGCCGCCAGATAAATGAGGTGGCCGAGGAAGAAGAAAGAAATTTAGAAAAAGAGCTTTTTGCCGTTTCTCGGAAAATTAAAAATTTCTTAGAGCTTTTTGAAAAATACAAAAGCACGACAGAGTTCTTTAATTTTCTTAAATCTTCGAGCCATCCAAAAATCAGATTTCTCACCTTAAATTTAAACAGTGAAAATTATACGGTAAATTTAGAAGGAGAAGCCGAAAATTTTCAGGTACTGGGAGAGCAGTTCCTTGTCTTGAACGAAAATGAGAACGTGAAAGATCTACGCCTTTCTAATACTTCTTTGAACAGAGAAGGCAAAGTTAGGTTTAACCTAAGCTTTGTTCTGTCCGAAGAATTATTTGTAAAATGAAACGAACTTTTGCCATTCCAATTTTATTTTTCTTTGTATTTTCCTTCAGCATTTATTTCATTTTGCCGGAATACGCTGAGTTTAAGGATTTGAAAGCTCAAGTTTCAAAAAAGGAAGCTGATTTAGAGCTGGAAAAAAACTATTTTTCAAATCTTGAAAAAATCTCAGATGATTTAGAAAAAGAGCAGGAAGTCCTGGAGAAAATTGACTCGGCCCTGCCAAAAGAAATTTCTTTGGCGTCTTTGCTGAATTTCTTCCAAATTAAAGCTTCCGAAAGCGGATTAATAGTTGAAACGTTGGGTCAGGCAAGTATTCCTTCTAAGAAAAAGAAGACAGGGGAGACAGAAACCAAAGCTAAAATTCAAGAAAGCTATTTTACCATCACCCTGGTAGGCTCTTTGCCTTCTTTTGAGAATTTTCTCCAAAGCATTGAAAGCTCTGCCAGGTTGATTGAAATTGAAAGCATCTCTTTGCAAGAAAGTGAAGGAGAGCTGCTGGAATTCGTTCTATTGATAAAGGTTTATTCGGAGAAATAAAGAATAATAAATATATGCTTGAAGATTCTACTGAAAATAAAATTCTTAAATATTTAATTTTAGCGGTAATTGTAGGAACTTTGATTATTTTAATAAAAGAGGTAATATTGAAACCCGAAGAATTGGACATACCCGAAATTTCCCTGAAACCGCCGAGGGTTGCGATTGATTTTGATTTCCTGCAAAGCCAAGAGCTTAAGGAAGGTATACATTTTGATAAACTGTCTTTTCGGCAAGTAATCTGCAGATAAAACAGGTAAAGTATTAAATAAGGGATCAATCTACTGTTGAAACC
>SDBT01017052.1_pt1 | contig 11482 bp, 8 predicted proteins | sample 2277101 | NCBI WGS metagenome assembly SDBT01 (sample SAMN10404973, study PRJNA504765) | marine sediment metagenome | isolation source: marine sediment core GS10_PC15, 103 cmbsf | place: Arctic Ocean: Southern Knipovich Ridge | collected 2010
TTATGCATAAAAAGATGGTAAAATATATTATTTCAATCCATTTTTCTTGACATACGGAATTAAAGTATTTATAATTTATTGTCAATTTATTGTCAATTTATTTAAGGAGCTGAGGAATGAAAACAGGTAAAAAAGCAGTTTCTGTAATTGTCACGCTGGCCGCGGTTTTCACTTTTACCATAACAGGTTCCGTGCTGCTTGCTGAAGATCTGCCGGCCCTTCAGGGTATTACGGTCAAGGATGAACATCCCAACGGCTGTATTGACTGCCACGTGAAAGTGGATGAAGAAAGGGATTACCGCCTTAATATCGAGGTAAAGAAATTTGAAAAAAAGCACCCTCCTATCGATAAAATGGTAAAGAAGGTGCCGGATGATTGTCTTAAGTGCCATAAGGAAGGCTCAAAATCCGGAGCTCTTGGTGAAAAAGTCCACAAAGATCACTTTTCGAACCCAAAGGAAAACGTGTTTGTGGCTAATTACAATGGGGATTGTCTAAACTGCCACACTTTAGACCTGAACACAGGGGTAATGGATTTTAAATCCGGGGCGGCTAACTGGTAATTATTACGTGTATCAAGGGGAAATAACCGTGTAAAGTTTTTTTCGGAAAAAGCACACCATAAAACATAATAAAGGGCAGTGGGAAAATATTCTTTATGAAAGTTCCCGGCTGCCTTTTTTTTATAAAAATCGTATATGTTAATTAGTGTGTGATATATTGATTATTATAACAGGTTACAATGTAACCTGGCGCTTTTAATTATTATGTAATGTTGTTTAAAATCTTATATCCGGCTTCAGTTTTTCTTAAAAGAAATTACGGTTTATTACTCAATATCAGCACCTGATTATTGAAAAAAGATTTTCTTGAAAATAAAAATTAATAGATATAAAATGACGTTTACCATCAGTACATGGCAGCTTAAAGACATACCTTGATCATGGTTCTCAGGAGGATGACGGGTGATCCGCAACAGTCTGACCGCTAAGATTATCATTTCGGTGGGTATTGTGATTTCAGTCGTGATCGGTGTGTGCGCCTATATTATAGTGATAGTGCAGACAAATGAATTGATGGACAGGGCCAAGCGAAACGGGATATACATCAATCATCTTGTAAATCAGTATGTCAGCCAGTTTATGCTGACAGGAAACCGTAAAGAAATAAAAGAGTTTTTTATAAATATTAACAAATCCGAGGAAGTGCGGAAAATATTTTTATTCGACGAGAACGGGCGTATAGTTTTTTCATCCAATCAAAACGATATCGGAATGGATGCTGATGATTTCCACCGGGGACTTTTCGAAAACATAGAAGGCCGGGTAAAATATAAAGTACAGGAAAAAAGCGGGATCTTTTCAATCGTAACACCGATAAGCAACAAACCTGAATGCCAGCAGTGTCACGATACAGCAAGGGCAACTCTCGGCGCGCTTGCTCTGGATATCTCTCTTGTGCCTGCTGAAAAAGAGATCGTAAAAAATAGAAACTTGATAATATTGTTCGCGCTGGTGGGGCTTGTCCTTGTATCGGCCGTCCTTTCCGTCCTGGTTGTCATAATGGTCAAACGTCCAATAAATAAACTTATCGGTACAATGACGGAGGTGGAGCAGGGAAATTTTGATGTAAAAGTCGATATAAAAAACAAAGACGAGCTTGGACAACTGGGGAATTCCTTCAACTCCATGATAGCGCGCCTCGAGCGGACGAATATGGAGCTTCTTCGTCATCATGAAATGCAGCTTCAGCAGGCTGAAAAAATGGCCACAATCGGAGAGCTTGCCTCGGGGATAGCTCATGAAATAAAGAACCCGCTTGCGGGTATCGGCGCTGCTATTCAGGTTCTCGCGGATGAATTCGACCTGAGAAACACGCACAGTGAGGTCGTTGATGAAATAATGCTGCAGCTTGACAGGCTTAACAAAAACACAAGGGACCTTCTCAGCTTCGCGAGGCCCGCTGAACCGAGATTCTTATCGGGCGACCTGAATGAAGTTGTCAGCAAGGCGGTCTTTTTTGTGCGAAAGCAGGCTGAAAAGCAGAAAATCGGAATAAAAGAGGAGCTGGAAAAGCAGATCCCGAAAATTTTCCTGGATCCCGAGCAAATGCAGCAGGTGTTTCTAAACATTATGCTGAACGCGGTCCAGGCGACTCCTGAAGGAGGCAATTTAACCATCTCTACTCAGAAAAAGCCGGAAATTGTTCCGGTGATAATTGGAGCGCCCGGAGTCCGGGGCTCAAAGGACAACGTTTCACGGGAAAGGATTGAAATCTCATTTTCAGATACCGGAAAGGGGATAACGGAGGAGCATCTGAAAAAGATTTTTAATCCGTTTTTTTCCACAAAACACCGGGGTACAGGGCTCGGGCTTGCCATTTCACGGAATATCGTCGAGAAACATGGGGGCCATATCGAAGTGAAGAGCAAGCCGGGCAGGGGGACGAATGTTACTGTCGTTTTGCCGGTAAAAGGGTCAATTTAATGGCGAAATACAAAGTATTAGTTGTTGATGATGAGCACTTGATCCGCTGGTCCATGGAGCGTAACCTCACAAAGGCGGGGTATGAAGTAGAGTGCGTGGATTGCGGTGAAGAAGCGATCCTGGCGGCTGAGTCCAAAATTGTGGACCTCGTCCTGCTTGATATTCGCCTTCCCGATATAAGCGGTCTGGATGTCCTCGAGAAGATAAAAAAGTTCAACCGTGACATTTCCGTTATCATGATCACTGCTGACGACGCCGTTACGACCGGGATAGCGTGCATGAAGGCCGGGGCCTATGATTACGTGATAAAGCCTGTAGATTTTGAAGAATTGAAGATAATAGTCGAAAAATCCCTGGAAACTGCAAGCATGAAAAGCGAGTTCATGAGGATGCGTCACGAGCAGGCAGCTGAAAGCCAGTTCGAGAACATCGTGGGAAAAAGCAAAAGTATGCAGGACGTGTTCAGGATAATAAACAGGATCGCGGCAAGCGATGCCGCAACCGTTCTGCTCCAGGGTGAAAGCGGTACCGGGAAGGACCTGATAGCCAGGGCCATTCATTACTGCAGCGCGCGCAGGGAAAGGTCCTTTACGGAGATAAACTGCGCGGCTCTTCCTGAAACACTTCTTGAAAGCGAGCTGATGGGTTACGAGAAAGGCGCTTTTACGGACGCTAAAACTGCAAAAAAGGGCCTGTTCGAGCTTGCAGACGGGGGAACGCTGTATCTTGATGAAATAGGGGAGATGAAGATCTCGACCCAGGCAAAGCTTTTAAGGATCATAGAAAACAAGAGATTTAAACGGGTAGGCGGGACAAGTGATATCGACATTGATGTTAGGATAATTGCGGCAACCAACCTCGATCTTGCTGAAGCAGTCCGGGAAGGCAGGTTTAGAAAAGACCTGTACTATCGCCTGAAAGTGATACCGGTGGAGCTGCCTCCGCTCAGGGAGCGCAGGGAGGACATCCCATTATTGACTGATTTTTTTATCAGCAAGTTTAACAGGGAATTTAAAAGAAATATCAAGGGGGTCACGGCAAAAGCCCGTGACCTGCTGATCGACTATCCATGGCCGGGAAACGTGAGGGAGCTTAAAAATATCGTTGAACGGGCGATCATCCTTGAAAGCGATGAAGAGATCCTCGCGGAGCACCTTCCCCATGAAATAAGAAATAAGCAGATCCTCATCGAAAAAACCCCGGACATCCAGATAGATTTTCCTGACAACGGTATTTCTCTTGAAGGGCTCGAAGCAAACCTGCTGAAAAAAGCCCTCGATATGTCAAAGAACAATCAGACAAAAGCCGCGAAACTTCTCGGCCTTGGCAGAGACGCCCTCAGATACAGGATGAAAAAAATAGGTTTGCTGGAATAGCGTTATTTCTCGCAACTTACTGCGTTAAAACACGCAGTCTCAGAAAAACCACTAAACCCAACCCATTGATGATGATAGGAATATTATCATAAATCATTATTTATCAAAGAGTTACTGAAAGTATTTCCAGCCATATTCATTTCTTTCAAGTTTATATTACTGGCACAGAAATTGCAGTAGGTGAGTACAGGTAAAATTATTATTTTTTTCTTAATGCAAAACGTATAACACCTTTAAAGTTCTTGGGATATTTGTACCTTTAATCCCTCTTAATTAATCAGATGGACTATACGTGATTTGACAAGGAAGTATATGCCCTCGGTACGGAAGGTATTACTCGTTGATGATGACAGGTTGATTTGCTGGGCGCTGGAAAATGCTTTAAGAAAAAGCGGATATAATGTGAGTGTTTCCAGTACAGGCAAAGAGGCAAAGGAAAGGCTGGCTGACAACAGTTTTGATATGGTGATTACGGACCTGAAAATGGATGGGATCGATGGGATCGATGGATTGAGAGTTTTGGAAGAAGTGAGAAAGCGATGCCCTTCCGCAATAACTATTCTGATGACCGCATTTAGCTCGGAAATAGCGATGAAGCAGGCGTTCAAATACGGCGCTTATTACATGATTAAACCTTTTCAGGTTGATGAATTCATTGATAGTATTCACAAACTGTTTGAAAGATAAATCTGAATAGAGAGGATTATCTTATTTTTTTAAAAGAATATTGTTCGGTTTAAAAAAAATGAAGAAATATTATTTTAGGGAAGATGTTGTTATGAGATTTTTTTACTTTTTCCTATATGCGGTTATGCTTACAGGGCTTTTTGCGGGTTTCGGCTGCGCCACCGGTACAGATGAAACGCCTCAAGAACCGGGAGCTAAAATTGAATATTGTGACTTATGCCATCAACCGGGGGGTATATCGGATGTTAAGGAAGTCCATTTGAGAGGAGCCAGGACCCTGGTCGGATCAATTACAAATGTAACTGTTATTGATTCAACAACTACCATCTCTTTTCATGTAGAAGATCCGAGTGGAACCGATAAAACCGGTCTGCCGAACAATGATATCCGATTTACTGTCGCTCAGCTGGTTCTTGCATCAGGTGGCGATTCAAGCTATTGGCTGAGCCTGATAAACAAAACTGAAACAAAAGAGGCCGGTGACCCTGGTACGACACCTGACGGGACTACCGCGACCCAGGCGGCGTACGAAAAGGCAGATACTGCCGGCGGAATATTTGCCGATCTGGGAGGCGGTGATTATACCTATGTGTTGAACGCCGATATTACACTTGCCACAGGTTACGACACTAATGCAACCATCCGCGTTGCCATGCAGATTTCCGGAAACATCACCAATGGTGTATATGATTTTGTTCCAAGTGGGGCAGGGTCGGTTTCCACACGCGACATTGTCACAAATGCCGGATCATGTAACGCGTGCCACGAAAAGCTCGGTTTCCATGGTATTGACCGGGTTGAAATCGATTACTGCGTTACCTGCCATAATAAGGGTACTGTAGACGCAAACAGCGGAAACAACCTGGATATGGTAATCATTGTCCACAAGATCCACATGGGAAAAGATCTGCCGAGCTATAAAACAGAGGGCGCGTATACAATCTGGGGTTACAATAACAGCGAGAACAATTACGCGGGAACATATCCCGGATATATCACGACATGCACCAGGTGTCACGCGGCAGGACCGAGTGAAGCTGACAACTGGAAGGACGTTCCCACAATAGCGGCTTGCGGTTCATGCCATGACGATAAGGAAGTTCCTATAATGGCGTCTTGCGGTTCATGCCATGACGATTTTGATTTCGTTGCCGGGGCTAACCACGAGGCTGGAGCTCAACCTGGCAACAATAATTGTGCAGCCTGCCACAGTGCAGAAATTATAGCAACGGGGCACCACGGCAAAGACCCGACACGTATTGAAGCTGAGGATAACGTGTACGAAATCATCAGTGTCACCAACACTGCACCCGGTGAATCTCCGGTAATCACATTCAAAGTTACCGATGCGGCAGGTACAAAAGACCGTGACATTACCTCTGATTTTGCCGACGGCGGTGAAGGTGTAGATATTTTGATCGGCCTGGGAACACAAGACGATTATAATGGTAATCCCGGGGCTAATGGCGCGCCGATCGAAATCAGAGATGCCTTTACTATTGCTGTTGACAACATGGACGGAACATATACGCTGACCTCACCCACAGCGATACCTTTTAATGCCTCAGGCTCGGGAGTAGTTGCGTTTCAGGGCCATCCATATAAAGATGTTGACTCAGATGGAACAGATGATAAATTACCTGTAAAGAACGTGGTAAAGTATTTCGCTATAACAGATGCGTCGGTGAAAGAACGGAGAGAGGTTGTTGATATTGATAGCTGCAACCTCTGTCACGAATCTTTGAGTATGCACGGCCAAAGCCGTACAGACTCGATTGAGACATGTGTAATCTGTCATAATCCAAATGCAACAGATGTTCCCTACCGTACGTCGGGTAATGAAGTGCCTGTCGATTTCAAGAACATGATCCATGCAATTCATGCCGGTGAAATGCGTGAAATTAATCCCCTCACCATTATAGGTTATGGCGGGTCAAGTAATGACTACAGTGAGGTTCTTTTTCCGGGCAGGCTGAATAATTGTGAGTCCTGCCACATAAAGGATGCCGACACATATATGCTGCCGCTAGGTAATGCAGCAGGGTCAACAATGACCAGCACCGTTAATAGGTCTTACATAACTCCTTTGACATCAGCATGTACTTCCTGCCATGACAACCAGGAAGCCTTCGAACATGTAATACTGGGAGGCGGGGCTTTTGATGCAACAGACTAAGTGATTAAATTAATTTTTTATAATATAAAATGTGTATGCTGTAAAGCAGAGGAATTATTAAGCTTTGAAATAATTCCTGTTGTTTTTTGGATACCTCTGTAACAATCGTTTTCGTAACGCCCAGCCGAATTAGTTTTATTTTCTTATCAATCGCATGTTTCATGTTGCCGAAAAACTTTTCTACCACATCTTTTCTCCTATACAATCGCAAAACTTTTTTTCCATCGAGCCTTGTGTTGCTGAGCAAAATCATGGTTCCCATTTTTTCTAACTGCATATTAAATGTTTTCAGTACCACGTTTAATCATTATCCGTGATCGACAGGACTATGTATTTTAATGCCCGCTGTGCTGCTTATTAAAGTCTGCCATAATCGAAATAAAGAAATCATGCCGAAGGTATTAAAATAAAAAAGGGGCGCCTTTCGACGCCCCTCGGTCCTCAGTTTAATTTGTTTAAATGAACCTAATCAAGCTCGCTTTCCAGCACATCAAAACCACCGCCATTCTGTAAATTATGGTTTATAGAATCGTCGTCGTCATGACAGGAAGAACACACTGATGTTGCAGGTGTTATGTATGTTCCAAGCTGTGTGCTGATGATTGTGGGTTCCACTTCATCCGCCAGCGGCAGAAAATATGTTTCCTTCAGGTGACAACTCTCACAATTATTCAGGTTGCCTGGATAAAGAACATTCGTGTAGTCATTGTCCGACCCGTGATAACCTTTGATAATGAGAGAATTTTCGCGCATGTCGCCCGCGTGAATCGCGTGCACCATATTCTTGAAATCAATGGATTCTTCAGCACCCGATACCCGATATGGAATATCCGTAGCGTCCGGGTTGTGGCAGGTGACACATGTCTCGATCGAGTCTGTCCGGTTGTTTCCGTGCAGGCTCAGCGATTCATGACACACATTGCATTTGTCAATGTCAACAACCTCTCTACGCGGCTGCGCTTCCGTGTCCGTAATAGTAAAATACTCGAACACATTCTTTACAGGTAATCTGTCGTCGCCAGTGTTCGCATCTCCATTATAATCGGTTAACGAATACGGGTGACCCTGGATCACGACTATTCCCGAGCCTGTGGCATCGGTTGGTATCGCATCGGTAGAAGTAACGGTGTATGTGTTGTCCCCGTTGTGAGTAGTTGCTGAAATGGCATTCCTGATCGATATCGGGCCGCCGTTGTTTCCGGTATTGCTGCTGTAATCGTCTTCTGTCCCCAGGCCGATCAAAACAGTGATACCTGCACCGTCATCGGCAAAAATAGTGTCAATGTCAAGAGGTATTCCAGGAGCATCTTTATCGGCTACCTGGAATGTGATCTCCGGGTATTCCCCGGGGCCGGTAAAAGCGACATTGGTGATCTCGTATACGTATTCTTCAGCTTCACTACGGGCAGTAAAGCCGGAGATATTTTTTTGGGGGTGAGCATCTACTACAGGCCGTCCGCTTGCTGAGTCATGACAGAGGGCACAATTACTGTTGTTATTCTGAATAACATGGCCTGTGCCGGCGGTGAAATCAATATCATCGTGACAGGAACCGCAGCTTTCCATTGTCGGAACTTCGCTCCAGTTGTCAGCTTCACTCGGACCTGCCGCGTGACACTTGGTACAGGTCGTGATGTACCCGGGATAGGTCCCCGCGTATGTGTGCTTGCTGTTGTTGTGACCCCAGATGGTGTACGCGGTAGATGCGTCGTCTTCATCATAGCTCGGCAGATCGGAACCCCTATGTATCCTGTGGATCATGACTGCCATATCCACGATGTTGCCGCTGTTCGCGTCTTCCGTCCCCTTGTTATGGCAGGTAACGCAGTAATCGATTTCAACCCGGTCACTACCGTGAAAGCCAAGCTTTTCGTGACACGAATTACATGACCCGGCGTTCGTGACAATTTGGCGTGCGAGTGCAGCTTCCTCAAGGTTATCGACAGGTTGAAAATCGTAAACATCATTGGTAATGTTCCCGGAAATCTGCATGGCCACACGGGTGACCGCGTTAGCGTCGTAAAGCGGGTTATCTGTGAGGTTTGTGATATCGGCGTTCAACACATAGGTATACGTACTATCAAGATTGTCAGTATATGTTCCCCCGCCGCTTCCCTTTTCGTACTTCGCCTGTGTTGCGGAATAGCCATCGGCAGTCGTCCCCGGGTCCCCGGCTTCTTTTGTTTCAGTTCCGTTGATCAGGCTCAGCCAGTAGCTTGAGTTGCCTGCCGATGCAGGAACCAGCTGTACAACAGTAAATCGGACACTGCCGCTACTTAGACCGATTTTGGGAGTACCGATCGGATCTTCAACAGAAAAAGAGATCGTAGTGGTCGTACCGACAACGGTCACACCTGTAATGGTGCCAACCACTGTCTTGGCTGTTGCCGTGTGAACTTCCTCGACAGCCGCAAAACTGTTATCATCATGGCAGACAGCACACGATTCACCAAAGATTCTAGTAAGGTTCTGACCGTCTTCACCGTCTTCACCGTCCTCGCCGTCCTCACCTGGAGTGCCGAAGCCCGGAGCCCCTGGCTCACCTGCCGCACCTGGATCGCTTGTACATCCCATGAAAATAACGAACCCGGCCAGCAAGATTAAAAACAAACAAAAAATTAGACGCTGAACTTTCATAATAAGCTCCTCCTCAAAAATTTAGTTTTTTTGTTTATTTGTTTTTTTATTTTAATTCAGATACATAGAGTTATGTTTTAGTGAAAACAGTTAACTTTTTATTTCTTATTAATTAGTTGCATTTTTTTTACAAACACTTCTACCATATATATTAACCTGCCGTCATAAGCAACAAACGCCGGCTTCCCAGGATACTGGTATGTTATCCCTTTGACATCAGGCCAACACGGCACATTATAATAAAGATAAAAGGTGAAACTTCCGGAGCCTGGTATTTATAGGCGATATACTATTTACATTACTGAATATTATGCAATTTCTATACCAAAATAAAATTAGAAAAAACGGAAGGAAAAACATTTTTATGTAAGAAACAATTATAAAATAATTCTTTAAATATAATAAGTTACAACAATAGGTGGAGGAAGGAGTTGCCGCACTTCTGGATATCGAGTTGATGTGAAATTGCGCTTATTAGCGCCATAGAATGCGCCAAATAGCGCTATTCAGGCAGCTGTATATTCTTCGCATTTTATCTAATCCACATTACTCGCGGAATATGGTATAATATTGAGAAGTATGAGCTATTTGGAATAAATGAGTGCGTAGAGACACCCTGATTATTTTTAGGCGCTGCTATAAGGAATAGCGTTCACGCTAATTAAATAAATATCAACCAAGAAGCCTTACTATTACTGGTGGCAGTTCTTACAGCTTGTATCATCCGGTAAATAGGGATGGAAAACCCGTCTATTACCAATTACTGATGAATTGTGGCATATAGTGCAAGTACCTGCGTGCGGGGCAGGCCTTTGCGTGTGCCTGCTGGTGATTACAGCTGTCTGATGGCAGAATGTGCAGCTGCTGCCTATTGCGCCGCTCACGTAGTCCGCACCTTCCATGTGGCAGTTGTAGCAGTGCCTGTTGTAGCTTGAGCCCCAGAGCCCGGTATGGGATGTGGGCTCGCTTGTTGTGTGGCAGGATATACACTCCGACTGCGAGTGGCAGGTCGAGCAGGTTTCACGGTTTATCCTCGACCTGTTTCCGTGGCTCCGGATCCTCCAGGCTGTAGTGTGGCTTTTCGGAGCTTCTCTCCTGTGACAGCTCCGGCAGTCGTTGTTGTTGGCTGCGGTGTGGCACATGTCGCAGGTTTCGTTTATTTCAGTGCGTGTAAGGTTTCTACCGTGTTTGTTTGACCAGAACGGCGTGTGGTCTTTCGGGCGGGTCGTATCAAAGCTGCTTGCGTGGCAGGAGCCGCAGTAATCCGTCTTGCCGACCCTCATCTCTCTTGTGTGATGGCAGTCCGTGCAGCTGTTGTCAAATTCTTCCTTGTGGCAGCTTGTGCAGTTTGAAGCAATCTTGTCCTTTGAGAGGTCTTTTCCATGTACGTCCTCCCAGGCGGTATCATGCGACACAGGCCGGATCTTCTCCCAGTCTTCAACATGGCAGCTCATGCAGTCGGATACTTTGCCGACTCCTCTTTCTTTGTGGCATACAATACAGGTACCCATGTTGGGAAGTGTGGCCTCCGGGTCATTGACATCGTACTCGGTTAGTACTTTTTCGTGACACTCGAGGCAGCCGACTTCACCGTTTTCCCGGTGATTATCGTGGTCGAAATTCACGAGCGGGCTCAATACCGTGTCTTTGCGCGTGTTGACTTTGTTTCCCGGCTTGTTGTGACACAGGCTGCAGTCTTTGTCCGCCGAAGTTTCGTCCACAGCGTCGAAGTGACACATGGAGCAAGTTTCGTGGTCGGGAAAGGTCATAAACTTCGGATTATCTTCCTTTACAGAGTGGCAGTCGGTGCAGTCCATCCCGAATTCTTCTACCTTGTAACTGTGGCTCATATTGAGACCGCTGCGGCTGTTTTTATAATCTCCCCACAGGTACACCGCTGCAGACAGCAGCGTAAACAGGATAATAAATAAGATAAAATAATGTCGCTTTTTAATAAATCTATTTTTGAAGTCAATTTTTAAGCCTTTCATTACACCCACCTTAAACCTTTTATTTAGCTAATTAAGTTTAAAACCTTTCTATGAAATTCCGTCCCCGGTTATTCTGCCCGGAGATTATTTCCGTACGCCAGGTTATCGGCCGCCTGCAGTGATCATTTT
>SDBT01017053.1_pt1 | contig 11482 bp, 9 predicted proteins | sample 2277101 | NCBI WGS metagenome assembly SDBT01 (sample SAMN10404973, study PRJNA504765) | marine sediment metagenome | isolation source: marine sediment core GS10_PC15, 103 cmbsf | place: Arctic Ocean: Southern Knipovich Ridge | collected 2010
TTCCGGTTCCCAAGAAGCTAATGGAGCACATTTCAAAAGCAATTCATGAGACTATAGGGCATCTCCACATAGCACAGGGACAGTTAATGCAGAGCGAAAAGATGGCCACGTTAGGGCAGTTGGTGGCAGGCATCGCCCATGAGATCAACACTCCTGTGGCTTCCATTAACAGCAACATTGATCTGTTTGCTCGTTCTCTTGATAAGATCAACGCGATACTTGGTTCAGAAAATATGCCAAAGGAACTCCGGGAAACTCGCCAGATAGCTCAAATGGTAAATGTACTGAGCAAATTGAACCAATCCAACCAAACTGCCTGTGAGCAAATTATACAGATTGCGCGGAGTTTGCGAAACTTTGCCCGTTCTGACACAATTGAACTCCGTGAGATTGATATTCACGAGGAGTTGGAAAATGCTCTGGTACTCGTTCATCATGAGTTGAAAAGGCGTATCCAGGTTATTCGGAAATATGGGGATATTCCTGTATGTACCTGTTTCCCATCTCGCTTGATTAGTGTCTTTGTAAACATGCTGAGGAATGCTTCCCAGGCTATTGAGGTAACAGGGCAGATCACCATAGAAACACTCAGGGCTGGAGATGACATCAAAATAAAATTTACGGATACGGGACGAGGTATCCCACCAGAAAATTTAGATAAGCTTTTTGATCGAGGCTTTACAACCAAATCACTTGACGAAGGTACAGGACTCGGTTTGTCAATATGTAAGCAAATCATGGAAGAACACCACGGCAAAATCGAAGTGGAAAGTCAAGTTGGCAAGGGGACGACGTTCACTATCACTCTACCCATTGAACACGAGGCTGCCAACGGTTAATCATAAGGGCAATTCGGTGAACTTCCATATTGCAAGAGGAGTGAAAGCTGTGAAAGATGAATCCAAATACACTGTGTTATTACTCGATGATGATCCAAAGATTCTCACGAGTCTTAGTTCGCTCTTGGCCTTAGAAACAGATTATAACGTATTAGCTTTTACTTCAGCTAGCGAAGCATCTGAGGCCATCGAGACTAACGAAATTGATCTGGCAATTGTTGATTACTTGCTGCCAGGCGCTATGGACGGCATTGAGTTTCTTATTGCCCTGAGAAAGAAGCAGCCATATTCCATCCGGATGATTTTAACTGCCTATGCCGACAAAGAAAATGCCATTAAGGCTATCAATGAAGTGGGGCTTTACCAATACCTTGAGAAGCCGTGGGATAGCGAGGAACTTCTCCAGATCATAAAGGAAGGCATGAAAAGACGTGCACTGTTACAGCAGTTAACTGATCAGTTTGGGGAGTCAATTCTGTAGGCGCGTCAGATTTGACGCCTATACTTGGAGAGGGAATAGTGGATAACGAAGAATATACCGTGCTTATCGTTGATGACGAGGAAATGGTAACCACCAGCATAAGCACACTGTTTATGTTGGAAACAGATTACAATACTCTCGTTTTTAACTCACCTGGTGAAGCGCTCAAGGAACTTCAGACACAGGACGCTGATCTGGTTATCTCAGATTATTTGATGCCAGGGGAGATGAATGGGGTTGATTTTCTACTGGAGTTGAAGAAACTTCAGCCTGACGCAATTCGTATCCTTCTGACAGCCTATGCAGATAAGGAAAATGCAATCAGAGCCATCAATGAAGTCCAGCTATATCAATATGTTGAAAAGCCGTGGGACAATGATAGTCTTCTTCTACTGGTTCGCAATGGACTTCATCAGGGAAGGCTTTTGAAGCAGTTGGCAGCAAAAACGCAAAATCTGGAGCGAGTTCAGACTGAGATTCTTAAGGCGTTTATTTGAAAAGCAAGGCCGTAGGGATGCCGTCAAACAACCGGATCATCTTGACACTTTCGTGGAAATATGGGAGCGAAAGACTACGGGAGGCTTGAATATGCACATGGGGAAACGACCGGCAAGCGTGACTATAATCGCTTGGATTTTCATCGTAGCAAGCGGTTTGAACCTCGTGAATCTGAGCCGCGTGCTCACACAGCGTAAAGCTCTGCAATTCGAGATAGCTGATAAGGTGCCTTTCTGGGCGATTCCGCCTTATGCAGATTTCAAGGTTGTTGGTAAGTCTGAGGTCATAGTCGCATTATGGTCAGTCGTGGCTGGAGCAATAGGTCTGATCTCAGGTATAGCTATTCTCAAAGGACTCAATTGGGGCCGTTTGTTGTACCTGTTTTCTATGCCTATCTCGATTGTCCTTACCTGGTTGCATGGATTCCACACCATTGATACCCTGAAGGTTATTTTCTACGTAATTTTTCTTGTGTTCCTCACAAGGCCGGCTGCATCATTATTCTTTGCACGCCGAAATTCTGAGGAATAGACGTGTGATTTCCGGAAATGTCACTCGTTTTGTAGGTTCAGGAATTTGTCAAAAAGCGCCACTTATTTGATGCGTTCAGGCTGTAGGGATAGATAAATGGATTTTGACTTATCAGCAAAAGTCCATTTATCCTACCATGATTTTGACATTTACCATGATCTCGAAGTTAATCCGATCAAGTGCATACTGAATTGTACTCTCTTCTGGCCCACCTATGGTCACTAATGCCACAGCGCCATCCCGATATAGCCAAACGAGAGTTTGGCATTACTACAATGATAATTGTGTCAATTTTCATGACTGTGTTGATTTACGCAACTCTTGATGCGAGGAGCTATGATATGCAACCACAATATACTCCTGCTTTGGAAGCAGGCCATTTTTACCATGTGACACCGGATGAGGTTGATCAACTGGTGGAAGAACTGAAAACCATAAGTCCACCTGTTTTAAAGATCGATACTTTCCAGCAGTATGTGGGACGGAAAGTCTATGCTCTGACGCTTACCGATCCATCTGGTGATCCCGAAGATAAGCAGCGGATATTTATTTCGCGCCCACATGCGCACGAACCGGCTGGCGTTGCTGCATGTATGGAAATGGTCAAGACACTGGTGAAATATAAGGGTTATGAAAATGGAAACGCAGAATGGCGGCGCTGGGCGCTGGAGAGCTTTGTCATAACTTTTGTACCGGATGCCAACCCCGGCGGGAGTCAACGCGCGCCGGTTAAATTCTGGGATGGGTCGAAAATCCCCAACGAGAAATTCTTTCGCTGGATGTTTGGTGAATCAGGAGAGACTCCAGGTGACCGATTTCCACGAGTAGCCGCGTGGGATATGAGAGAGGTTACGCCGCCTGCGCTTCTGGGCATCGCTTACGAGCAGATCGACGAATACACATACGTGGAGCCAAACAGGGATTATCGCTCCACTTTCTTCCAGTCCTTTTTCAAGCTGGATGATGTATATCACTATCACGTCTGGCTGGATCTGCACCAAACGGAGTATGTTAACTCCGACCGGAATGCGCATGTTAATCTGCCGACGTGTTATGATGATTTTGCAGAGGAAAGGCAAAAACAGTTTCGCTTGCTGGGAGAGGCGATCCATGCCAGGTGGAGACAGGAAGGGGCGCAGCCCAGAGAGAATCCACAAACTTCCTACGGAAATAGAGGAGTTCAATGGGAACTTCTGGACAACGTTTGGCGACCAATCGCGGAGCGGATGATCCACATCGTAAGCGAGGTGCAGAACAATAATTCCCGGACACCTGTGCCGATGCAGGTTCGCTTTCAACTGGCGGCAGTGTTGGAGACTATGGAATGGATGGAGAGGGATTAGGGAATTAGAAAACCAGCAAATACTTGCTTAACAGGAGGCAATTTCATGCGTTTCCTTGTGATGGAGACAGATTTTCATAGAGAAAGGGACTACACTGGCGAGGGGTGTGATCTGCTCAGGGCTTATGGCAGTATTGATCTGGTTCACCGATCAGAAGGTCAGGCAGAGCAGGCATTAACCAAGTTTCTGGAACTTCTCCCTGAAGCGGATGCAGTGGTGATAAGTCCCTGGCAGCGACCAGCAACTACGCCCGAACATTGGCTTCCAGCGAAGAAAATGAAAGTTTTGGCAGGTACTTTTGACAATCGCTTTGCAGGTTGGGTGGATTTTCAAGGATTGATGTCCCGCGGTATTCCGCTAATTGATACCTCGCGCAGCATGACGCCATCCGTCGCAGAATTCGCCTTTACCATGACTCTTAATCTCATACGGGGTATACCAGAGGCCATCCACCTGGTGCGCGATGGAAAATGGAAATCAACTCCCTGGAATAAGCCCGGCTTTGTCTATGGAGACCTGACCGGTCGTCGTGTTGGACTTGCCGGTTTTGGCAGTATCAACCGCCGCTATGCTGAATTACTTACACCTTTCAGATGTTCTGTGCGAACCTACGATCCATTCGTCAGCAGCGATGTATTAGAGCAATATTCGGTGGAAAGAGCTGAATCTCTGATTGAGCTTGCCCAATCCAGCGAGATATTTGTTATTGGTATACCGCCCACGCCTACAACACGTCAGATCATCAGCCAGAGTGTTATTGACGCTCTCCCGAAGGGCGCTCTGTTTGTTCTGGTAACTCGCATGGCAGTCGTGGAGCAAGAGGCGCTGTGGCGTCGGGTTCAGGCGGATGAGATCGCTGCGGCAATAGATGTTTTTGCACCAGAGCCTCCACCCAGCGATGCGTGGTTCCGCAGGCATCCCAACGTACTGGCAACTCCACATATTGCAGGTGGAACCGATTACTGCCATCGACGATGCTTCACTGACGCTTGCAAGGATGCCATTGCAGTGCTAAAGGGTGACAAACCAAGATTCCAGGCAGTTATATGGGATGATGATTGCTATCAGGGAAGGCTTAGACCTGAGGAGGCATAAGCGTAGATAAATACACACGTAGGTGAGAAAGAGTCTATTCATCAATGGAGAAAAATGCAATGAAGTCAATTGTCAGAATGGTTCTAGCGACTATAATTCTCCCTCTATTCTTTTTTATGGGCGGCGCGAGCGCGCAACGTCAGATGGAGAGCCTGGGTCGCGGTGTAGTCGCCATCAATCAGGGCAATGGAAAGGTATATGTGGGATGGCGTATGCTGGGAACCGATCCGGATGACATTGCCTTTAACCTCTACCGTTCCACTAATGGAGGAGAACCTGTCAGACTGAATGATCAGCCTCTGAGGGAATCCACGAACTTTGTGGATAACGGTGTGAATCTGATCCAATCAAACTCTTACTTCGTTAAGCCTATACTGAAAGGCAAGGAACAGGAGGCAAGTGCTCCCTTTATTCTAAAGGCCAATGCGCCTGCCAAACCATATATCTCGGTACCTCTTCAGACTCCTGAAGGATACAAACCAAACGATGCTGCTGTAGGTGATCTTGATGGCGACGGTGAGTATGATATTGTGCTGAAGCAAGAGATGAGAGGTCGTGACAATTCACGAAGAGGTGTATGCCCCGGCACTACAAAACTCGAAGGCTACAAAATAGATGGTACTTTCCTCTGGAGGATTGATCTGGGGAGGAATATCCGGGAGGGCGCGCACTATACCCCGTTTATTGTATATGATCTGGACGGTGATGGCATAGCCGAGATCGCCGCAAGAACATCGGAAGAGACTATAGACGGAACAGGCACAATGATCGGAGATACGGATGGCGACGGCAGGACGAACTATGTCAATCCCGAAACAGGCTATATACTGGAAGGGCCGGAGTTCATCTCCATATACGATGGAAAAACAGGTAAAGAGGTCGCCAGGGACGATTACATCGCCAGAGGAAACGTCTCTGACTGGGGAGATAACTATGGCAACCGCGTAGACCGGTTCCTGATGGGCGTGGCTTATATTGATGGGGAAAGGCCAAGCCTCATCATCTGTCGTGGTTACTATGAGCTTACAAAGCTGGAGGCATGGAATTACCGGGACGGCAAACTGACGAAGGTATGGCACTTCACAAGCGACGATTGGCCAGGATATGCCCGGCAGGGAAATCACAATCTCAGCATCGGCGATGTTGACGGTGATGGTAGAGATGAGATTGTCTATGGGGCTTGTTGTATTGATGATGATGGGAAGGGGCTTTATACAACAGGTTTGGGACATGGAGATGCCATGCACTTATCCGATATAGATCCAGATAGGCCGGGTCTGGAAGTGTTCCAATGCCATGAACCGGTTCACAATGCCGGGATAGAACTCCGTGACGCTGGAACCGGACAGATTATATGGGCGAAACCAACACCAGAAGGCAGGAGAGAGGGGCCGGGTAGAGCAATATCTATGGATATTGATCCCCGCTATAGAGGATATGAATGCTGGGCTGCCGGGGGTATAAACGAGCTATATAACTGCAAGGGTGAAGCAATCTCTGATACCAAGCCCAGGTCATGCAATATGGGTATATGGTGGGATGGCGACGTGATTCGAGAGTTCCTTGACGGTACCAGGATTGATAAGTGGGATTATGAGAATAATATTGCAATCAGACTGCTTTCAGCGGAAGATTTTGGCTGTGTCAAGAATAATGGCTCAAAGGCGAATCCATGTATAAGCGCCGATATTTTGGGCGACTGGCGGGAGGAGGTAATCTGGAGAACCGAAGATAACAGCGAACTGCGCATCTTCACGACTACGATACCTACAGACCGCCGTTTTTATACCTTTATGCACGATCCAGTATACAGGATCAGCGCGGCTTTACAGAATGTAGGATATAATCAGCCTACTCAACCCGGCTTCTATATGGGCTATGGTATGGAAACGCCACCGCGTCCTTCGATAAAAAACAATGTAAAGCCCTCAGACAAATCAACGGGTTTTTGAGCCGGGTCAACAACGGGGTGGATCATAGAAGTCTGGTGTCACGGGCTGATCTCCACTATAATCAACCTATGGACAGGAGCGAGGAAGGTATGCCGGTGGGGAACGGTCGCAGACCGGCGGTGAGTGCCAATTGTGCAACCCCTGGCCGAATGCAGTAGTCACGCTCTATCGCAATGGAGGGAAGGCAGAGAATCTCTCTGGTTCGCTACTCAAGTTCCCAACGGAACAAGGCGAGACCATCGCTGTTCTTCCTGAAGACTCGGTACCAGAGGCTAAGGAGAGTTTGGAAATGAAATCACATATAATTGAGATACTTGTCTTCTGCTGCATCCTTTGTGTTTGCTATGTGAAAACAGTTCATGCAGCCGAGGGAAGCAGTAAGACTGTCTACAGCGTCAAAGTTATTAAAGCAGAATCGCAGTTGTCTATAGAGCCGCCAGCTATTCGGATATTGAACAATCAGGAACACTGGGAAGCTCTCGCCGAAGATGACCGATGGCAGGGAGAAAACCTCTGGGAAGTCTATTTCAATATAGCCACCACGCAGGAAGAGCCTGACATGCCACAGATAGAGATAACTGCTAAGGGAGTGAAGCCCAGCCGGGTGATTGTGGGCAATAGAGATGTCCCATATGAATATGAAGATGGCAAGATCACGTTCCATTTGCAGGATGATAAGGGCGTCGGCCAGCTTATTGAGACTTACTGGAAAGATCCCCGGAATGGTTTGCCAATACACCTGAGACACAACTGGGAAATGCGTAAAGTCGGCCCCTGGGATCCCTGGCCAGCAAACGCAATACGCGCTGTTGACAATTTTCTGTTCGCCGCCCGGGAAGCGTTGAGGCTAATGGAAGAAAAGAGATTAGGTGAAGACCGGTTCGATGGAAGGATCGTATTGATGGGATTTGAGACATCCTCCAGCCGAGGTCACAAGGATGATCCAGCGCACGTTCACATTATGCTTTATGTACCCAGCTATAGTCCTGGCTCCTGTGTACCGCACCTATACGTGAATGATGAAGGACGTATTTACTCGAATTCATACGTGAAGATAGGTGTGACAGGTTCCAGCAGGAAGTTTGGGCAGGGCGAAATATGCTCCATGGAAGATCTGAACGGCCGCATCGGTCTGGAAGTGATGATCACCAAAGACGGTGGACTGATACTGCGCTCAAAGCCTGGCGCTGAATCCTACTTCCTGAAGCCCCATGATGGCGGAGGGCATGTATGTGTATCGGTATATCGTGAAGACCAGCATATATGCGATGTATCGACTGTAGACGATGTATCTGGCGGAAAAATGAAAGCAACCATCAAGTATGCTGAAGAGACCCGTATTGAGGAGATCCTGTATGATCCTTTCACCGGGCGATTGCGTCAGGACTGAGAGGTATATAATTTGGTGAAGTATACTGGTGGAGATGCGTTTCTGTCGGTGATCCAGTGAACGATAGTAACATCACTCAGGAGGATTTATTTATGTCTACCTCATCATTATATGGTGAACCTGAAGTTCTGAAATTCAAGGATGGAAAGCTGGGAGCTTACTCCATGCAGTTCGATGATAGCAGGCTATCACAAGCGGACATCATAATACCGCACCTTAACTGGCGTGGATTGGTGGCGACGTTCTTCATAAATCCGGGGAATAAAAGCTACAAGAACACGGTGTATACGTGGGAAGTAATATGCCCAAAATTCGGTCATGAACTGGCCAATCATACCATGCATCATAAAGGCGCAAAGGACTATGAGGAAGCTGAGTATGAGATCGGTGAGTGCTCCCGACATATATGGAAAATCCAGCAAAACAGGAGCAAGTTACTGCCTTTCCAGAGAGGCGGCGGGACAACCTGGGGGATAACGGAAGAAGAGATGGAAGAGATCATGGACAAATATCTCTTGTTTGAGCGGCCATCTATGGGGAGCATGAGAGACGATATTGGAACTGGCTTCAAAATGCCATCCTATCCACAAAGAGCAATAGATAAGAAAACCGCTATGTTCGTTCATTTTCACGGCATTGGCGATGGCAATCTGAGCATCACTGAACGGTATTTCGTTGAACTCCTGGATTATCTGGTGGCCAATCGAGATAAGCTATGGGTTGGAACCGCGGGTGAGGTATACAAATACCAGCGGGAATATGAAGCCCTCAGCGGCGCTTCCATTATAGATGCGCAAAAAGACAGCTTCCGAGTGGTCGTTGAGTGTGATGAGGCAAAGGTGGACTTGTTTAACTCATCCTTCGTCCAACTATACGATGAATCTCTCACCGTGAGGAATGAGGTTTCCAAAGGATGGTCTGCGTTCTTTGTTAGGCAAGGCACGAAGGTAAAAAGCTATTCCACCATTAAGCTTGACGGAAAGATCCATGCGCAGTATGATGTGAGGCCAAATGCTGGAGAGGCAGTAATCACAAGGATAGAATAGTCTCCTCAGCTTATGACAGCAGCTTTCGCGCTGGGAACGGATGAAGCCAAGAGATGCGTAAATCTGGTGGCGACCTCTACTGTGCAATTGCATTTATCCAGAAAACCAGATGGGGTATTTGTGGATGATAACGCCGTTGATTTCGCGTTCGACGAAGAAAATCAGCTTGTGATGTTCGCTTTATCTTCTGGCGATCATCAAGTCCGCGTTAAGCACCTATAAGCGGCGGATTTCGCAGAGTCTATCCAACAAGAGCAAACCTCTGAGGAGCGGTAGTATGATTTATGAGACGAGTTGTATATTATTTGCTGGGATAATCATGTTTACTCAGGGCATATTGCCATACGAGAAAATAGCGGATTCTGACGCGGCATCAGGTAACGGGAAAGGCAGTGCCAGAAATGCCCAGACGGAGATCGGGTTAACTGTGAATGACTATCCAGAAGGGGATGGCCCGGAAAACATAACATGCAACGGCATACCCTTCAGGCAAGGCATTTTATTCGATGAAAGAAATGCCAGGCTGCTGAGTGGGGAAATGGAAGTACCTATTGCAGTGAAGATTCTGGCGTATTGGCCAGATAACTCAATAAGAGTATTGCTGATACAATTCAATGCGGAATTTGTGGGAAAAGCTAAAAAGTATATGCTCAAGATAGGTACGCCGCGAGAAGTACCTGATATTTCGCTAATACCAGTCACGTGGGATTTCCCAGGAAGGATTATCACTTTACAGGCGGACTATCTCTGTGAGTCACTTGTCGTCTGGGAGCAGGTTCCGCTGGGTAAGACAGCTTTCACAAAATGGGAGCAGAAACAACTGAAGTATTACTACAAAATCGAGGATGTGGGAACTGAATCGTGCGCTGGGCGGGATCAGTACTACGATAGCATCCACTCAACTTACCAGATATACGCAAGAACAGGCGAAATGCCGTATCTGGTCAACGGTAGGATATGGGCGCTGCACCATCGTAGAGACCAGATACATCTGGACGGTGATAGGATCGGCCACGCAAAATGTGGTGATACAAATAAGACGCGCTACACCTATATTCAGGGTCTTGTTGATGACTATTTCTTCTGGGGTGATGAAGAAAGTAAGCGCGTCTCTGGACTTATAGCGGACAACTTCTACATGAAGCACGAAGACAGGTGGTATTACAAAGCGCCAGGCGAACGGGGGTTCTGGACGGAAAGAGAAGCAGCCTTCGCGTTACTCGGTTTAGTAGCCCACTTCGAAGCGACAAATGATCCTGTGTATCTGGAAACTGCCAGGCACCGGATTGATCTGCTTCACAAAATGCAGCTTGATAATGGCCGTACTGCGTGGACTCACAACCTCCACGATCACGATCCCTCAGAGGGTTGTGATATAGACGACTGGGGAAGCTCTCCCTGGATGTCAGGTCTTCTTCTGGAAGGGATAATAAAGTTCCATAAGCTGACAGGGGATGATAATGCAGCCCAGTCGATCTTCATGGCTCTGGATTATTTGATGGAGAATTGCCTAGCATCAACCGGTAAGCATGTGGGGAAATCCTTTGTATATCTTGATTGCCCAAAGCGCACAAGTGGAGTTCCCGATCTTGATAGCCTTATTTCCCATGCATACGCATACGGCTACAGGCTCAGTGACTACACCAGAGAGGATTATCTGGATCTTGCCAGAGATTTACTCAATACATCGGTGGATTATGGTGGTGTTCATAGCTCTAAGCAATTCAATCAGCAGTTTAGAACAAGTGGACACACTATTTTTTACCTTGAGTAACTGCACGTAGACGGAAAAATAATGGAATTGGTATAAAGTGAGGTAATCAATACTATCTCATTGACTCAAATGGAAGCGCTGAAATCATATTGGGTGATTTGTCATACAGTTCACTGGAGGTAACTATTCACCTTGTTTTTTTTCTGTTGATAATTTCATCTCACGTTGTTAAAATAGGAACATGACTAGAGAACATTGATGCAGGAGCAGAGGCACATGCCGTAGTGTCTTCTGTTGTTGACACTGCCAGGAAGCGTGGCGAAGATGTCTTTGAAACTCTTCAGGGACATATTGGCTCTCCTGCTCCTGTTGGGGTATAATCTGCTAACTCTATACAATTCGACTTTGGCCAAAGTAACATCTCAAAAAACGGCCAAAGTCGAGTTCAAAAAGAGAAGGTGAATAGTTACTGCGGTTCAATCATTCAGTCGTCCTTACAGGACTTAGTTATCTTGTGAATATCCATTCCCCAGCGATAAATCACTGGGCTAATATCAGATGTCCCTTCGGGACAAAGAGTTTCTGGCAACATT
>SDBT01017054.1_pt1 | contig 11482 bp, 7 predicted proteins | sample 2277101 | NCBI WGS metagenome assembly SDBT01 (sample SAMN10404973, study PRJNA504765) | marine sediment metagenome | isolation source: marine sediment core GS10_PC15, 103 cmbsf | place: Arctic Ocean: Southern Knipovich Ridge | collected 2010
CGGTTGTCGATGCTGGCCACGATATATCCCTGTTGGGCGAGCATCGTGTGCCAGAGCATGCGTTGACCGCCCCAACGATCGTTGACCGTCGATCCGACCGGCTCGCCATAGACGTAATAGAACAGCGGATACTGCCGCTTCGGATCGAAGTCCGGCGGCTTGATGCACCAACCGTCGAGCACCACGTCGCCGATATCGACGCGGAACATTTCGGCCGGCCGCCGCTTGAGTTGGGCCAGCTTCGAGCGAAGTTCCGAGTTGTCCTCGAACAGGCGAACCGTCTCGTGCGACGGCAGACGGATCAGTTGGATAACCGGCGGGGTATTGATCGTCGAGAAGGTATGGATGGCCCAATTGCCGCCCGGGGCGATCTGATATTCGTGCGTTCCGGTCTGCTCGTCGGGTGAAACTCGCTCCGGCCGGCCGGTTCCATCGAGTCGCGAGCGATAGAGATAGCGTCGCGTCGGGTCATTCGGGCAAGCGATAAAGTAGACCCAGCCGCGTCGCTCGTCCATGCCGACAACGCTCACGACATCCGCCTCGCCGGGCGTCAATAGTTCGAGTTTCTCGCCGGAAAACGACCCGCGATACAGATGCCGCCATCCGTCACGTTCGCTTTCCCAGAGAAAGCTCTTCCCGCCGTCGAGCCACGTCAGGTCGTCACGCTCTTCAACCCAGGCCTCGTCGTGCTCGGTCATGACCGTTCGCATTGCCCCGGTTTGGGCATCGCCGACCATGATCGCCAGCGCGTTTTGCAGCCGGTTGAAGTGCAGAAAGACGATCTTCTTCGAGTCGGCCGTCCACTGCAATCGGGCGATGTAATGATTGCGCAGGTCGGACGACGGCTCGAACCATCGGGTCTTGCCGCCCTCGACACTCACCACGCCGAAGCGACAGGCGGAGTTCGTCTGGCCGACCTTCGGGTGGCGAAACGCCGTTACTTCCGGCTGGAGCGAGTCGAGCGTATTGAGCATGCGGAAGATGGGTACGCCGCTCGAGTCGAGTTGCCAATAGGCGATCGACTGGCCGTCGGGGCTGAACCGGAAGGCGTCACGCAGCCCAAGCTCTTCCTCGTAAACCCAGTCGGAAGTGCCGTTGATCGTGGTCTTCGAACCGTCCTTGGTCAGGGCCGTGATCGTGTCGTCCTGAAGGTTCTGCACGTAGATGTTATTGCGGTAGACATAGCCGACGCGGTTTCCGTCGGGTGAGAACTTGGCGAACATGAGCATCGACTCGTCGGCCTCCCCGCCGATCGGGCGAAGGTCCCAATTGACCAGATCGAGGACCCAATAGTCGCCTCGCGTATGCCTTCGCCAAACTCGCTGTGTGTTGGTGAAGATCAGCAGTTTCTTTCGATCGGCCGAGAAGGCATAGTCGGCGATCGCCATCGGGCTAGTCTCGCGCCCCGGCACCAGTCGCCAGGCCGGGACGACGACGGCTCGACGGCCCGTGGCCGCGTCGTATTGGACGATGTCCTGTCCGCCGGCCCGTTCGGTCGAGTCCTCCAGCGTCAGATAGCCCGAGCCGTCGTCGAGCCAGCGTATGGGCCCGATCCCCTTCGCGTCGAATTCATCCGAAGCGAAGATCCGATCGATCGTCAGCAGCGATTTGTCCGTCGGCCGTTCGGCGGCAACAGGACCGGCCAAACCGACAAGCAGGAGCAGGAAGATACAGAGGCGAGTGGTCGTGTTCATCGTGGGTTTCCTAATACTACATCGCTGGACAGAATGTCGCATGTGCCGTACATTACTGCCATCTAACTGGACTTTCTCGGAAGCCCACCATTTATCACAGGATAATTGAACGGACCATGAATAGCAAATCGGCGGGATCTTCCCCACGAAGCGCGGCCATGCTGCTGCTTGGCCCCACGTCCGCGGGCAAGACGCCCCTGGGTGAACTGATCCAACAGCGGGGGCTTTGGGGGAAAACGTGCCTGCACTTCGACTTCGGCGAGAGCCTTCGCCGGATCGTCGAGAAGGACACGCCCGACGCGATCGTCAGCCGCCAAGATATCGACTTCCTCGGCGACGTTCTTCAGTCGGGAGCCCTGCTCGAAGATGAGCATTTTCCTATTGCCCGGCGCATCCTGCAATCGTTCCTGGCCGACCATGATGCCGACTCGGAGACGTGCGTCGTGCTGAACGGCCTACCTCGCCACGTCGGACAGGCCAAGGCCGTCGAGCCGATCCTTCGCGTCGAGACGGTCGTTGCCTTGGAGTGTACTCTCGATACCATATTGCGCCGAATCGAGACGAACATCGGGGGCGATCGCGAGCAGCGCACCGACGATCAGACGGCGGCGGTTCGCAAGAAGTTGGCCATCTTCCACGAGCGGACCAAGCCGCTGGTTCAATACTTTGCCCAAAGCGGCGCCCAAGTCGAGACCATCGAAGTCACCGCCGAGATGACGCCCGATCGGGTTTGGGAGTTGCTTGAAGAACGTCGGTAGCCGCCCGTTGAAGAAGGCTGTGATAGACGGATGAGTGTGCCACTGCTTGCTTTCAAGCAGTGTTTGTGCCGGAGTTTCAGGCACCACTCGGCGGCACTGCTTGAAGGCAAGCAGTGGCACACAACTGTTTCAACGGGCACCCGGCTTCCGCATAGCCTATCGCAGCTTCGCCCCGTGCTGCTTGCCGCAGGCGGTGACGATCCGATCGCGAAGCTCGTCGGCCTGCTGATTGGTCATCGTGCGATCCTTCGAGCGGAGCGAGATCCTCAGGACGACGCTCTTCTTATCGGCGCCCAACTGCTTTGGGTCGCGGAAGCTGTCGTCGAGGAAGACGAGTTCTTCGAGATACTCGTCGCAATGCTCGGTGACCGTGGCGGCCAGATCGGACCAGCGGACCGATTCGTCGACCACGAAGTTCAGGTCGCGCGAGAGGGCCGGATAAGGCGGCTGGGGGACATGGCGGCGGATCAGATGGGCCGCACTGGCCAGCAGCGAGACCTTCACCTCGGCAACGGTCGTCGGCGTGCGAAGCTCGAACCGCTGGAGCCCTCGGTCATTGAGTCGGCCCAAATAGCCCAGTCGCTCTCCGTCAATCGCCAATCGGCAGGACGCCTCGGGATCGAACAGATCGCTGTCGTTCTCGAGTGCCTGAACCTTGGCGGCCGGGTTCAACGAGGCCACGATGCCCTCGATGACGCCCTTGACGGCGCGGAAGTCCTGGCCGCTGGTCAGTGCGAGCATCAACTGCTCATCGGGCAGCTTCTTCCCGCGCGGCAAATAGACCTTGGCCAGCTCGAAAAGCTCGATCTCGGGATTGGCCAACGCTTCGTTCGTTCGTCGGGCCGCCAATAGACTCGGTACGAGGCTCGTTCGCAATCGATCGGCACCTCGCAACACGGGCGTCCAACTTCGTAGCGGCGCGGCGTCCGTCCAAGGGCTCATCGACTCGGCCGCCTGACCGTCGACGACGCTCGACGTAATCGCCTCGTTGAACCCGAAGGCCGTCAATGCGCCGCGAACCTTCTCGACGACCCGATCCTCGTGGCTTCGAGTCGACGGAACCATGGGCACGCCGACGTCCTCGGGGATCTTGTCGTAGCCGTGGATTCGTGCGACCTCTTCGACCAGATCGATCTCGCGAGTCAGATCGCGCCGCCAACTGGGCGGGATGACTTCGACCTGTTCCGAGTCGACCTTCTTCTCGACGTTTCCCAAGTCGACCAGGATCTTTCGCACTTCATCGGCCGGCACGTCGATACCGAGGATCCGCTCGAGCTGGGCCAATCGCAGAACGATCGGCTCGCGCGGGGCGATCGGCTCGCCGACGTCGACGATCCCCCGGGCCAATTCGCCGCCGGCCAGTTCGAGAATCAACTCGCAACAACGCCGGCTGGCCCAATCGATCCCTTTCGGGTCGACGCGGCGTTCGAACCGGTAGGACGAATCGCTGTGCAGGTTCAATGCCCTAGACGTACCGCGGATCGAGACCGGCTCGAACTCGGCGGCCTCGATCAACACGTCGGTTGTCTTCTCGGCGATTTCGGTCCGAGCCCCGCCCATCACGCCGCCGATGGCCACCGGCACCTTGGCGTCGGCGATCAGGCACATATCGGCTTGCAGCTTGTAGGTCTTGTGGTCGATGGCCTCGATGACCTCGCCCGGCTCGGGCCGGCGGACGATGATCTGGCCGCCTTCGAGCTTGCCGAAGTCGAACGTGTGCAACGGCTGGCCGCATTCCATCAAGACGTAGTTGCTGATGTCGACCACGTTGTTGATCGGCGCCACGCCCAACGTCTCCAGCCGCCGGGTCATCCAGCGAGGACTCGGCCCGATCTTCACGCCGCGGATCACTCGGGCCGTATAGCGGAAGCACAGGTCGGGGCACTCGATCTTCACTCGGACCAGATCGGCGACCGGTGTCTTGCCCTGCGACGGCTTCGCGGCCGGTTTGGTCAGCGGGACGTCCCACAGCGTGGCGACTTCCCGGGCGACCCCGATATGGCCCAGGCAGTCGGGCCGGTTGCTGGTCACTTCGAGATCGATGGCCAGATCGCCGCCGACCTCTTCGGTCCCTTCGTGGTTCAGGCCCGACATCATGAGCCGATGTTCGAGCTCCTCGATGGGCATCGAGAGCGGCACGTATTGTTTCAGCCAATTCCAGGAGACGATCATGGCACGGGAGGGGGGCTAGAATTGCTGCAAGAACCGCACGTCGTTTTTGAAGAACTCGCGTATATCGTGAATGCCGTGACGCTGCATGCAAACCCGTTCGATCCCCAGTCCGAAGGCGAAGCCGGTTACTTCCTCGGGATCGTATCCGACGGCCGAGAGCACGTTGGGATCGACCATGCCCGCCCCGCCCATCTCCATCCAGCCGCCTCGCCAACTCATGTCGACCTCGACGCTCGGCTCGGTGAACGGGAAGAAGGACGGGCGGAATCGGATATGCACGTCGTCCGCGAAGAAGCTCTGGGCAAATAGCCGCAACACGCTCTTCAAGTCGGCCATCGTCACATGGCGATCGATCAGAAGGCCCTCGATCTGATGGAACATCGGGTAATGGGTCGCGTCGGCCGTATCGGGGCGATAGACGCGCCCGAGCGAGATGATCCGAACCGGCGGCTTCGTCTTTTCCATCACGCGAATCTGGACCGTGCTCGTCTGGCTTCGCATGAGCCAGCCCTTCTCGGCATCCGGCTTGCCGGCGGCTTTCTCGGCCGCGGCCAGATAGAAATTATCCAACGGGTCGCGGGCCGGGTGCTCGGCCGGGATGTTCAGTGCCTCGAAGTTGTGCCACCGATCTTCCACCTCGGGCCCTTCGGCCACGGTGAACCCCAGCCGGCCCATGATGTCCTTGAGCTCTTCGATCGTCTGGGTGATCGGATGTAGCCGGCCCAATTTGGGGCGAATACCCGGGACGGTCGGGTCGAACTTGTCGGTCGAGGCGGTTGCGGCGACGGTCTTCGTCGTGCCCTGGTCCTTCAACCGCTTGTAGGCACCCTCGATCGCTTTTTTCGTCTCGTTGAACTGTTTCCCGGCGACCGGCTTATCGGCCTTATCGACCTTGCCGAGTCCTTTTTGCACGACCTTGAGTTGGCCGCTCTTGGCGCCGAGGAATTGGATTCGGGCCGCTTCGAGCGCATCGGCATCCTCGGCCGCCTCGAAGGCCGCCGTGGCCGCTTTCGTTAGCGATTCGAGCTCCGCCAAGAAATCAGCGAGTGCCATGATAGCCAACCATAAGAGAGGGGAATCGGCGACGCCAAGGGAAATCGGCCCATCAATCCGACGTTTCGGCGCCTACTAGGCCGCGGCGCTGGCCGGCAGGGCCTCTTTGGCCATCTCGACGACCCGATCGAACCCCTCGGGATCGCTGATCGCCATCTCGGAGAGCATTTTGCGGTCCAATTCGATATTGGCCTTTTTCAGGCCGCAGATGAACTGGCTATAGCGGATACCCCGTTCGCGGACCGCCGCATTGATGCGGATGATCCAGAGCCGGCGGAAATCGCGTTTTCGGACACGCCGGTCGCGAAAGGCATAGGCCTCGGCCTTGATCAGGGTTTCCTTGACCGTTCGCAGCAGCGAGCCACGGCCGCCGCGATAACCTTTCGCCTTACGAAAGAGACGATTCTTGGCCTTATTTCGGGCCGCACCTTTTTGAGTTCTCATACTTTCCTCTCACTACACATCGCGGAAACAAGGCCCTCCCCGATTGAGGGGAGCGTTGCCAGCCCGTTCCGTGGATTGCTACTAGTAACTGTTGCCGCAGAGGGCGTCGCGGATCTTTCGGGCTTCCGACTCGACGACCGTCGCGGTCCCGCGGAGGTTCCGCTTTCGCTTATGGCTCATTCGGGCCGCCAGATGGCTAGTCCCGCTTTGCCGATGTTTCACCTTGCCATTGGCGCTCACGCGAAATCGTTTCTTCGTTCCCTTGTGTGTCTTTTGCTTCGGCATTACCTGCTACCACCTAACTGAAGTCCTACTGCGTATAGACAGACCCATTATTATACCGTCTCTTCTGCCCCGGAAAAGGGGGATCGGCAGGAAACGGGCGGAACGTTTAGGAAAGTTGAGAAATAGTAGGTTAGATCCATAACGACCCCCCCGCAAGGTTCGTAGTAACCGCACTGATGCGGTCCGTGGGCTTGTAGTGGAGTTGATTCACCCTTAGGGTGAAGCTACAATGTAATAGAAGACGACAATGATACCGTTGTGACGGACCGCGACAATGCAGATTGGTTACGCAAATCCGAAGTTGGAAAGGATATGCACCAAGCGGAAGGCAGCCAGTAAGCACCTTCCCTCACAGATCAAACCAGAATTGTTGATTCAGCGGATCGGAGAGCTCGGGGCTTTTGACAATCTTGGCGAAATTCCTTTTCAGGCTCCGCCACTGCACTTTCATCCGGTACGAGAGACCTTGGCGGGGGCCTACGCAGTCACAATCCGCGGACTCTGGCGAATCGTTTTTGTGCCAGACGGCGAATTTGAACGGCGAGAAGACGGCACGGCCATCGAAGAAACGGTGACCGAGATCACCATTCACTTGATCGAGAATTATCACAGATGACCCGCATAGCTCCCAAGAAGTACGCGCCTGACGTTGCCATTCCTCCCGGGGCTACCATTCGGGAGTTATTGGAATCGGTCGGCATGACCCAGAGCGAGCTTGCCCAGAGGATGGGGAGGCCGCCCACAAAGGTCAATGAAATCATCCAGGGGAAGACGGCCATTACCGCCGAGACAGCGATGGAGTTGGAAAATATTTTGCCCTACCCGGCCAGTTTCTGGCAAAACCTAGAGAAGAACTATCAGCTAACGTTAGCTCGGTTGCGGGAAGAGGCGGCGCTGGAACATGACATCCGGTGGATGCGAGACACGATCCCCGTGGGAGAAATATTCAAGCGGATTGGTCGCCAAGGAATGCGATCCGCAGCGGAGCGGCTCAAGGCATCTCTCGAATTCTTTGCTGTTGGCAGTGTGAAAGCGTGGAAGCAGTATTGGGGTGCTCGTCTGGAAAATGCCGTGGCCTTTCGGCGGTCTCCCAAGCAGGCAAAGCACGTAGGTCGCGTGGCCGCGTGGCTTCGCCTAGGAGAGCTAGAGGCCCAAAAGCGATCTTGCCGGCCTTTCAATAAGCGAGCCTTTCGGGCTGCTCTGAATAGCATTCGTGCGGTCACTGGGGCTCCGCCCGAGGTCTTCGAGCCTATGTTGAAATCATTGGCAGAGCACGGTGTCGTGGTGCTTCTCGTGAAAGAAATCCCAGGGGCGGGCGTGAGTGGAGCGACTTGGTGGTCCGGTGGAAACAGGGCCCACATCCAATTGAGCCTGCGATACAAGTCAGACGATCAATTCTGGTTCAGCTTCTTCCACGAAGCCGGCCATGTCCTACTCCACTCGAAAGGGAGCGTGTTCCTAGAGGGCAAGTCGTGGGAAGCCACGAAGACGAAGGAAGAGGAAGCGGATCGGTTTGCCCGTGAGTTCCTGATCCCTCCTGAAGACGCCGCGAAACTCGGGACTCTCAAGACCAAGGAGCAGGTCATCTGCTTTGCAGAGCAGCTTGGCATCGCCCCCGGCATTGTTGTCGGGCGGCTTCACCATGACGGTCATGTGTCGCCACAGACTGCCAACTACTGGGACGTCAAGAAACGGCTGACTTGGCAGGGGTAGTGGCCTGTCGGTGGTGCTATCACTCTATGGGAGCCGCGCGGCAACACGCCCGCGGGATTCTTGGGAGGTGGGGACGTATTCGTCGCGGAAGACGGTCCGCCGGCTGTTAGCCGCCGGCTATGGGGACACGAATTGGGTTCATCGCCCCAACAGATTCACCGCCCGGGCCGTTCGGGTTCGCTCCTCGATTTCGGCCGGGAGATGGCCTTTGAACCAGGCTTTGGCCCGATAGCGGAATTCGTCGCCGGTGGGAAGGAAACTGACCGGGGGATAGTGCGTGGCCAAGGGATCGTGATTGCCGGCGGTGGTGTGAAGCGGCTCGTGGCAGCCGATGCATGACTTCGACTCGCCCGGCCGGGGACTGATCCACGTCAACTGATTGCCGACTACGCGACGGTCGCTGTCGAGTACCTGGAAGTGCATCAATCGATCGGCCGGTACCTCGACCTGGAACGAACCGTCGGGCGCCAACGGCACGGTACCCAACACGCGGGCGAACGTGCCGCCGTGGTTCTTCCAGACCGGATGCTCGTTCGTGTGCGTGCTATGCCGGGCAACCCGAGGTACGCCCTCGATCAGCCGCACGAACCGGCCCCGCTCGGCCACTTCCTCCTCGCGAGTTGCGAAAACCGACGTGCAGGTCAACCGGCCGCTGTAGGCATATCGCTGGGCCACCGGGGCATGGACCATCGGACGAGGTCGGGCCATGACCGGTCGCGGCTCGAAGTCGGCCGTGGCCGGATCGTTGTAAAGCAACTCAAGCCGCTTTGTCGCAGGGTCGAACCAGTAAAGCCCCAGGTCGACCTTCGTCCGGTCCGATTCCTTCAGCGTCGACGCACACAACACGCGTCCGTCGGGCATCGGAAACGGCGTCGTGTAGGCCCGGGTCTTATTGTCCGGCGTGAGGATCTCTTCCGTGTCGCGGCGCGGGCCGATTCGTACCAATCCGCCTTGGGTCACCACGATAATGCCCTGCCCGTCGGCCATCGGCTGCGGCTGGGTCATTCGCAAGACGCGATGGGTCAGCGGGGCCTCTTGGCCGTCGGCCGGAGTGCGAGGGCCATGGTCCAACGCCCGCCAATAGGTCCGACGCTCCGGCCCGTAGAGCACCGTGTCGAGTGTGCCGTCGGGACGCATCGCGTGTAGCGTTAGCTCGGTCTTATTGCGCGAATAGAAGACCTCGAGCCGGCTGACGACGATCCGCCCGTCGTTCAATATGGCCGGTTCGTTGTCGCGGCCGATGTTCGTCGCGATCGGATGCAGGTCGCTCCCGTCGGCATTCATGACGTAGAGCGAAGTGCAAGGATAGCCGTGATACTCGTCGCGAGTTCCGACGCGGCTCGTGGCCACGACGATTCGCCCGTCGGGCAAGTAGGCGGGCCCGACGTGGTGATACGGCCCGTCGGTCAACTGTGTAAGCCCGGTGCCGTCGACGTTGATCCGATAGACCTGCCACCAAGGATCCTCCTGGCCACGGCGGCAGAAGATCACGTGCGAGCCGTCCCAGGAGAGTTCGTGCTCGGCCACGTAGCCGTCGGCGAATCGGGTCAGCGGCGTGACCTTCCCGTCGGGTTTCGGCGGCCGCAAGACGTAGAGATTCCTTCCCGGCCGATATGCCGGGCCCGAGTCGGTTACGACGTAAGTCTGTCGCCAACGGTCGGCCTGCTCGACGGTCCCGATCGTGTTGGGGATGCTGTTGTTGCCCTTGATGAATACGATGGCCTCGGGTTGTCGGCTCGAGGTGGCTCTCTTGGGCACACGATCCGCACTGCTGGGCAAGCCGACAGTGGTAGGCGGGGTTGCGATGGGCCGAAGTCGCTTTCCCCGGGCGCGCAACGCGTCGCGAGCAATGTTTCGGATACTCAAGAACGAATGGCCGACCGCCGCTTTGGAGAGTGCCTCGATGGCCTTCTCGTTTCCCAGATCGGCCAATGCCTCGGCGGCCGCCAGACGGATCTCGACCACCGATCGCTCGTCCTGGAGGATGCCGACGATTAGGTCCGTATGTTCGTGCGCGCCGAGCAATCCGAGTGCCCGGATCAGACCTTCTCGCCAGCGGGGCGCCGGGTCGTCGTACTCTTCGTTCTTGAACGTGCCGTTGTAACCGAAATCGGCCTCGGCCTTGGCGGCGGCCAGCGTTTTGGCCAGTGGCTCGATGGCCCTCCGGTCGCCGAGCCAGGCGATTGCCTTGGCCGCGTTGAGTCGAACCCAGCCGTCTTTATGTTCGAGCAACGCCAACAATCGCGGCAGGTCTTCTTTCTCGGTGCAGACGGCGGGCAGCCAACTGGCGATGCGATAGGCGGCAAACGGCGACCACTCAATCAGCGCATCCGACTTGGCGACCCGGCGTGGTTGGCCGAGCAACTCGAAGGCATGTTCACAGGCCGCTTGCCGTAGGCCCGTCTGCTCGATCAGATGGCGCGTCAAGAGATGGCCGACCTCGGGCTCATAGAGCATGAACGTGTCGTGATCGCCCGGCAGATTGGCCATGATCAGCGGAGCCAGTCCTCGTAGCGTGGCCCGATCGGCCGGGTCGTCCAGTGGGAGCCGGCTTAGGGCGTAGATGATCTTGTAGGGTGTTTCCAGCATCCGATCTTCGCTGGGGAATCCCATCTTGTCGTCGCCGGGCACTCCGGGTGGGTCTTGGCCGTTGAGGTGTTTCGCATAACGAGGATAGGCGGCCAACAGGATGGGCACGGCTCGTCGGTCGCCGAAATCGCCGAGCGCCTCGGCCGCATGTCGGGCCCAAAACGGGTCGTCCAACAGTCCGACCAACGCCGCGAAACCGGCTTCCTGCCGCAATCGGCCCAACGAGCGAATGCCGGCCCGGACCATCGGTCGCGATTGTCGCGCGGTGGTCGGCTTCGGCCCAAGGATGTCGACGATTATCTGCGATGCTCTCTTGCCGCCCAAGACGCCCAGTGCCCGAAGTCCCCGCTCCTGACGCCACTCGACCGGGTCGCGGCGAACGAGTCGTTTCGGGCCGGCCGCTCCGATTTCGATCTCGAAGAAGGTCGTCGGATAGGTCGGGTTGGCCGAGCCGTGGCTCGTGATCCGCACGTATCGCGTCTTGCGGCTTGGAAACGTCACTTCGAGCTTCACCGGCGTGGCCCCCTTCGCCCGACGGACCACCTCGAACTGTTTGCCGTCGAGGCTGAGGGCCACCTCGTAGTCCGTCATCACGAACCGGGGGCTGTGTTGATGGATGAAGACTCGACCGATCTCTTTCGGCTTGCCCAAGTCGACCGTACACCACTGCGGAAACGGAACGTTCTTCGTCTGCCAATACTCGGGCCCGATCCGGCCGTCCAACAGAACATCGGCCGGTCCTCGATAGGTGGTCGACGTGGTGATCGGGCCATG
>SDBT01017055.1_pt1 | contig 11481 bp, 6 predicted proteins | sample 2277101 | NCBI WGS metagenome assembly SDBT01 (sample SAMN10404973, study PRJNA504765) | marine sediment metagenome | isolation source: marine sediment core GS10_PC15, 103 cmbsf | place: Arctic Ocean: Southern Knipovich Ridge | collected 2010
CGATAGTATGTACATGAACACCCTCTTTGACGATCGTTTCACGTGTTATACGAGAAAGAATCTTTGCATCTTCTTCATCTGAGCGTTGTTGAAGCTTTTGTGCGAGATCTTTATCTCGTTGCTCAAGGGGTAACATTATGCCTTTATGCATAAGTGATTGACGTAAATATTTTTTAATGAGAGCAAGAATTTTTTGTTTTACTTCATGTAAATCTTGTGTGCCGTATTTGAAAATGGCGTTTTCATCTTGTGTTGCAGTGTATAATTGACCGATACAATACGCTTGTTTTTGAGTGTCTTCTAAGATGGATAAGTAATTTACGTGGGCTTGTTTTGTAGCGCGTTGTAATTCATGTTCAGGTATACCTTTAGTAATAAGCGTATTGATTTCTTTTTGAATGAGGGATGTAATTTTTTCAGTATCTTGTATTTGTTTTGGCTGAAAGTATATTAACAGTAGTCCATGATCAAATAAATCATAGGTAAAAGTTTCAAGATTTGTAACAAGTTGTAATTCATGGATTAATTTTTTTTGTAAAAGAGAGCTTTTTCCTAATCCAAGCAGCCAACAAAGTACATCAAGTATATATTCTATATGTTCTTTTGCTCCAGGAATAATATAAGCAAGCATAGCAAATGGTTGTTGGATATCTTGATACAATCTAACAGATTTTGCACCAATTTCTGACGTGTAATAATACTGTTTTTTTATATAATTTGGATTAGCTGGTATATGACCGAATGCGTTTTGTGCAGATGCAAATGCATCTGCAATTGTTACATCGCCAACAATAACAAGAGTGGCATTGTTAGGCACATAATGTTCCTTATAAAAAGCAATAAGCTCTTCTCGCTTTAAATTCCATAAATCATGTTTATAGCCAATAATCGGATAATGGTATGGGTGATCATTAAAAATGGTAGAAACCATCTGTTCGATCAGTGTAGATTGATAATCATCGCGGTACATTTTTAATTCTTGAATAACTGCTTTTAATTCAGAGTTAAAAAAGTCTTCTTTAAACGTACAGTTACGCATACAATCTGCCATAATAGTCAGTGCTTCATTCCAATGTTGACTTGGAAAATCAAATAAATACCCTGTATAATCATGAGAAGTAAATGCGTTACAAGACCCAGATAATTTATGCGTAATGAGATTAATATCAGACTCAGTTAATTTTTCGGTTCCTTTAAAAATCATATGCTCAATTAAATGAGCAATACCTTTTTGACCAGATTTTTCATCTTTTGAACCAACATTATACCAAAGCTGAATAGAAACTTTTGGAATAATATGTGTGGGTCTAACGAGTACGGTAAGATCATTTGAAAGCGTTTTTTTAAATACTTTTGCGGAAGATGGCTTTTGCATAGTGATTTTTCCAAAATAAGTGGGAATGAAAAAATAAAAAGTATGTTAAAGTCTTGACGATAAAATCAATACTTCAGGATACTAAACTGTAGCATATCATATTATAACTGAAAAAGGATGTGGATAATGAAGTTTCGGTTTGTTTTATTAGGCCTATTAGTATGTATATCTTTTGGTAGATTAGTTGCTAATAATACAAATGGTAAAACATTTTTTGCGCATCGCTCACAGGCAGATAATCTTGCGCGACGTATTGTTGGTGAAGAGTTTTTGTTAATCGAAGGTGATGATTGTCATCGTTTGCAGGGAGTTATTTCGGTTGCATCAGAATATACACGTTCATTTGATCGTAATGATCTTGGAACATACTTTTCATTTAATAAAACACCCGCAATGCTTTTTGCTGGAGATGAAGCACCTGCTGATATTGTTGAAAAACGTGATGTGCGTGCTGAATATTTTGGTCTTTCATCTGAGTTTAATAGTACTGTTGAATTCAAGCCGCAGGTAGAAAATGTTATTGTTGATGTTAACCTTCACTTCAACTTAGATTGCTGTGTATGCGGATTATATTTTGATATTGGTATTCCAATAAACTGGACACGCTTTGGTATGAACTTAGAAGAAGATCGTAAAAATGCGGGAACGACTATTGATTTGGGTCAGGGTGTTAACAATCCGCAGTCATTTTCAACAAATATTATACAAGCTTACAAAGGGAAAAATGGTGGTGTACCAATAGCAGGTCTTATTTTTGAAGATTTGAAATTTGCGCGTATTAATGGCAGACAAACAGATACCAGTGTCGCGGACCTTGAATTTATTCTCGGGTACAATATATTTTGTAATGATTGTGGACATTTTGGTATTAATTTTCGAGTTGCTGCACCAACAGGTACACGCCCTAAAGGAGAATTTGTTTTTGAACCTGTTGTAGGTAATGGAAAACATATCCAGGTTGGTGGAGGTATTTCCTGGCATTATATCGTTTGGGAAGATAATTGTTATGAACAATCATTTAGTTTTTGGGTTGAGGCTGAAGTGCATCATTTTGTTGAAGCAAGACAAAATCGTACGTTTGATCTAATAAAGAATGGAGTTGGTAGCCGTTATATTCAGCTTAAAAAATTTGAACCCGATAACACCTTTACGGGAACAATTATTCCTGCAGCAAATGTTACAACGCTTGTTGCAAATGTTAGTGTGTCAGCGATAGGTGAGGCGATTATTATGTTTAACTATCAACGTTGTGGTTTTTTATTTGATGTTGGTTATGGCATTTGGGGTCGCGGCAAAGAAAAAATTAAGCTTAACAAACAGATTAAGCTTAAAGGTAAAATTATACCAGAACGTTTAGGTGTTGCAGGTAAAATAGAAGCTGTTACAGATGACCGAACAAAGAGTGATGCGACAATTAAAACAGTAGGTTCTGTTGATGGTGCATCATTAGCTGATAATATTTACATTACATTAAGCGATATTGATGTAAAATCTGCTGCTTCGCCTTCGGCTGTATCCCATAAAATATTTGTGCACCTCAGTTACATGTGGGACCGCTGTGACTATTCACCATTTGTTGGTATTGGTGGAGAAGCAGAATTTTCAGGCCGTAAAAATCATGCACTACCACAATGGGGTGTGTGGGCTAAATTTGGCGTAGCGTTTAGTGCGTTATAATCAAATTATCAAAGATTTTATTGTAAAATTGAACTCAAATTTTTTAGGGCTTTTGTCAATTCTTGTAATTTTTGTATCAACGCAGTTTCTCTTTGTACAACAATTCTGCGTGGTCGACGTATTGTTCTTGGTGGAATATCTGGCTTCTTTTTATTTTTGAGATACACAAAAACATAGCTTTTGTTGATGTTGTCTATAATGTCTTCTGGGCGTACCAGTGTGATAGTACTATCATTACACGTATACCATTGGTTGGACTTACTTTCTTTTACATGAGCAATATAATGTCCTCCTCTTGTGCCTCCTATATGTTCTGCTACTGAAATTAAATCATACTTATATATCGTTTTGTTACGCGCAGATGGTGTTAAATATTTGCGAAAGCTGATGGTAAAAGGCATAGTAATTTCATGGCCAAGTCTGATTGGTTCGTCCCTAACTATATCATATGTAAATCGGTTTAATACAATAATGACGATATCCGAAAGCTCTGCAATTTCATATTTTTTTGTGCAGTTATATTGTATTGGGTGTCCTACGGGAGTAAATTCTATATTTGTTTCTTTTTTATAAAAATCATTCAGGCAAGCCTCAAGTGTAGTAAAAAGCTGTTCTTGGCCAGATTCATCAAATATGTGTGTGGGTACATTAAGACTGGAAGAAGCTTCCTTTTTTGTCTTGTGATAGTTAACATTGGGACATTCTAAAGTAGTTGAGTGTTCTATCTTCAGAGTTTTACCTAATGGATGTTTTCGCAGTTGTTCTTCTGGCATTGTAGCTTGATAGCGTGAATCTTGGGAAACAAGACTATCGACAAGTTCTACAAAAAATTCATGTGCATCGTGCTGACGGCATATGCCCCCCATTACATCGGAGGCTTTTTGGACAAAATTATGTAATTCATCATTCCACATTTTCTCTGTTGCATCAATATAATGAGGAGATTGTTCATTGGGTAGTTTATTAATAGCATAAACAAATTTAAGATAGAGATTTGCAAGGCTACCGGCTGGGTATGGGTTAACGCGATGCGAGAAGAGTACGTAGTTTGTCATGTAGTCTATGTTATATAAACATTGAACAGTGGAATTAAGGTAGCAGGTATTACCCAAATTGTCTAAGCGTGGTGGGATAGTGTACGTACCACATGCATACAATACGAAAAAATTAAATAATATAACATACTTTTTCATAGTGGCTCTTTCTGTATAAAAAGTACTTGTTAATTTTTAGTACAGTATATTTTGAGTGTGATTTACAATGATTTAAAAAATAAAAAAACTTTTTTTTTGCCATTTCAATGTGGTATAAAAGTACCTAATGAAATAGAACATTAACAAATGGAAAGGTAAAAGCCGATGTTAAAGCAAGTTCGTGTCATGGCAGCTTTATTAATAGTTTATTTTATACTTTGTAGTACTGTAAATTCTTTTTGCAGGGATAATGCACACAAAAAAAATAAGGCAGCAGTAGAATGCCGTTTGCTTGAAGATGATTTCTCTCTTGAGCTTTTGCAAGAAGAATTTGAGAGTATTAAAAAATATATAATTCCAAGATCGAAATATACTAATCTTTGGTATGGTATACCACTAAAAAATCCTCTAGGTGTTGTTGATGCTCGCGGCCTACAATTATCACTTTCTGTTGTAGGTAATCGTATGAAAAAATGTTATCCAACCTCATATTTAGAAAAGCTAGTGTATATACCTGCAATATTAGATCAAATTGAAAAGCGTTTTAAAACTGAAGTTGGTTTGGTGAGAATATTTAAGTTGCCATCTGAGAGTTCATTACCTTTGCATAGAGATGGATCTGTATTTAATTTACATACAGGTAAAGTTTTTAGGCTTCATATTCCAATTATAACATCATCTGATGTACAATTTATAATAAATGACAAAATTTTTTATTTGCAACCAGGTAAAATGTACTTTACTAATGTTTCACTGCCTCATTTTGTTGTTAACAATAGTAAAATTGACCGGATTCACCTTATTATTGATGTACATGCAAATAATGAATTAAGAAAATATATTTTAAACAGTAAGCAACCAGAGTATGTTTTACACTATAATTAGCACAAACTTTATAATTAATAATTGAAAAAAGTAAACTTTTGTAATAAGCAAGTAACTTTTGTAATAATAACCCCGCTCAATCGAGCAGGGTCATTATTAATTTTTGTAAATCTAAAAATAAATATTTTAGATCTCGAAGTCTGGAATCAGTTCTTTAATTTGTTCTAAAAGTTGATCTGCTGACTCGAAGTGGATTCCGGTTACATTTTTTTGTAGATTTTCTGAATCTACATTTTTTTCTTTATCATCGATAAAGAAAATTTCATTATAGTCAGTATTAAGTTTTTCTGCTAACTTACACATCACTTTATAATATTCGATTTGTGGCTTAGTGTGTTTAGTAACATAAAAAGTATAGTCATCTTCATTCTTTTGAGATTGTGTATGTAGCCTTTTAAAAAGCTTTTGTTCTTGTATTTTTTTTATTTTATTTTTGGTTTCAGTATCAGTATCAGAGATATTTAAAGCTTTTGCTGCTTCGTATATCTTTTGTTTTAATAGTTCTATATTGTATTTTGCTACATTACAAACGCCGCCATCAAAAAGTTCGGCTGCGTCGTATCCTTGTCGTAACATTTTTTCACGCCAAAATTTATTTTGAATATCATCTTGGTTAGTAGCAAAAATTACGGTAAAGTCCATTTCTTTGAGTTTTTTAATGATGTGAAGTGTATGTATATTTGGAACAGGGTTTACAAAAGCTTCTGTTAATTGAGAAGTATATTTAACCATATTTTTGTAGTATTTTTCATCTTCGAGCCATTTCATAAGTTTATGAATAATATTTGATGTACCATTTATTGGTTGTAAGTTTTCTTTAGGATTTCCCTTATAAATTTCTATTCCCTTAGCTTTGATTTCTATATAATTAAAGAGTAGTGATGGGTGTTTTGTTATAATACCAGAACTTTTTATGAGTCCTAAAATATAGAAAAGACTTTTATCTATTATATTACCTTTATCGCTTACTACTTGATCAAGATCAAAAACAAAAACTGTATTTTGAGGACTATGATTTTTCTTCTTTTCACGTTCCATTGCCCAAAGGCTAGACGATGCAGTAAATGCTAGTAAAAGAGTTATTGATTGTAGAAATGATTTTTTCATTTGAAACCTCCATGAAAATTAAAAATTACTTATATAAAACTTATAATATACCGTTCACTTCAAGATGTCAAATATAAATTATCAACAAAAAGAGGTGATTTTAGGTATTTTTAGGGTAATTCAGGTGTTAGAAGATCATTATTACTTTTTATCACTCTAAAGAGAGATATTTTAGATTTTAAAGTATGGAATCAGTTTTTGAAACTCTGCTAAAATTTGATCTGCTGACTCGAAGTGAATACCAGTTACATTGTTTTGTTTATTTGCTACGTCTACATTTGATTTTTGATCACCAATAAAAATAATGTTAATTTTATTTTCATCATAGTAAATTTTTTTAAAACTATGTGCTAATCTACGTAGAACTTCATAATATTCATTTTCTGATTTAGTATATTTAGTAGTAAAACACAAGGTGTCATTTTGAAGTGTTTGTTGTTTTCGATTAGTCTTTGTGCTATAAACAACGCCTCCATCAAAAAGCTTGCTTATGTCGTATCCCAATTCTAATATTTTTGTACAGTATTTTTCAAATTTTTCACGATTTCGGTTAGTAGTAAAAAAAACAGTGAAACCAATAAGTTTGAGTTTTTCAATAATACTTATTACGTATTTATTTGGAGTAATTTGTACAAAATTTTCTACTAAGAAATCAGTATATTGAACCATATTTTTGTAATTTTTTTCATCTTCAAGCCATCTCATAAGTTCATAAAAAATATTTTCATGTTTGTATAATTTTTGTAAATTTTTTTCAATATCTCTCTTTGAAAGTTCTTTTATTTTATCAGTGATTTCTTTTGAAATATTAAGTAAACTTAGGCATTTTAATATAGTAAAAAAAGTTTTCATAAGATCCCATGACTCTTTAAGATTAGTAGCTGGGCTTAAAGTAATTTCTATATTACTTATTACTCCGTCAATATTAAACAAAACAACTGTATTTTGAGTGGTATATATTTTTGGTTGTTCCATTGCCCAAAGGCTAGATACTGCAGTAAACACTAGTAAAAGAGTTATTGATTGTAGAAATAACTTTTTCATTTGAAACCTCCATGAAAATCAAAAATTACTTATATAAAACTTATAATATACCGTTTATTTCAAAATGTCAAATATGAATTATCAACAAATAGGGGTTTTGAATTTACGTGAAGATCTCGTCAATAGCAGTATTGATTTGTTCTTTTGTAAGAGTATGCATCATTGCACGATAAAATGTTTCATCATACTCACGTGTCTGTATAACAACTGGCATGGCAACAGCATGACCTAAAACAAGAGCCTGTTTTTTACTATCAAGAGAGCTTAAGATGGATTTTAAATTATATGCATTGTTTATACCTGTCAAAACAGCAGCGATATCTTTCTCGTCATTTAATTGAGCTACTATTTTGGTGCCAATTTGAGAGATAATTTCTGGGTCTATGCCTGAAGGACGTTGATCAACCACAAGCAACGATACATAATATTTTCTCATTTCCCTGGCAATAATGCCAAAGATTGTTTGCTTAGCAGCCTGAGGGTTCAAGAATTTATGTGCTTCTTCAATGGTGATCATAAGTTTTTTTGGTTCATCTTCTTTGCGTTGTGAGCCCAAAAATTTTTCTGTTTGTTCAACATATAGTGAATGAATACGCCGTGAAACAATGTTAGCTACAAGTAGATAACAAAATATAGATGTATAATTTCCAAATTCGATCACAATAGATATACCTTTATTGATATAATCCATCATTTGGTTAATAGAAGAGCAATCTTTATAGGCTCCTGCGATACTTGGTTTAAAAAATGGAAGACGTTCAATACGTTTTAATTTACGATACAGTGCTGCGATAGATTCAGGATGAGCTCCGATATTTTGTGCAAATTCTTTGATATTTTCACCTTGTGAAAGTAATGTTTGCAACCAATTTTGTCTGTATTGTGCAGTTAACAAATAAGCTGATTCTAGTGCAGTAGAATGTAAATTAAGTTCACTTTGCAATGAAAGCACATCTTCAACATGTATATCTTGGTAAGGAATAACGATTTCAACATCAGGGCTTCCTCCACGACGTCGTGTTGATTGAGGATCAAGAGAAAAAATTGCAACTTTATCAGGAAATAATGTTTTTAATCCTTTAACAAAATGTTGTTGTTGCCCTTCTTTACGCGCTTGTAGGCCATATTCACTATGCATATCAAAAATAACATTAACCGCCTTTTCTTGTTTAATAAGTCCTGCTAATAAAAGTCGTGTTAAAAAGGTTTTACCAGTGCCAGTTTTTCCAAAAATTCCGTTACTTCTTTCAGTAAGACGTTCTAAGTCAATACAAACCGGAGTTATCATGTCAAGTGGAGTTCCAATACTGAAATACCGTTTTGTAATGTCATGTTCATCACCAAAGATACGTGCAACATCTTGTTTTTGTGCTTCGTACACCGAGCAAAAATGAGAAGGTATTGTTTTTACTGGCATTTTTTCATGTTGTTTGTTGAGCATGAGCATAGGCCTAAGTATAGCTGTAGCGTATATGTCTTTTTTACGGATAACTTCAGATAAAAGTTTTTCTGACTCCGTAGGAGGAAATAATAAAATATCAGGATTGCTTACTGCAAGTTGTAAGTCTGTAATAAGTGAAAAGAAAGTATATTGTGTTCCAACGATTGAGACAAATTTGCCAGTTTTTATTGATTCTAAAGAAGCTTCATGGCTGATGCGCATCGTGAAGCCTTCAGTGAGCGATCCAGATGTGATATAACCGAGAAGTGTTTTCATTTTTTTTATTTTTCACAAATTTAATAACTCTAAGGTATGACAAGGTAGCTATCAAGTGTTAGGATTTTTATCCAATAAGATAATACATTTTAATGAATCATCAGAATTCAGTTCTAAATCCATTTGAGAAATTCCATGTTTTAACTTATCAATTTCATCTTTACTAAACTTGCTCATAATTTCAGGAAAAATATTACTATTATTAATGCCATGGATTACTAAAAACTCAATAATTTGCATTCGATTGTTATAGTTTTTTTTGTTTTCTTCAATAAAACTATTATGAGCTTTCTTGATTATATAATCAAATGCAAATGAATCTATATTATTATTAAATTCATTAAAAATATCAATATTTTCTTTATTGTGTTCAAGAAATCTACCTATTTCCTTACTGTTTTCTGTTGATATAAGTTTCCAAAATATAAGTTTAGGATCTGTATAAATATAAAATGTTTTTTTATTATAATAAGTACAAATTTTAGAACATTTTTCTATTTTATTTTTGATATCTTCTATTTCACTAGTACAATTAAAATCTACTGGTTTTTCGTTAAAACAAATTAATCCTTTCTTGCATCTAGCACCATTAATAAGTAATTCTATTATTATAAATATAAAATTTGCATCATTATCATATAATTTTTTATTTTCAATCATTGCTTCAAGTATAGTTTTGTCATTGGGTAATTTTATATTAGGGTTAGCACCGTTTTCTAGCAATAAGTTAATTATTTCTAAATTTTTTTTAATAAAGATAGCGTAGTGTAATGGAGTAATACCATTTTTGCTTTTTTGATTAATATTTATATGATTACATAGTAATAATTTTATTATTTCTGATTGATCTCCATTAATTAATAATACATCTATTAATAATGTGTTAGATTTGTTATTTTTTATTATGAATAAATCTTTTTTTAATAGTACTTTAATAAAATTTATTTTTTGATTTTTATTTAAGTTTAATTGTGAAACAATCAGTATATATTCTAAAATGTTTAAATTTTTCTCTTCTTTTATTAATTCATTATTTAATACAGATTTTTTAGTTAATTCAATTTTAAATTTTTGATTATAATCAGCTCCATTATCTAATAACATTTTAAACCCTTCAATATTACCATTCTTGATTGCTATAATTAAAGGAGTTTCAAAAAAATTATTTTTTTTATTAATATATTTTTCTATAGTTTCTATAGTGTTGTTTTTGAAAAACTTTTTAGTTTGTTTACATGTTCTAAGTGCCTTAAAAAATTTTTTTAATAAAAGTTTTTTTTCTTTATCGTTGAAATTCGATTGATTATTTTGTTGTTGTTGAGTTTCTGATGCTTTTTTTATTCTAGAAGAACGTGTATCAAGCAAGCGTTGCCTACTTTTTTCTTTTTCTTTTTCTTTCGATTGTTTTTCTTTCGATTGTTGTTCTTTTCTTTTTTGTTCTAATAAATTGTTAATATCATCAAGAAGATTTTTATGCGGCAAGTTTATTGGTGCCGATTGTATATGTTCAAGCATAAATTGAGTAAAAGAATTTTTACTGTTTTCAATTTTATCATCAGGATGTTTTTCAATAATCATTCGTACAATTTTTACAATCTTTACAAATCGTTTTGTGTCTGTCAGATCAAAATTATTAAAAAGTATATCAAAAGCTGTGTCTCCATTTATATCTTCTATATCAACTTGTGCTCCATGATCAAGTAATACTTTTATAATTTTCGGTTCTAATGTTTTTGAACAAGCTAAGTGTAAAGGGGTTTGCTCAAAGTTGTTTTGTCCATTTACATTAAGAGGAACAGATTTCTCTGTAAATCTTTTTTCCCGTTTTGTTATATAATTTTCAAGTAAAAAATGAATTAATTTTATTATGTCTGTTCTGCCTGATTCTATTGCTGAATGAAGTATTTTTGTGCCTAGTTTTTTTGAATGGTAACAGTGTTTGCGTAGAAGCTTAAGTTGTAATAATGATGCTCTATTTTCAATGGCCAATGAAAAAATATTATTACCATCGTTATTCACTAATCCAGGAACAATTAGGTTTAATTTTTCAAGTTCATCATATTTAACAGGTAACAATGCACTTACTTTGTCTGGGTTTTTAAATAAGTCTCTCATTTTTTCTATAGCAAGCAATCGTGGCAACAAATGAGTACTAATGTGTTTTTTTTCTACGTAGTTAATCGCTGACGTTTGTATGATAATATCTTTGTTAACTAAACCACTTAAATCAATTTTTAATTGTTCATATTTCAGTTCTGATAGGTTTGCATCTAACCAGTTTAAAGTACATTTTTTATTTGTTTTATTATATATTCTTTCTGCTTCAAGAAATGTTAAACGATTTTTAATTCTATTACGCTCGACACTTGGCCTACGTTTGCCTATTGCTTTAAGTTGGTCATTAAGTTTTTCTGAATTATTTTTGTCTGTATACCAATTAAAAACTGTATTTCTATTTCTATGCATACCATGAAGCATTGAAG
>SDBT01017056.1_pt1 | contig 11481 bp, 8 predicted proteins | sample 2277101 | NCBI WGS metagenome assembly SDBT01 (sample SAMN10404973, study PRJNA504765) | marine sediment metagenome | isolation source: marine sediment core GS10_PC15, 103 cmbsf | place: Arctic Ocean: Southern Knipovich Ridge | collected 2010
AATGGCCGACCAAGGCGGGAACTACGACCTGCTGGATGGGACGCCGGGCAATTGGTTTGGCGGATACCCGGGAGATTCCATGGACCAGGGCGCAGACTACCTCTACGCGAATATCACATTCGGGGGGTGGCTCGATAACGATTACTTCGACTACCTCGAAGACGGAAGCATCGACGGCCTGCCGTCCAACATCCTGGGCGTAACCTGGAGCGGCAAGGTCCGAGGCCCGCTCTCACGCAAGCCTCGCTGGGTGGCGGATATCTTTCTCAACGATGGTTGGACATGGAGCCTCAACGGCGACGATCCGACTACGAGCGATGTTTTCGAGATCGACATCGAGACGGTGATGCTGCACGAGTTGGGCCACGCGGTTGGTCTGGGACACGAAGATGGCGTCCCGGCCGTGATGAACTCCTCATATGGCGGGATTGGGCGCAACCTCTTCCAGGACGATCTGGATGGTATCGCTTCCCTGTATCCGGCCGGGAGTGGCGGCGGTGGCGGCGGTGGCGGCAGGCCCCCATGGGCCGGCGGCGGCGGAAAAGATAAGCTCACTATCCTTTATTTTGACGAATCCACCGCATCGCTGCGGGAAATGCAAGTGAGCATCCCCGAACCGGCGACGATGGCAATGTTGGCCCTCGGCGGAATTGCGATCTTGAGACGGCGAAGACGATAGATTAGTCCGCGTGCAACAAGTTGCACGCCCTACGGCTGAGCTTGTCGAAGGACAAATTACTTGTCCTGAGCTGGTCGAAGGACGAATTACACGAATTGAATTGCGGGCGGGCCTTCGACACCGACGGCTCGCCCGTTTACTTATTCGGGGTGCCGTGCCCACACTCGTGTGAGCATGTTCGCCTTCGGAAGATCACATGGCCACGCAAGCGTGGACCATGGCACCCATCCAGGAGCCCAAATATTATTCCTTCCCGGCGAAGCTTTTCAATACGATATAGGGACACCCCTGGCTTATGGCGAGTTATTTCTTCCCGGCGAAGCTTTTCAACGTCGCGATGGTATCGGTGAAATCTTTCGGTAGCGGTGCGGTGAGCTTCATCGGCTCCTGCGTGCGGGGGTGGCGGAACTCGATCGTCTTGGCGTGCAGCGCCTGGCGAGTGATCAGCGGGTCTTCGGCTACGTCGAACCGCCCTTCAAGCTGGCTGCGATAGATCGGCCCGCCGCCGTACATTTTGTCGCCCACGATCGGATGCCCGATAAAGTACATGTGTACGCGAAGCTGATGCGTGCGGCCGGTCTTTGGGAACAGTTCCATCAGCGAGAACCGCGCCTTGGACCGCCCGACCAAGCCGATCCGCTCAACCACGCGATAGCGGGTGATCGCATTTTTGGTGGCGGCCGGGTATGGCTTGCCGGTCTGCCGGTGGACGGCGTATTTGTCGCGGAACCGCGGATGCTTGCCGATGTGCATGTCGATAATGTCTTCGTCGCGGTCGACCCGGCCGTGAACGATGGCGTTGTAGGTCTTCTGGATGTGTCGCAGCTCGAACTGCCTGCCAAGGCGCCACAGCGCCAGTTGGGTTTTGGCGACCAGCATAATGCCCGTCGTATCGCGGTCGAGGCGGTGGACGATCCCCGGCCGATATATCTCGCCGTTGGTTGGCAGCTCGGAGATATCTCGCCAGTTGGTCTTGAAGTAATAGGCAAGCGCGTTGACCAGCGTACCGGTCCAGTTGCCGCGGGCCGGGTGCACGATAATGCCCGCCTGCTTGTTGATCGCCAGCATATCGTCGTCTTCGTAGACGATATCGAGCGGGATCGGCTCGGGCGGGATCTCCTTTGGCTTAATCTCCGGCAGGAGCATGTCGATCACGTCGTTCGAGCGAATGACGTAGCTGGGCTTGACGGTGCGTGTGTTGACGGTGACCATGCCCTCGCGGATGTACCCCTGCAAAGCCGTTCGCGAAACACTCTTGCCTAGCCGTCCGGCGAGATACTTGTCCAGCCGTCGGCCCTTTCGCGCGTTGCGGATCTCGATGCGCAGATTGCGAAGTTCATCGTCGGTGTCTTCCGGCGAGAGGGAAGTTTCCACGCTTTCCAGGCCGTCCTGCTCGCGCTCGACAGGCCCGGCGGGCAGATCCAATTCGAACTGATCATCCATAGCGGTCATTATACCTACTAGGAGGTCAAAGGCCAGCCGAGCGTGTGTAGAGCGAGCAACTTGCTGGCTCGCGGAATGTTTCTGGCGCTCGTTTAGCACTCATGAAAAAGCCGGCCCACGGAAGGTTCCGCAGGCCGGGGTGTCAATCATTCAGTGCAGGTCTGCTCAGCCGAGCAATTCCTTGACCGAGTCTACGGCGCTGGCCGCGTCGGCCGCATAGGCGTCGGCGCCGATTTCGTCGGCGTATGCCTGTGTGACGGGCGCGCCGCCGATGATAGTCTTTGCTTCCACACCGGCGTCCTTAAGTGCCTTGAGCACTGCGGGCATTTCCGGCATGGTGGTGGTCAGCAGTGCGCTCAGGGCACAAACGTCGGCGCCTTCGGCCTTGCAGGCTTCGGCGAACTTCTCGGCCGGGACGTCAATACCGATATCGACGACCTTCATGCCACTGCCGGTCAGCATCATGTTGACGAGGTTCTTGCCTATGTCGTGCAGGTCGCCCTTGACCGTTCCGAGCACCACCGTACCGGCCGGCTTGACGCCAGCCTCGGCCAGTGCGGGCTCGAGAATTTCCATGCCGCCCTTCATCGCGCGGGCCGCGATGAGAACTTCCGGCACATAGACTTCGTTGGCCTTGAAACGTACGCCCACGACGCCCATTCCTGCGATAAGTCCATTTTCCAGGACTTCCTTCGGCGAAACGCCCTCATCCAGGGCCTGCCTGGTCAAATCGGTAACGGTTTTTCGATCGCCGCGGATCAACGCATCCGCCAGTACCTGTAGGTCAGCCATATTCAGCAACCTCCTCAACACACATCAATTGTAAGGGTTTACGTAACTAATTCCGGGTGCATCCGCCCCACCGTCGAGGCGGAATGGGAATCTTATCCTATAAATCAAAAATGGCAAAACGCTTTCTTTGTGAAAAGACTTTTTTTCTAAGCGTTTTCCAAGCATTCACCAAGTGTATGCCATTTTAGGCTATTCAGTGGCTGGTGCTGCTGGTGTGGCTGGTGTGGCTGGTGCTGCTGGTGCTGCTGGTGCTGCTGGTGCTGCTGGTGCTGCTGGTGCTGCTGGTGCTGCTGGTGCTGCTGGTGCTGCTGGTGCTGCTGGTGCTGCTGGTGCTGCTGGTGTGGCTGGGGCGGCTGGGGCGGCGATCGATGCTTCTTCGTCGTCGTCGGCCGATACTTCCTCATCGTCGTCGGCCGATACTTCCTCATCGCCGTCGGCATCATCAGCATCGGCGTCAGGCTCTTTGGGTGCTGGCGCCGTGGTCGCCATCACAACCGGCGCCATCTGGTTGGGGTCGTCCATCTGGTCGCGGCTCTGCTTGGCCAACTTGTAGACCATATAGTTGCTCAGCCCGCCCCGTCGCAGAATGGCCTCATATTCGCTGCGAGCGACATCCGGATCGTCTCGATCTTCAGCCAGTCGAGCCAGGCCCAGATGGGACTTGGCCGCTTCCAATTCCATTGCGGGGTAGCGATCGAGAACGACCCGGTACCACTTCTCGGCCAGGTCGCCCAGCCGGGTCCACTCGGCTGTGTCCACCGAGCCAGCTGCTTTCATCTCGAACTGGTAGTTCTCGCCCAGGCGGTGGGCCGCCATCGCGCCGAACTTCGCATCGTCGCGCTGCACGACCGATTCCAGCAGTGCCACGCGATCCGTCGGAGTCATTTCCGGGTCTCGCAGGGCCCGGTCGAAATCCTGCCGCAATGTCAGGGCTTCTTTCTCCTGCATATTGGAGTACCAATAGGCTGCAAAGAGAATCAGCGCTGCTGCAAGCACGGCCCAGGCGATGACTCTGCCTCGGCGTTTGAAGAAGTTTACAATGCCGGCCAATTCGCCGCTGAGTGCGTTTTCCTGAAGTTCGTGACGTCGCTGTGCTTTCATAAGAACATTCTGTTTCCGTGTTAGTACTGGCTGGTCATTATTCGGAACTATTCGGCATTATTCTATCGGCGGCTGCGGGCCGACCGTCCAGATTTCCACTCGAATAGCCGTCTTGGTGAACCAACTACCGTCGGAAATCGTGATCCGGCAGCGCTCGGTTTCCTTTTCAAAATCCAGCGAAATCTCGCCGCGTACAAACTTGGTCATCGTCCGCACCCAGCGACTGACTGGCATTTGTCGTTCGTAAAACCGCTTGACGGCCAGCTTGGGCGCGCTGCCTTTATACTTATGATCGACAAAACGCCCGCCGCCGGGTGAGTAGTCACGGCTGTTGCGTTCGTCGATCTTGAACCCGATCGGAATCGGCAAGTCCGCAATCGGAGGACGAGACCTCGCGACCAGTTCCGTAACCGGCGGCGCCTGCCTGGGCGCTCCGGTCGACGCATCGATCGCGGTCGCTTCGTTCTGGCAGCCGACACACATAGTCAACGCCATCACAGCACACATAGTAGCAATCTGTACAGGCCTCATGGCGACCTCCCTGCCGTCTTTGCCAGTAGCACCGCACCACCGACCGGTCAACCGGCCGGACGGCCCGCGGTTAGCGTGTTACGGTCGGCCAAAACGCGACCGTTGTCAAGCATATTCCAGCACCTACTTAGAGTCTATCCGACCAACCCCGCGGGCCGCGACGGTGTGGGTTTTTTCCAGTCCCTTCGGGTTGTATGAAAACGAGCATCTACTGCGTCTGAACTCCTCACCAACCCGCCAGGGGTTGCTCTCGTCGTCCTTCCTTGTATCCATCTCATTTTCGTCACAACGCGGCTCCGTGCGGTCAATCGGATAGGCTCTTAGGCTCCAGGCCGTTGCGGGCTGTGATGTCCGACAGCGCCCCGGTCACCGAAACCGCCCCGCTGGCCTTGTCCAGAACGATCAGCACACCCTCGACTTCAACGCCCGCCTGGCTGGCGTCGTCGATGGGCGTAAAGGTGGGCGCTGAGGCCCGGCCTCGAACCGGATACAGCACCGTCACCATCGTGTAGCGAACGGTCGGCTCGGTGGCGGTCAGAAGTACAAAATTATCCTTAAACTTGGTTTGCTTTTCGGCTTTGAACTTCGCCGGGACCACCGCAGCGATGTGCAGGCTGGCGTTGGGGTTGAAAAGTTTCACCCGTCCGCCTTCGGCCTTGGCGACCTTGACCTTGGGCTCGTAGTGGAACGCGTGCGAATAGACGTGCGGCTTGTCGTCACGCTGGAAATCGTCGATCACCACGAAGTATCCTTCGCGATTTGGCTGGCGGACGAACACCACGTGTCGCTTGGCCTTTCGCATCGTGCGGTTGTGCTGGTTGAAACGATACGCCTTCAGCAGGTCCATCCGCACGTAGTCGTACCCTTTGTGTGATTCGAGCACTTCCACATCGGCGATTTTGGTCTGATAGTCCGGGTCTGCCAGGCCGTGAAGCTCCGAGCCCTGCCCTTCTCCGTCGATCAGCACCGTCTGATGCGCCAGGCCGTGATGGCGATACGTGAACCGATCTCCGCTGTAGCCGCCGGCGAAGAAATCGCGAAGGAACCGCACGCCATAGGCGGCCAGGAAGTAGCTGCCCTGGTCGGAATGGCCGTGATAGCCCTGGTTGTCCCCGGCCTGTGCGACAAAGAAAATGTCGTCCTTCTTCGCAAAGCCCGTCCGCAGGAACACGTGCCCGCTGGCATGGTCGGTCAGCTTGTCGATTCCCATGGCGGCAGCATCATCGTTGTATGCAAACGCTTCGGCGAGTTTATCCGACGTGTCCGGGTTTTGCGGTACGACCGAATCGTCCCACGCCCAAACCGTGCCGTAGAACGGCGAGTCCGAACCGGGCGAATAGCCGTCGGCTGCGAGTTTCTTGATGTACCAGGCAGCCAGGCCGTCTTTGTACTTCACGGCCGACATCAGCAGAGGCAGTCCGATCGGATACGTTCCATTGCCAGAGTCGCCGATCGACGGGAGTGCGTCACGAGTCGGGTACAACATGTACGCGATAAAGGTGGCGAATTTCTCGAGCACGCGATCGTTTCGATCGTACAAATCCTCGCCGGTAACGCGACGCAACGCATCAACGAACGAAATTATCGAATGAAACTCCACGTTCGCTCCGTAGCGAGTGAGCGTTTCGTAGATCGCGCCCTGGCCGTCGAAATCGTAATCGAGGCACCAGACCATCCCATCGCGGGCGGCGGCTACCCACTTCGGAGCGTCGGGGTGCTTGTCCCATAGCGCCAGGCCAGCCATGCCCATGCCCGAAAGAATCGTCGGTCGCCAGTTCGCGTTCCGCGTGCCCTTGCCGTGCCAGTGATGCAGTGCATCGCCCGTCCAGTCTGCGTAGATGAACTGAGCCCCTTTGATAAGAAACCGCTCCACCTGCTCGCGCTCGGCGGGCGTCAGGTCGTTGTACAGCAGATCATAGGTCAACGCCGCATTGCGCATCACACCGCCGTGAGCCATGTTCACCAGATTGCTCATGTGCTCCCACGAGGTCAGGTTCAGCAGCGTCTTTTTGGCCTTGGCTGTCAGAGCAGCGTTCTTCGCGAGCATGCCCTCCAGCGCCGCCCGCGCCATATTTCCGCACGCCACGCGATCCTTATAATTCGGGCGCCTGCCCGGGCCCGCAAGCTGTTCGGGCTTCAGCCGCCGCGCCGAAGACTGCACGCTGCGACGGAACATTGCGTTCGGCTGCTTGCGGGACGTGGCGCGGATGCGCGGCAAGTCCCCGGCCATGAAGAACAGATACGGATGTGCCTTGGTCGATACCTTCTGGCTCGGATCGATCTTTACAGGCTCGACCGTTTTTGCCCTGACGGCCGTCGGGGCCGATCTTATCTCAACGTTTTCTGTTCCCGCCCTGGCGATCGCCACCGCGACGATTCGCGAACGATGGGGCATTTTGCAAGTGATCACGAACGTCGTTCGCTTCTGGCCGGCAGGAATCTCGACCGTCCAGTAGAAATTCCGTTGGTCCCAGTCGAGCGAATGATCCTGTGCCATCCGCTGGGGCTTAAGTGGTTTCCACTGCTGGCCGGACTGGTATTTGCCTGCGACGGCGTCGGCCACGTCGACAATTGCCTCGCAGACGAACACGACCGCCCCTGCCGTCGGCGTATCCAGCGTGACGATAGTTTTGCCAGCTTCGATCTTCACGTCGTGCGCAGCCAGCGGATCGAGCGGCCCGTCGGGCGGGAACACGACACGGTCTGTCACTTGGGCGCATGCTAAACTGGTCATAGCAAGCAGACAAAGTCCGGCCAAGAGAGTGATTCGTCCGTTTTTCATCGATCTACTCCTTTATCAAAGGTAGAGCCCAGCCCGAGGCTGCGATTATCGACAGTTGTGATTCGAGCGTTGCTGTAGATCATAGCGGCATTGTTGTCGGCGACAAGAACTAATCGCCCCGCCCGGCCGCGCTGTTTCCTGTTGTAAAATGCCCCTGCCGGGCGTAATTTGATACGCACTCGGGCGACGGCAGCCCGTAATAACAGCATGGAGAAATGTACCCGTGATTGTTGTCCTTAACCTGTTTGACATCATCCCCGGCAGAGAGGCCGACTACGCCGAGTATCTCCGGCGGGTCCAGCCGATCCTCGACCGTTACGGCGCACAAGTGCTGCTGTACGGGCGGACGCGTATGATCTATATGGGCGACTGCACGCAGGAGTACTGTGGGATGATCGGCTACCCGAGCCTCGGCCATCTGCGGAAGCTTTCGCACGACCCGGAGTTTGCAGAGATTCGCCCCTTGCGAGACAACTCGACCACGCGATACGTGCTGACGGCCATCGAAAGCTTCGAGACGATGATCGCGGCTGCGGAGTTTCTGGAAAACGGCAGCAAAGAATAGCGACCTGATGGAGTGATCATAATGAAGCGATCTGATGCAGTTACCAAAGGCGACGAACGAGGTCCGCACCGAAGTCTGTTCAAGGCGACCGGGCTGACCGACGCAGACCTGCGAAAGCCGATCATCGGCATCGTCAACAGTTACACCGACGTCGTGCCCGGCCACGCGCATCTCGATGCAGTGGGCGAGTTCGTCAAGGTGCAGGTGCGGGCTGCGGGCGGCACGCCGATCGTATTCAATACCATCGCTATCTGCGACGGCATTGCGATGGGGCATACGGGCATGAAGTATTCGCTGGCCTCACGCGAGCTGATCGCCGACTGCGTCGAGTCGATGTGCAACGCGCACATGTTCGACGCCATTATCTGCATTACAAACTGCGACAAAATCGTGCCGGGCATGTTCATGGCCTCGGCGCGGCTGAACATTCCGACGATCTTCGTGTCAGGCGGGCCGATGGAGGCCGGGCGAGTGGCAGGCTGCGACGTGGACCTGATCGACCAGTTCTACGCAGTCGCCCAAAGGCGCATCGGCAAGATGTCAGCCGCCAAGGCCAAGCAGTTCGAGAACAACACCTGCCCCACGTGCGGCAGTTGCTCGGGCCTGTTCACCGCCAACAGCATGAACTGCCTGGCCGAGGCGATAGGCATGGCCCTGCCGGGCAACGGTACGTGCCTGGCCACCAGCCCCACGCGGATGGAACTGTTCCGGGTCGCCTCGCAACGCATCGTGAAGATGGCCAAGGATTGGTGTCGCGGGGGCTGCAAGAGCAGCTACCCCCTGCTGCCGAGAAAGATCATGAACAGGAAGGCATTCCAGAACGCCTTCACGCTCGACATGGCCATGGGCGGCTCGACCAATACCGTGCTGCACCTGCTGGCGATGGCGAACGAAGCCGGCGTGAAGTTTACGCTGAGCGACATCGAGCGAGTCTCGGCCCGCACGCCGAACATCTGCCGCGTCGCACCCTCGTCAACGCCCGAAGGCAAGATTTACCACATGCAGGACATTCACCGCGCCGGCGGAATCCACACGATCCTCGGCCAACTGTGGTGTGACAAAAACTCGCTTGTTCATACTGACCTGAACACCGTCACAGGCGAGACGATGATGAAGAATCTCGAAAAGTGGTCGCTACGGAGCAAGAAGCTCTGCCCGGCCGCCAGGAAAATGTATCGCGACGGATGGAAGCCGACCCGCCGGAGCCTGGACCAAGTCAAGGCGATGTACCGCGGCGCGAAACCGGCCAAGCTGCCTGTGATCAAGGCTGGACGATTCAACGCCGAAGACGTCATCCGGCCGCTGGACCGAGCCTTCACCGCCAAGGGCGGGCTGGTGGTTCTCTACGGCAACATCGCAGCCAAGGGTTCGATCGTCAAGCTGGCAGGCGTGGACCCGAAAATGTACACGCACACAGGCCCAGCCGTGATCTTCGAATCGCAGGAAGAAGCCTGCACGGGCATCCTCGGCGGCAAGGTGAAGGCCGGCGACGTGGTCGTCATCCGCAACGAAGGGCCGCGCGGCGGGCCTGGCATGCAGGAAATGCTCGCCCCCACCAGCTACATCAAGGGCATGGGGCTGGGCGACAAATGCGCGTTGATCACCGACGGTCGCTTCAGCGGCGGCACGGCCGGGGCTTGCATCGGACACATTTCGCCAGAGGCGGCAGCCGGCGGGGAGATAGGCCTGCTGAAAAAAGGCGACCTGATCCAATTGGACCTGCCGGCCGGCAAGCTGGACGCGAAAGTCTCCAAGGCCGAGTTCGCCCGCAGGCGTAAGGCGTACCAGCCGCGAAAGGCACCGATCAGTCACGGCGCTCTCGGCCGCTACGCCGCGCACGCCACCAGCGCCGACACCGGCGCAGTGCTCGATTGGCCGGGCAAAGAAACAACAGGCGGGCCTGCGTCCCGCCGCTAAACACAACAACAGAAGGTAGGCCGGGTCTTGACCCGGCGAATCCTCTGGCATACTGATGAATCAGAGGGAGAAATGAATAAAAAAGAAGCAAAACAAATTATCCAGAATGAGCTTGAACAATTCAGAAACAAGCCATATTCAGAACTTGTCCAAATGATCAATGCCGAACCCATTGACTATGAGCGAATCGGCCCAAATGATCAAAAGTACGGTATCGAGATTCAAGCCTTTTGGGATGGAAAGAAGGACGGTGACATCCGTGTCATTGGGGCAATTGACGATGGAAGTCGGTGGAGATTGTTCCATCCGCTAACAGAAGATTTTATTAAGACTCCTGACAATGAGTTCATAGACGAATAAGAACATGGCCACGCAAGCGTGAGCCATGGCACCCAATCTAAACGCTTCTTCTCAAATTCGTTTAATTCGTCCTTCGACAAGCTCAGGACAAGTTATTCGTGGACAATGTTTTTGTTGTTCTCTGCGGCGTCTGCATCCTTGAGGTCGGCGACGTAGCAGAGGATGTTGGTCATCAGCGCCACGGCCGAGTCTGGAGCATATCCACGAATGCCGTGGAATTGATACCCCACCAGCCCGGCCGTCAGGTCATCGCGGCTGTAAACGATTGCGAGCCTGCCGTCGGAGTAGACTCCGCGCAGCCGGGGCTTGTGTTTGCGGTCGCCGAGGGTCATCGCAAAACCACGCCGATACGAAACTTTCTTCGCATCCTCCGGCCAGCGGTAAATCTGGTGCTCGCCAGGCAATGGAGAGTAGCTGGCGTTTTGGGGCAGTTCGAGAATCTGCTGGTAGACCGCGCGGTCGAAGTCTCGCGAGCCGCCGGCGGCGTCTACGATCAGCGTCCCGCCGTCTTGGAAGAATTTCTTCAGCGATGCGGTCTGCGCTTCGGTGAGTTGGAACGTCCCCTCGCCGGTCATCACTGCGAGGGGGTGTTTGGCGGCGTCCAGGTCGGCCAGGTCGATCGGGCCTTCCACCCGCAGATTCAGGTGATAGCGATTGCCCAGCAGGATTGCCAGCCGGTGCCAGGCGAGCGGCTCGGGGTCCCAGTTACCGGCGAATTTCACTCGCGTCACGCGGACCGTAGCTGCCGGGTCGAACTTGCTGGCGGCGGGCCAGTGGCTGGTTCCACGGGGAGGCAACTGCCCTTTGTCGCTGGCCATGAACGCCAGATTGGTCGCCAGTTCGTACTGCGGGCGACGGGCCGGCTTGAATCCCAATTGCAGATCCAGCGAAAGCTCTCGCGGCGAGTGGATCGCCAGCAGCCTCACGCCGTTGGAGAGTCCCAAAAGTCCGCCCTGATCTTTGGGCTGGAAGTAGGCTTTGTAAGCCGGGTGATCGTCCGGCAGTCGTTGCATCTGCAAGTCCGGGAACATCTGCCGGTAGGTGTTTTGCATGTCCCGCGTGAAGGCGCCGCTATTGCCGGCCGACTCGGAGAGAATCATTCCGCCCTGGCGGATAAATGTTCGAAATTTGCGAATTTGTTCGTCGGTAAATTCATGTGCCTTCGATCCGGAGATATAGAGGATCGGCGCGTCGTGCCAATCGCTCGCCGGTGAGTTCATGTCGACAATCTGCCACGCCACCGGCCGCTCGAAGTTCCAGCTCAGCCATCGCGTCAGGTTGGCCATGTCCCGCGGTCGCGAGTTCCATCTT
>SDBT01017057.1_pt1 | contig 11481 bp, 8 predicted proteins | sample 2277101 | NCBI WGS metagenome assembly SDBT01 (sample SAMN10404973, study PRJNA504765) | marine sediment metagenome | isolation source: marine sediment core GS10_PC15, 103 cmbsf | place: Arctic Ocean: Southern Knipovich Ridge | collected 2010
AATGGTCCTGTCGACCTACGTTTCTCTGCGAAGCCTCGTTATCGGCAATGTCGGCACGAAGTCGCTTATGGGCCCGCTCGGCATCGGACAGATCGCCGTCCAGGCCAGCCGAGAGTCACTGACAGACTTCATCTACTTCATGGGCTTTTTCTCGACTGCCATTGCAGTGTTTAACTTCCTGCCGCTACCGGTACTCGACGGCGGCCACGCACTGTTTTTGGTCATAGAGAAAATTCGCGGCAAGCCCATCTCGCCAAAGGTAATGAATGTGATCCAGATGGTAGGTTTGTCGCTGATTGGCATGCTGTTCCTGGCGATAACCGCTCAAGACATATTGAGAATGTTCGGCATGGCGTAATGGCTTGCCCGGCGGATATTTCTGAGACGACGCGTTACGCCTGCGACCTTTGCAGCTACGTTTATGATCCAACCAAAGGCGATATGACCCGCGGTATCGCACCGCCAAAACCATTCGACCAACTACCGGATCAGTGGACCTGCCCCCAGTGCGGCGCGGCCAGGAATTGGTTCCGGCCGATAGACTGAACTTAACCCAACTGCGTTATCTTCTCCGCTAACGGCCTCAATGGGTTATAATCTAAACCGTAATGGATGACACCCAACAATACGACAAACTGGATATGGCATTAGCGGCGGAGCTTCAGGCGGCACTGCTGCCCACGAAATGCCCATCCGATTGCCCCAACCACGTGGCTGCGGCGCGTAATCGCATGTGCGCCAGCGTCGGCGGAGACTTCTACGGCTTCATCCGTGCCAACCAGGACCAGACAGTAATATTCATCGCCGACGTCGTAGGCCACGGCATTCGTGCGTCGCTTATCATGGCCCAGATTATCGGCTATCTCCGCAGCAGCCCTGAGGGGCTCACTCGACCAAAAGAGCTGGTCACACATCTAAATAAAATGCTGATCGACCTAGGTCAGCGAACCGATTCGGTGATCCCATGTTCAATGCTCTACGGTGTGATAGACGCCCCGACCGGCGCAAGCCTCTTCGTCAACGCAGGCCACTACAGCCCGATCCTGTGTAGCCGTGGGGCCTGCGGATTTGTTGATCTGGGAAGTCATAATCTTATGCTGGGGATCCAGGAGTTTGACTTTACCGAGTCGTGCCACACCTTTACCCCCGGCGAACGGCTAATCCTGTATACAGACGGCATGGTCGATGCAACCAGCGTTGAGGCGGAAATGTTTGGCGAGCAAAGGCTGCGAGAACTGGCGATGGAACATATCTCCGATACACCGGATGAATGTGCAGACGGCTTCTTCCGTGCGGTTGAGAAATTTCGTCAAGGGATGCCGCAACGAGACGATGAAACAATCGTGGTAATTGACAGGGTTTCGTAGGCAAGTAAAGACCGGCTGCCCGGCCGCGTCCTTTGCAGCCAGGCAGTGACTCCGGTCTGATACTCATCCCTGAAAGAGAATCAGTGCCGGCGCCATCCAACACCTGCCCCCATCTTAAAAGTCTACATCAGTCCATGATGCGAACTTCAAGAACACTCCATCGACCCCTAAGAGTTCCTCCAACAAATGCCCTTCAGGCCGGGAACCTCTAATAGAGACCTAACTAAACTGCTCGGCCAGTAACTGGACCACATGGCCGGCATCGACTGACTTGGTACCCATCGGAGTCATCCAGGTCAGTTTTTTATCCGCTGCGAGCAGGGCCTCCATTCTCTGGACGGCCAGCACCGCAGAAGAGTGATTCTTACCCATGAAACGTCCGATTTCCGGATAGCTCATGGAAGTGTTTCTCCGGCCCAGGAACATCGCAACCATCCGAGCCGTTGAAACGGTCTTGGTACGGCGCGACGAATGAAGATCCGCCGGCGTAACACCAAAATATGCACCGACGACAGCCTCGATATCGCCGAGCGTCAAAGCGCTTCCGGTTCTGGCGAGGTGGTCGGCCAGGACGTCGCGTGCCAGTTCGATAGTAACCTTGCCGCCATCGAGTCTAGCCAAGGCCGCCAGCTTAACAAGCGTACCCTCCAAGTCGCGAACCGAACCGCGAATATGTGCTGCGACATATTCGATCGCATCCTTAGAAGCGCGAATCTTCATCTTTTTCGCACGACGGCGAAGAATCGCCAGCCGGGTAGCTTTATCCGGTGAATCAATCTTGACTACCATCCCAGCTACAAAGCGGCTGGTAAGTTGTTCGATCAAATCGCCCAGCAATTTCGGGTGAGCGTCAGAAGCCATCACAACTCGATTGCCCGCCGATTCGATGGCATCAAACGTGTGGAGAAATTCCTCCTGTGTGGCCTTCTTGGCCGCGAGGAAATGCACATCGTCGATTGCGAGCAGGTCAAGGTTGCGGTACCTCTGGCGGAAATCAGCGTAGTTGCGTTTCCTGACGGCGGCGATGTACTCATTGGTAAACTGCTCGCCACTGACGTACTTCCAGCGAGGTTTTTTCCGGCCGGGACGATTGGCAACAATGTCGCAAATCCCCTGGAGCAGATGCGTCTTGCCTACGCCACAAGTGCCGTGAATAAACAGCGGCCCAAAGGAGGGGGTGTCATCGCCGGCTGCTGCCATCGCCGCAGAGTAGGCCAGCTTGTTGGATGAGCCGACCACGAAATCTTTCAAACGATGACGAAGTGCAATCGGCTTTTGAGGCCTGCGAGGCCTGGCCGTTCCGTTAGTCGCCCGGGTAACGATCTGCGCCTGCATGTCCAATTGATTCTGGCGGAGCTTACCCGATAGATCCGGGTCGATCATTACGATAACTTCACTCTCACTGCCGGTAGCCTCGGCGGCTACGCCAGAGATGTCATCTATGAAGTGTGTCTCGATCCAATTGGCTACAAAAGGATTAGGTACGAGAACCTTCACATGACCGTTTTCTATCTCAATCCGGGTGCCGTGCTTGAACCAGGCATTAAATTTTTGAGGACCGATCTTGTCCTGTAATTGATCGAGCATCTGAGATTCTATTTCGGCGCAGACCGGTTCCGTTAGTGTTTTCATGGAGCTTTCCTTAGTTCCGTGCGTACGACTTGGACGAATGCCTATTCCCCGGCATCGCCACGCAAAAACCCGCCTCCGAACAAATGTGATTGCTTGGTCGGCTGAACAGAATTTAAGGCCGATTCAACTTTCGGTCAATTGCAAAGATGACAGTAAGTTATCCACACGGCACAACTGCTTACCTTGTGGGATCTTGGATAACAAAAAAAACTTTCATCCACAGGTACTTCACAACTGTTTATTTTGCATTAAGTTGGGGTGAGGTTGACGAAAAGAAATACACCAGCCGCCGCCCCTTTTCGACGAACCCACACTCAGTATAAGTGCTTATAGCATGCAAATTTGCCGCATCTACTGCCAGCGTCATTGAACGCAGGCCTCTTTGACAGGCCAGCTTGAATGCATGTCCGAGCAATATTTGCGAAAGAGCCTTTCCTCGATGCGCACTTACTACGCCCATGTATGTAACGTCTCCGCAGCCGGGGAAATCGTTGACCAGAATGCAGCCTACAGGTTCATTGCCGATATAGGCCATCGACCATGCCTGCGGTACGAAACGCCCTGAAGCTTTATGCCCTGCGATAACACTTTTAAGATCACGCAGGCCAGATATCCCAGGACAATCCATCGACCCTTCGTAAGTTTGGGTGATGATGCTGCCTAATAGTTTGTCATCGAACTGGCCGTAACTTTTCCAGGTCAACTCTTGGATAACATTGGCGTCGGGCGAATCTCTATCAGCATCTTCCAGCGGACGCTCCATGTAGATCAACTCGGCAAGTTTTTCATAACCGCCACGTTGGACCATCTCAATGTCTGAATGATTCTCGCTCTCTTGAAGCGACTGGACGAAATAGAGCTTGCCTGCCTTGATAGCATCGCCGGTAATCTTGCGGATCAACTGAGCCGAGGCGACCTTATCTACCCCACAGCTATCGGCAGGGCAGCAAAATAGCATCCCGGTCCTTCCAGGCCTGCCAACTACAGCCGCGGCCGCGACGCAATCTCGTCCCTTCAGCGACCACCACAACCGCACGAATTTATTGTCGTTAGCGGCGAAGGTCTGAGTTAGCATATGGGCTTGCAGGCGAGTGATTGGACTATCTTCCGAGCCGGCAGCTATGAAGCTAATGGCTTCGGCGCGCTTTCTTCGCGTGACAGATTTGACTTTGTATTGAATTTGTCCCATGCCGATATGGTACGGCTAAGCGTCCCCCGAGCAAGGGCCTGCGGCGGGAAATTGGCTTTTAGCGGACAACTTTGCAGAACATTTCGCGTTAAATCGATCCAGTATTGTCAGATATCCCATCAGTTATGGGTAAAATGCTATTGACAGTGGCTCTCAGAATGCCATAATGCCACTCTTCCATTGCAGACGTATAGGCAGTTGTCTTAGGTGAAACGATATGAATACTTACATGGCCAAGAAAGGCGAAGTTGTTGCGAAGTGGTACGTCGTGGACGTAACCGATAAGGTCCTGGGCCGATTCGCAACGGAAATCGCTACAATACTGATGGGCAAGAACAAGCCCGAATACACCCCGCACGTGGACACTGGCGACTTCGTGATTGTTGTCAATGCCGAGATGGTTCGCCTGACCGGCGCGAAGCTGGCCCAGAAATCCCACGAGCATTTTACCGGGTATCCAGGCGGTAGAAAAGTTGTCCCGCTGGCAAGGGTTAAGGAAAAGCATCCTGACCGGATCGTCAGCGAGGCCATACGTCGCATGCTGCCCAAAAGCAAGCTTGGCAAGGCAATGCTGGATAAGTTGAAAGTTTACGCTGGTCCGGATCATCCGCACCAGGCCCAGAACCCCCAACCATTAGAACTGTAAGTTTCACAGGATCACAATATAAATGGCAGACCAACAGGAAAACACAAACGAAACCACCCCGAGCGAACCGCTTATCGAAGTAGCCGCCAAGGCTGCACCGACTACCATGCCAAAAGGCAAGGACTTCATCTGGGGCACAGGCAGACGAAAAAGTTCCGTCGCCCGTGTTCGGATCCGTCCCGGTAAAGGCGATATCATAATCAACAACAAACCCTTTGACGTCTACTTCACGACTGAAAAGGACCGCAACGCAGTTGTTGCTCCATTGCAGGCAACAGACCAGGTCGGGGCGTGGGATGTTATCGTAAGCGTATCCGGCGGCGGAATGACCGGACAAGCCGGTGCTGTCGAATTGGGCCTGGCCCGTGCACTTTCAAAGTCAGACGAAGCCTCAGATCAGATTCTGCGTAAACGCGGCCTGATGACACGTGACCCGAGGATGGCTGAAAGGAAAAAGTACGGACAGCCGGGCGCACGAAAGAAGTTCCAGTTCTCCAAGCGTTAATACAGAATTCGAACCAACTTTTTCAAACTTCCAAAGCCCTGGCAATGCAATACGCTGCCGGGGTTTTTTTTATCATTTAATGGAGTTATTAAATCGCCAGAAACACGATCCACTGCTCTGGCTTTTTTTTATCAACTAATGGAGTTATTGAATCGCCTAAAGTGCAATACACTGCCGGAGCTTTTGTTATCAACTTGTAAGGAAATAAAATGCCTGAAAATTCAAATAAGATTCGAGCAATACTTGTCGGCGGTAGCGGCTATGCGGGCCTTGAGGCAATCCGGCTGCTCGTGCGTCATCAATCAGTAGAGCTGATCGGGGTATTCGGGCCGAAAAATGAACTGGGCCCGATGGAAGATTTCTTCCCCCTGCTAACCAAGCTGACGCACCTGAGCCAGGAACTGTTCGACCCGGAAAAAGTTGCCGCTCTCAACGCCGACGTTGCACTGCTTTGCGTGCCTCATAAGGTCGCGATGAGCTACGTACCGGCCTTGCGTGGTGCGGGCTTGCGGGTCATCGACTGGTCGGCCGACTATCGGCTCAAGGACGCCGAAGAATACGCCAAGTGGTACGAACCCCACACCGACGCCGATCGGCTGGCTGAGGCAGTCTACGGCCTGCCTGAATACTATCACGACCAAATCGCCCAGGCGAATCTGGTAGCCAATCCCGGCTGCTACCCCACCTGTGCGACCATCGCACTGGCTCCGGTAATAAAGGCCGGCCTGATTAAACCTGATGGCATTGTAGTTAACTCCATCAGTGGTATCAGCGGTGCCGGCCGGACGCCGTCCATCAAGTTCCACTTCCCCGAGCGGAATGAGAATTTCGAGCCCTATGGCGTTGGAGTTCATCGCCACATGCCGGAAATGGAGCAGGTTCTCACCGATGTAACCGGCAAGAAAACCACGCTGCTGTTCCAGCCCCACCTGTGCCCGATGGACCGCGGGATGCTCTCGTCGATCTACGCAACTCCCATCGGCGATGTTACGGGCGAGCAGGTAACGAAGGTTCTACTCGACGCATACGCCGATTCACCTTTCGTCCGCGTACGGACAGATACTCTGCCAGCTACGAAGTACGTTACGGGTACGAATTTCTGCGATGTCGCGGCCCGTGTAGCCAAGGGGCAGGTAATACTGTTTTCAGCCTTGGATAACCTTATCAAGGGCGCATCAGGCCAGGCGATCCAGAACCTCAACATAATGTTCGGCCTCGATGAGACGGCCGGGCTTTACTAACGTAAATCCGTCAGGAGTTTGAAGATGTCGCGTAACCGACACATTACCGCACCGACAGGCTTTTTAGCTGCTGGGGTGGCATGCGGGATAAAAGAATCCGGCCTGAATGATATGGCCATCGTCGCCTGCCAAAAAGACGCCACCGCGGCGATTGTAACGACGAGCAACCAGATCATCGGTGCACCAATCACCTGGTGCCGGCAGATACTTCCGCGCGGTTACGGCAAGGTCCGGGCGATGGTCATCAACTCGGGAAATTCAAACGTATGTACCGGTAAAGCTGGCATGAAGGATGCTCAGGCCATGGCCAGCCACGCCGCAGAGATGCTGGGAACACAATCCCAAAAAATTCTGGTAGCATCGACCGGTATTATCGGCCATCGGCTACCGATGACTAACGTCCGCGCCGGTATCACAGGCGCTGCGGGCAAGCTGACGGCCGGTAAAGATTCCCTCGCCAACCAGGCGATAATGACAACTGACACTGTCGAGAAATTCGCCTGCGAAAAGTTCAAGCTCGGCTCTGGGGAAATAACCATCGGCGGAATGGTAAAAGGCGCTGGGATGATCGCGCCTTCCATGGCCACGATGATCGCGGTTATTACCACCGACGCTGCAATTACGCCGGCTGCCGCCCACAAGGCACTGTCTGCGGCCGTGGGGACGACCTTCAATGCCGTTACGATCGACAGCGATACATCTACGTCTGATATCGTCGCCCTGCTTGCTGGCGGAGCCGCAGGCAACAAGACTATCACCGCCGGATCGGCCAGCTACAAAACCTTCACCGCAAAACTTGCCAAATTATGCGAATCTCTCGCCCGGCAGATGGCCTCAGATGGCGAAGGTGCCCACAAATTGGTATCCATTACCGTCAAGGGTGCCCGCAATGACGCCGAGGCCGAGATCGCGGCCAAGTCCGTAGCCAATTCGCCGCTGGTCAAATGTGCCGTCCACGGAGCGGACCCCAACTGGGGCCGAATCGTCATGGCCGTGGGCAAATCCGCCGCCAAAGTCGTCCAGGACAAGCTGGCGGTGAAAATCGGCGGCGTATCTGTATTCTCTCGCGGCATGGGCCGGGCCTTTAACGAAAAACAGGTCAGTAAGCACCTCGCCGGCAAAGATGTGCTAATCGAATGCAATCTTGGGCTCGGAGCGGGTAAGTTTACCGCACTTACCTGCGATCTCTCGGCTGAATATGTATCGATAAACGCTGATTATCACACATAACAGGGAATTATTCCTCAGTGCCTCACCTGCTGGGCCTACAATGAAGCTGGTTAGGTTTACCTGACCAGAATTTCTTACCTAATCGGTATATCTTGCCAAGTTTACTATTTAGTAGATTGTCAGCTTTTTTTTCTTTTTATGCAACTTTCAGCCTTCGCGCCTCGCAAAAGCGCGGTAAAATAGTCGTTGTAAAGAAGTAAACGACCGCCCAAGGAGGTAGTCCAATATGTTAGAAATGCAGTTTAGGCGCAAGCTGAAGATGGTGTTTTACATCGTCCTGAGTTTCGCAGCTCTGTGCTAGGTAAGTACCCCGCTAGAGCTAGTACCACCAAGAAAAAGTACCACGCCGGCAGTTGAATCGATCAAGTTTCCAGTAACACCGCTGGTCAGTTACTGCGCCCAAGACGGGCCAGGAATTGAGCCTCGTCGATTATTTCCACGCCAAGAGACTCTGCCTTGTGTGCCTTCGAGCCCGCACCAGGACCTGCAACGACAAAATCAGTCTTAGCCGAGACGCTCGATGTAGCCTTTCCCCCGACGAGTTTTACGGCAGCTTCAGCTTCGGATCGCGACATCGACTCAAGCGTACCTGTAACAACTACTGTCTTGCCAGCCAGAAGCCCCCCCGAGGCCTGTGAGGCAAGCTCAGCAGTCATATCAACCCCGACAGCCCTGAGGCGAGAAATCGTCTCGGTGCCTGATTCGCTTTGGAAGAAACTGAACACGCTTTGAGCAATTACCGGGCCGATCTCGTCGATCTCGGTAAGCTCCTCGGCCGTAGCTGAGGCGACCCCGTCTATATCGCCGAACTTACCTGCAAGAACCTCTGCGGCCCTGGCCCCAACGTGACGGACGCCAAGGCCCGTCAGCAGCCTGATAAGCCCGCGGGATTTGCTAGCTTCAATTGCCTCGATCACATTGTGGGATGATTTTTCCGCCATGCGATCCAAGTCGGCCAGTTGGTCTGCTTTTAGTTCGTACAGGTCGGCAAAGTTTTTTACCAGGCCTCCGGCGAGCAGTTGATCTATCAGTGCCGGCCCGAGATTTTCGATATCCATCTGCCCCCTGCCGGCAAAGAATATCAGCCGTTGGCTTAACTGGGCTGGACACTGCAGATTGTTGCACCTGAGGTAAACTCCGCCTTCATCCCGAGTGGCCTGAGAGTCGCAGGCTGGGCAATTTTCAGGTGGCGATATCGGCTGCGTGGCCTCCGGCCTTCGCTCCTGAACTGCCCGCACAACTTGCGGGATTATCTCGCCGGCCTTTTCGACGACAATAGTATCGCCAACCCGCACATCAAGCCGTTCGACCTGATCAAAATTATGCAGCGAGGCGTTTGAGACCGTCGTCCCGGCAAGCTGCACAGGATCAAAATGCGCGACCGGAGTTATCGTACCCAGCCGCCCTACCTGGAAATCCACATTTCGTAACACGGTTTCGCTTTGCTCGGCCTCGTATTTATATGCGATACACCAACGCGGGTATTTACTCGTCGCTCCGAGTTCATCGCGCAGGTCAAGTTCATCGATCTTGATAACCGCGCCGTCGGTTTCGTAATCAGCGAGTGCCTTTTGGGCAAACCAGTCGGTAACCGCATCGATGGCCTGTTCGATATTCTCGCAAACCCGGCGGAAGCTACCTACCAGGAAGCCCCAGCTTTCGAGCTTGTCCATCAGCTCGCTGGCCCTTGAGGCGGGCAGTTCGGAAATTTCTCCAATGCCGTGCGGGACGAAGGCGAGCTTCCTTTGGGCCACGACTTTCGGGTCAAGTTGCTTTAACGTCCCGGCCGTGCCGTTTCGAGGATTGGCAAATGGATCTTGGCCGTTGGCTATCCGTTTGGCGTTGCAAGCGGCGAAATTACTCCCCGGCCAGTAGACTTCCCCACGAATCTCCAGCACCTCGGGCCAGCCCTTACCTTCAAGAGCGAGTGGGATCGAACGAATGGGTTTGGCGTTGTTGGTTATATCGTCACCGCGAGTACCGTCGCCGCGAGTTGCAGCCAGAACCAACACGCCCTTTTCATACCTCAGCGACGCCGCCACGCCATCGACTTTTGGATCAACGATGTAATGGAATTTTATGTCCGCGAGGGCTTTCTTTACCCGCTTGTCAAAGGCGAGTACATCACCCCGGTTGTAGGTGTTCTGAATGCTCAACATCCTTGCGGCATGGGTTACGGTTTGAAATCCTTCGATAGGCTCGCCGGATACACGCTGCGTCGGCGAGTCGGCCGTTCGCAATCCAGGATTCTCGGCCTCAAGCTGGATGAGCTCATCCATCAGCCGGTCATACTCGCGGTCAGATATCTCCGGTTCAGCCCGGACATAATAAAGCGTGTCGTGACGATGAATTTCACGGCGAAGAATTTCGATTTGCTCGGCGATGCTGCTCATATACGCATTTAATCCTTTAAATATGCGACTACCTGCCCGGAAGCTACCGACAAGCCCTTGACGAAAACAACTTTCGGCGGCATTCTAGATGAATCGTATTATCATGCAGCACTGGAGTAAAGACGTGATCTCATTTACCGTGAAAGTAAAGACCGAAAATGGCGCCACCGCGTCGCTGAAAGTGCCCAACTTCGCTCAGCCGGCTTCGCATAGCGAAAACGGCGTAACGATCGATCTTGGCAATGAATTCCCCTTTAAAATTACCGCTACACCGCCAGTGGGCGATGTAATACGCAGTATTTCATACACCGCATCAACCAGCCTGCGGAACTTCCATGAAGTTATTATCCCCGACACGGGCAGGAGCTACTCTGCCCGAACTCAACTGGTGGACTTCTGGGCCAAGCGGTTCCCCTCACGCATGAGCAACGTTCGCATGCCGGTGTTTATTCTTACCGGCATGGATGTCCACACTGACTACGTTTTCGGCGTGATCGGCGCGAATACGGAAACGGATTTTATCGTTCGCGAGCCAGACGCCCAGCGGGCACTGGTAGCCTGGATGAAACGTTTCACGCTTGAAATCGAACGGGGTACGGAGGCCTGGCCAATCCCGGATTCCATCGCCAAGGCTAATGCCGACGGTTCGATTACCGAACACATCTACTTCAAAGAACCGACAGCAGATCAGCCGCGTCAGACCTGGGTCCACACGCTCAGTGATTATTCCGAAATGATGATCGATATCCTGGACTTACCCGGTAGGACGACTGATGAATCGCTGCTGCCGATGTGGTGCTCCTGGACGGACTGGTTCAGCGACAACGTTACCGACGCCGTCATCGAAGAAAACGTGGCCGAGGGCGTTAAGCTGGGGATCAAGAACTATATTATCGACGACGGCTGGTTCGGCCCGGGCCTCGATAGCGATTACAGTATCGACCTGAATATTGGCGACTGGGAAGAAGACCCGACCAAGATCCCCAATCTCAAAGAGCTGGTCTCCAAGATGCAAGCAGGCGGAGCAAATGGCATTATCTGGTGCGCGCCGCACGCCGTAGCTCCACACGCAAAGTGTTTCGATACCCACAGCAAATACCTTATTCGCATAGATCCCGATGAATATCTGATGACGCACAATAAGTTCCACGTCCTGTGCTTTAGCTGCGGCGAGGCTCGCGAGATCATGGCCGACCTTTGCGTGAGTCTGATCCAGCGATACGGCGTCGATGGCGCAAAGTACGATCTGTTCAACTGCGTACCCGACGGCCCGTGCGT
>SDBT01017058.1_pt1 | contig 11481 bp, 5 predicted proteins | sample 2277101 | NCBI WGS metagenome assembly SDBT01 (sample SAMN10404973, study PRJNA504765) | marine sediment metagenome | isolation source: marine sediment core GS10_PC15, 103 cmbsf | place: Arctic Ocean: Southern Knipovich Ridge | collected 2010
ATTTCAAATTTTAGAACGGAATTAGTTTTGGGAATGAGTGCGAGGCTGGTGCCCGTCGCGGTCTTCAAAACCGTTGACCCTGGTTAATCCCGGGTGCTGGGTTCGATTCCCAGGCGTTCCCGCAAGTATTTTTCAATATCTAAACATTAGGTTAATAATAGCGTTATGTTGTTAATTAATGGGCAAATATAAACCGTTAATTATCTTGTGGTGGCCTGTAATTGATACTGGTGATTAGTACCACTAAACTATATTATATTGCCTTTCCTTTCAAAGTAATAATTCTTAATAATATCTTGATAAAGCTATATGGAATTCATAGTCAGGAGTGATTTTATTAAAACAAGTAGATTATTCCTGACTATGAATTAGATGATCTCCTGATTGTAAGGATAATAATCAATCTTTATTTTTTATACATTAAATATGAAGTAAATCAATTTGGACTGCCTGTTATGAATTATAAATCTTCAGTATTACAGGATATTAGTATTCCTAAAACAGATTAGGACGAAGAATATTTTAGGATGTGATATTAAAAATAAAGTATTAATTGTTGACGATGAGCCTGGAATGTGTAAAGAGTGCAGTTAAAGAGGTGCCAGATTTGATTTTATTGGATATAAAAATGCCACAAGGTGGTGGGATTGGAGCGTTTGAAAGATTGATTAAGCTAAAAATTACAAAAGAAATACCGATCATTTTTATGACTGCTTTTCCTACAGAGGATATAAAAACTCAAGTTTGTAAAATTGGAGCCGAGGATTGTATTTCTAAACCGTTCATAAGTAAAGATTTCGAAAAAACTATCGAAACTGTTATTGGTGGTAAAAATGATCAATTCTAGATTATATTATGATTTGCAAGAATTACCTGATGGGATTTTGAAATTTCAATATTATACAGATGAAATAAATGATAATACGGCTGATTTAAAATCATATACAAAAAAAATAACTCAACAAGAAGTATCGTCTACTCAATATAAAAATGGTAATAAGAATATATTATACAATATTAATGAGTTGGAATTTCTAAGACTACTTTTAGGAGTGGAAAAACATAAAGATTATATAAATAATTTGTCACAAACTGATCCGTTTGCCGCAAATGTTGCGATTACTAAGTTATGGGGTCCCAATGAACTTCAAAGAAAATTTATAGAGTGGTTTGAAAATAACGGATTTTCCATTCCTAAAAAGTAATTTATGGTATAGTGCTATTAATAAAAGGTTGACTGTTATGTCAACTTTTTTAATAAATGTCAAGATTTCTTATTTTCCGTTATAATTTCACTGCAATTCATATATCGGTATTGAAGAGAATAAATACCACTGAATAACAATACGTAAATACATAATCAAATTTATTATCTGTTATTGGGGTATTTGATTATATATATATGGGGACTCGCCTGATTGTTGGATAACTAACTAACAAATTAGATTTATTTAACACAAAATGCGGCAATATGATAATCTTAAGTAGAGAGGGAAAAAATGAAAAGAAAAAAAAGAAAACATTGGAGAGGGTTCAGTTTATTTGAAATAATATCCGCTGGTGTAGTTGTAGACGGTTTATTAATAGTTTGGATGCTTGGTATAATTTAAATTCACAGTAGGGATAAAATATTTCATAAAATAGATGGATTGTTACGGTATCAGTAATTGGATGTTATAATTACCATGTAAAATTTGGAAAATCTGGTGAGTCGGGGGAGAATGAAAAAAGGACTGCTTATTATTGAGCAGTCCTTTTAATATAATATATATTATGATCTAGTTAGTATTAGCTTAAGCCAACCATTTTAATAATTCTTTCCTGTTAGAAGATACTTTAATAAATGCTGATCGATTAATTGCACTCAATTCAAGAAGATGGTTTAAATCATCGCCATTGTCCAAAACTGCCGTTTGAATTTTTGAATTTAATACATGTCCAATTTCTACGCCCAAATTAAATCTATTTAAATCGGATAATAGTTGTTTTTCTGCTGGGCGAGTATCTAATAGAACCTTAAATATCTTATTAGTGACACATTCTGATTTTATCAAATGAATTAGTTTTATGGATTCATTGAAGTCATATTTACCACTAAAAGTAAATAAAAGATGATTCCCGTTGTTTTTATAAGTATAGTTTATTTTACATCCTCTTAATTAATAAGTTGAATACTGACAGAGTAAGTTACTTTAATTATTTTAAAAGTGCAAATTATATTATTAATAATGAAAATATTTATTATATATTATAATATTGGACAATAGTAGTAATTTAATACAGGTTTATTTTACGACATAATAATTGATATTAACGGACCATTACTTATTCTGGACGTTAATAAAATAGTGGAATTTATCTATATATAATAGGAATTATCCTGATTGACAGATAGCTATACCACTATTAATATCAATGTAGTCAAATAGTTTGGTAAACAGGAGGTGTATACCAGTGTTCATGAAAATTGTTTTTAATAGGTATATGATCTATTCGAAGAAAAAGTCGAATATTGCAAAAAAATGCACATGTATTGAAAATATCTTTACTTCAAAAATTAATTCTACTCGATCTTACGATGTAAAACATATTTCCAATTTTCCATTATACCATAATTCATTAAACAAATTGGTTTTAATTTAGGAGATTGATGGATAATGTTTCTGCATTACATTGGTTTACCAGCTGTCATTAATCGTTATTCTAAATTATCTATTTCAGGTAGTTCATTTAATTATTATAATAATTACAGAGGAGAAATGCAATGAAAAGGAAGATATTGGTTGTTGATGATGAACCACAAATAGTCCGATTACTTGCCTTGCGACTAAAAGCCAAGAATTTTGACGTAATAAGTGCGTATGATGGATATCAATGTGTGCAGGTAGCAAAACAAGAATTACCGGATTTGATATTATTAGACATTAAAATGCCGCTTGGTGGAGGTATCAAGGCTTTTGAAAAATTAAAAAGTATATCAGCTACAAGCACAATTCCGGTAATATTTATTACTGCATATCCGAGCGAAGAGGTTAAAAAGCTAGTTATGGATATGGGTGCTGAAGATTTTGTATCGAAGCCATTTAATAGTGATGTATTGATAGAAAAAATAAATATAATATTAAATGACAGTACAAATTAATCTAATAATGATATTTACGATGACGTTGATAATTACCAAGAATAATTAGATGTAATTGAATAAGATTGTCACATTGTAAATCTTCAAATCCGACATTAATAGTTTTAAGTTAAAACTAAGAGTCTACTTATGAGTAACAACAAAAATAAATCAAGTTCAAAAATTTGGCAATTAGAATTAGCCAATAAGAATATGGAACTTGAGATTAGTGCACGTAAACAAATAGAAAGGTCATTAAAAAATAAAGAAGATAGATTCAGGACCATATTTTCTCATGCACCGGTCACATATTTTTTATGCAATTTAAGTGGTGATTTCTTAGACGGAAATCTTGCAGCACATCAACTAACGGGATACACAAACGAGGAATTATTTGGTAAGAATTTTATTAATTTAAATTTAATTGATAAGAAAGATCAAAAAGCTATTTTAGAAATAATAGCGCGCTGTGGTAGAGGTGAAAATACAGGTCCTGATGAATTATCTTTAACAAAAAAGGATGGTAGCAAAATACTAATTGAAATTAGTACAAGGCCGGTTACAATACTTGAACAAAGACAAATACTTGGCATAGCTCAAGATATTACAGATCGTAAATTAGCCCAATTGCAGTTACAAGAAAGTGAAGAACGATTTAGAAAATTGTTTGATTCCGCACATGATGCCTTAATGACACTCAATCCACCAACGTGGAAATTCACTTCAGGTAATCCTGCTATTTTAAATATGTTTAAAGTTAAAAATATTGAAGAATTTTTAACATATGGTCCTTGGAATATTTCTCCGGAAAAACAACCTGATGGAAGATTATCATCTGAGAAGGCAAAAGAAATGATAGGAATTGCAATGGAAAAAGGTTCAAACTTTTTTAATTGGACCCATAAAAGATTAAATGGAGAGTCGTTTCCGGCAACAGTTTTATTAACAAGAATTCAATTAAACAATGAAATATTCCTACAAGCTACCATTAGAGATATCACCAAACCAAAGCGGGCTGAAGATGTAAATAAAGTTCTGTTTGATATTTCAAATGCTGTGAATACTACACAAAATTTGAGTGATTTATATCGATCTATTCATAAATCATTAGAAAACATAATTGATGTCACTAATTTTTTTATTGCGATTGTAGATATCAAAAAACATACCATACATTTTCCTTATCACGTAGACACAACAGATGATAATATTTCTTCGATTACAAATTTTGATATAGGTAATTCCTTAACTGGTTTGGTGGTCTCTCAGCGCAAACCAATTTTATTAAAACAGAAAGAACTTGAAGAAAGGGCAAATAAAAATGGTGTGTGGGGTCCGACACCCTTGATTTGGATGGGTGTTCCATTGATTATTAAAGATGAGGTTATTGGAGTGATAGCTACCCAGAGTTACATAAATTCCAATCTTTATAGTATACAGGATCTACAGATTCTTTCCGCAGTATCCGATCAAGTGTCCATCGCTATTGACCGCAAACGATCTGAAGATGCAGTGCGGGAAAGTGAAAAAAAGTATCGAGATTTATTTGAAAAATCAAAAGATCCTGTATTAATTATTCATAATGAGAAATTTGTGGATTGTAACCAGGCTACAATTAATATGCTTCGTTATAAAAATAAAAATGAATTCTTAAATACGCACCCTTCAGAATTATCACCTAAACTACAGCCTGATGGTAGATTATCCTCAGATAAAGCCGAAGAAATGATGAAAACAGCTTTAATAAATGGTAGTCACCGTTTCGAATGGGATCATAAAAGATCTGATGGAGAGGTTTTTCCTGTTGAGGTATTATTGACTGCTATTTCTACCGATGAAAAAAATCGAATTATTCATACTGTTTGGCGAGATATAACCGAACGCAAACAAGCGGAAAAAGCCCTGAAAGAAAATGAAGAGAAATATCATTCACTAACGGAAAATCTACCACTAGGAATTTATCGAAATACTCCAGGTTCTAAAGGAAAATTCTTAGAGGTGAACAAAGCATTAATTGATATGTTTGGTTATAAAGATCGAGAAACGATGATGGCTGCACCTGTGTCCAGTTTGTATGCTTCTCCTCAGACACGGAAAAAATTCAGTGATAAGTTTGCGAAACAAGGATTCGTGAAAAATGAAGAATTAAGACTACGCAGAAAAAACGGAAGTACCTTTATTGCTTCTTCAACTGCAATTGCAATTAAGGATGATAGTGGAAAGGTTATTCATTATGATGGTATTATTGAAGATATATCTGAACAAGTGAAATTGCGAACAAAAATGCAGGAAAATGAAGAAAAATTCCGCTCAATAGTTTCCAATAGTCCAAGCATAATAATGCAAACCGATAGGCAGGGAGTTATATCGTTCATCAATTATAAATATTCGGGGGAGGAACCAGAAGATGTAATTGGGAAAACAATCTATGATTTTATGCCACGTGAGTTTCATGAAATAGCAAGAAATACTATTCAAAAGGTATTTAAAAAAGGAGAGAGTTATACATTTGAAAATCTCGGTTTTAGTCCCGCTGAAAGTGTAGTGTGGTATAAAAATACAGTAAGTTCTATACAAAAAAATGGTAAGGTAGTTGGCGTGGTAATTCTTGCGGCAGATATATCTGAGCAAAAGCAAACTGATATTATGAAAACAGAGTTTATTTCATCAGTGTCCCATGAACTCAGGACACCATTAACCATTATTAGAGAATCTTTATCGATACTTTCTGACGAATTATTTGGAAAACTGAATAAAGATCAAGCGGATATTGTCAATCCCTGTATAGAGGATGTGGATAGATTAGGAAGAATAATAAATAACCTGCTTGATATCTCTCGTATGGAAGGACAAAAGATAAAAATTGAACGAGAGATGGTTGATATTGTTAAGCTAGCGCACGGTGTGGTATCATCTTTTAGTAATAAAGCGGATAGTAAGAATATTAAATTAGTATTTACACCGAATCGAGAATCAATTAATCTTTATATAGATAATGACAGAATTATACAAGTATTTATGAATTTGATTGGTAATGCTATAAAATTTACAGAAGAGGGTAAAATTGAGATTATTATTACAGAAAAGAAAGCCATTGTTGAATGTTGTATCTTAGATACTGGTAGAGGTATTGAACAAAATGACCTTGGGACATTATTTGATAGGTTTCATCAGGTTGGAAAAGTAATGCGAGCTGGTGAGAAAGGGTCTGGTCTTGGATTATCAATAAGTAAAGGAATAATAAAATTACATAAAGGTAAAATTTGGGTCGATAGTGAAATAAATAAGGGTTCCAAATTCTGTTTTGCCTTACCTAAATATAGCATAGATGATATCGTAATTGAGAATATAGATAACAAAATTAGTAAAGTTGCTGACAAGCATATTAAGTTTTCTTTATTAGCACTAAGGTTGAATAACTTTTCTGATATAGAATCGAAATTCAGTGTTAATAAATCTAATACAACTATGAAAATGATACTTCAAATAATTCAAGATGAATTAGCACCGGGAGAATTTTCATTCATTAAGGGAAAAGATGAAGTAATTCTATTCTCTGATATCACAAAACAAAATATTATCGTATTATTTTCAAAGTTAGAAGATATGCTGGCAAAATCGGTATTGAAAATTGACAAGAACCTGACGATTGATTTATCGTATGGTTACTCGTTATATCCGGATGACGGAGATAATGCCGATGTATTAATAAAGAACGCATTTAAAGCACTTATTAACACTAAAAAGATCAAATAAAAACGGACATCTATACACAAATATCAATTGTAATTGCAACAATAATTTGAAGTTTTAAATATGAAAAATAACTTAGCAGATAAAAATAAAATCCAACGGTTAAATGACAAAATTGATACCTTAACAGAGACCGTATCAAAATTAAAAAAGTCTGATCAGCTATTAATAGATGCTGTTAATTATGCTCCAATAGGTATGGTTACTTTAGCAATTGACGGAAAATTTAAAACAGTTAATAAGGCATTTTGTCAGATTGTCGGTTATACAAAAAAAGAACTTTTAACTTCGAATATTGGCCAAATTACCCATCCAGATGATAAGCGTATTGGGAATAATGTGATTGATGAATTAACATCAGGGAAAGCCAAAAAAGCAAACTTCGAGAAACGTTATATTCACAAAAATGGTACTACCATATATGCTCAAGTTAGCACAGTTATTCTAAAAGATGACTTGGGATCTCCCATAAATTTCTTTACTCAAGTGGTTGATGTAACCAAACAGCGGTATGCGAATGAGGCGTTACGTAAATCAGAAGAACAGCTCCGGTTAATTACAGAAAATACATCTGACAATATTGCAATTGTAACATTTGATCTGAAAGCGACATATATTTATGTAAATCCTTCAGTAAAATCACTTCTTGGTTATGATCCCAAAGACCTACTTGGTAATTCCTTTTTCGATTTTATTCATCCTGAGGATAAGAAAATTCTGTTACCATTATTCAAAAAATATATTAATCAAAAAAGTAAAATGCTCATGTCAGGGAAAGAACTGCCAATTAGTGAAACAATAGAATTTCGCTTTAAAGATAAAATTGGCAACTGGCGTTTCATGCAAAGTACTGTAAATATAGTAGGAAAACAACTTCTGTCAGTTACAAGAGACGTCACTGAGCAGAAAATAACAGAATCAAAGTTTAAGCAGAATGAGAAAATACTGCAAAATATTATCGACACATCACCTAATTGTATGTTTTTGAAGGATCGGAATGGAATGTACTTGATGGTAAATAAGAGCATGGCCGAATTACATGGTAAAAAATCTGCAGATTTAGTTGGAAAATACGATTACGAAATCGCAAAAAAATGGTTTGAAACAACAGATTATAACAAATTCAGAAAAGCTGAGCAAAATGTTATTGACAATAACAAGACATTAACTATCATCGAAGAACTTTTTGTTTACCAAGGCGGAACTAAGCGATGGTTCCAAACCACGAAGATTCCATTTATACTGGAAGATAATCTAAATTGCATTCTTGTTATATCAACCGATATAACTGAGCACAAACTGATGGAAGAAGCATTAATAGAGAGCGAGAATAGATTAGCGTTGGCCGTCGAGGGAGCCGGACTTGGATTATGGGACCAAGATTTCTCAAGTGGTATAATTATTCGCAATGAACGCTGGGCTCAAATGCTTGGATATGAACTTGATGAAATTGAACAAAATAGATCGGCGTGGAAAAATATCATTCATAAGGATGATATAGCTAATTTAGAAATAAATATTAAAGAACACGAGGAAGGAAGATCATCTATTTTTAGCGTAGAACATCGCATGCGGAAAAAGAATGGAGAGTGGAAATGGATCCATAATTGGGGTAAAATTATAGAACGTGATAAAAATGGCAGACCACTGCGAGCAATTGGGGTACACTTAGATATAAATACTCGTAAACTGGCGGAGCAACAAATTGAAAAAAAATCTACGGAGTTGGAGAAACAATTTAAAAGTAGTGAAATGCAAAGAATTGCTACTTTATCTGCTTTATCCGATCTTAATGAAACCACAAAGAAATTGCAAACTGAAATAATTGAACATAAAAAGTCAGCAAAAGAATTAGTAAATGCAAATAAGAATCTGGAGATGCTGGCCAAAACTGTACGTTCTATGAACGAGTGTGTTAGTATAACAGATCAAGATCACAAGATCATATTTGTTAATGAAGCCTGGGAAAAAACTTATGGATATAAGAAGGAAGAGGCAATAGGTAAAACCTCTAAGATAATAGAGGTGAAAGAAAAAACCGACTTAAAAAACAAGATGCGGAAGCAAACAAAATTAGGTGGTTGGAAGGGAGAATTAACAAATCAAAAAAAGGATGGCACAATATTTCCAACTGAATTGTCAATAACACCTCTTCGAGATGTAAAAGGAAATATTATTGCTCAAATCGGAATAAGCTCAGATATCACCGAGCGCAAGCAAATGGAAATTGCACAAAAAGATAATGAAGATAAGTTAGAACAAGCACAAAAAATTGCCAAGTTAGGACATTATTCGTTTGACGTTAAAACAGGTAACTGGACAAGTTCGGAGGAATTGGATAATATTTTCGGAATTGATGAAAATTTCAAAAGAGACTTAAATGGATGGCTACAAATTATTCATACTGATTTCCAGGAAAAAATGTCAAATTATTTTCAGAATAATATATTGAAGCAACATCAGAATTTCGATAAAGAATACAAGATACTTAGTATAAAGACTAATCAGGAAAAATGGGTACATGGATTAGGTAAACTGAAATTTGATGAAAACAAAAACCTTATTGAAATGTTTGGCACAATCCAAGACATCACTGATAGGAAAAAAACTGAAAGTGCCTTGTTAGAAAGTGAAATTAAATATCGCAAGTTCTTTATGGAAGACCTAACAGGTGATTTTCTAAGTACACGAGATGGTAAAATAATTGATTGCAATCCTCAATTTATGAAAATATTTGGTTTTAAATCAATTGAGCAGGCACAGAAGTATAACACAAATAAGTTGTATAAATCGAAATCTGAAAGAGAAATATTTATTAAGAGGCTAGAGAAACATAAAGTCTTACTAGATCAACGTTTCGAACAATATAAGGTCAATGGAGAAAAGATAATAATTGAAGAAAATTGTTCAGGTGAATTTGATCAGAAAGGCAAATTAATTAATATAAAAGGGTATATGTATGATATCACAGAGCGTGTAAAAGCTGAACGGGAAGTTAGAAAATTATCTACTGCTGTTGAACAGAGTCCTGTTTCTATTATGATAACAGATACCGACGGAATAATTGAATATGTAAATCCAAAATTTGAAAAAATAACCGGATATTCATTGAAAGAATCTGTTGGAACAAAACCTAGTGTATTAAAATCCGGTGTTACACCCGATAGTGAATACAAAAACCTTTGGAAAACAATCACAAAAGGAGAAATATGGGTTGGTGAATTTCTGAATAAGAAGAAAAGTGGAGAATTATATTGGGAATCTGCTACAATTTCTCCGATAATGGATGATAAGAATAATATTACCCATTATTTAGCTGTTAAGGAGGACATCACAGAACAAAAGAATATTATTGGTGAGTTAATGGATAGAGAGGAAAAATATAGAACCTTAACACAAAATTTAAATACGGGAGTTTACAGAAACAGCCCCGGGAAGAATGGTAGGTTTTTAGAAGCAAATCCTGCCTTTTTAAAGATATTCGGTTTTAGAAATAGAAACGAATTAGATAGATTTAAAGTAGCTGATTTATATCCTGATCTGGAAGCAAGAAATAAAATTGAAGAGAAGTTGTCTTTCAAAGGATTTTTGATGAATGAGGAAATCCAATTGAGGAAAAAAGATGGTACACTTTTTTATGCATCAATTTCTACAACTGCCGCTATAGACGAAATAGGAAATGTTACTCATTATGATGGCATAATTGAAGATATTAGCGAGCGGAAAGCAATGGTGGAGCAAATAATTCAAGAACGTGACAAATCGCAATTATATCTTGATATTGCAGGAGTAATGTTCCTGGCTCTCGATAGAAAAGGTGATGTTATTTTAGCAAACCAAAAAACTTGCGAAATTATTGGAACAACAGAAAAAAATCTAATAGGAAAGAATTGGTTTGATAACTATATACCAAAAAATAATCGATTAGATTTAAGAATAAATCTTTTTAATAAATTAATGGATGGTGAGGGGGATTTAGTCCAGTTTTATGAAAATGAAATCCTTACTGCAAATGGTGAAAAACGATTAATTGAATGGCGTAATAATATATTAAAAGATGATTATGATAACATAATCGGGATTATTAGTTCAGGCTTGGATATAACTGAAAGAAAAGAAGCTGAGGATTTACGGACTAAATTATATGAAACATCTCGCAATCTTGCTGAATCACTTGACATTGATGAGGTATTATTTAGAATGTCTAAACAGGCAAGGTCTTTATTGAAGTGCAATGGTGTAACGATTTATATGCTAGAAGATGACAAGAAAACCCTAAACCCGGTAGTGGCATATGATCCACCATACACTAAACAAGTATTAGCTACTAAAATAGGGGTCAATAATAGTTTAACTGGTCAATCTATTAAGGCAAAAAAAGGGAAAATATTTAATTTTCATGATAGTATTAAAGGGGCATTTCATATAAAAGGTACTCCTGAAAAAGACAGAGATAATATTATAGTATCGCCATTAGAAATAGATGGAGAAATTATTGGAGCTTTAACTTTAGTACGATCAGATATACCATTTACGGATAGAGACTTAAGTATTGTTAATACATTTGCTGTTTACGGTTCTACGGCTATTAAAAATGCTAATAGTCA
>SDBT01017059.1_pt1 | contig 11481 bp, 17 predicted proteins | sample 2277101 | NCBI WGS metagenome assembly SDBT01 (sample SAMN10404973, study PRJNA504765) | marine sediment metagenome | isolation source: marine sediment core GS10_PC15, 103 cmbsf | place: Arctic Ocean: Southern Knipovich Ridge | collected 2010
TTTCAAATTGGCCGCTGCAACAGCTAATTATAATAAAAAGGAATTTAGGATGTTTTATTGCAAACATCCTACACGCCGATTAAATTCTTTGACGAGAGTTCAACGTGTAGGATATCCGGCAACAAGGAAAGAATATTATCATTTCATCCCTTGCCTTACTACCGCCAAACATGCCTCAAGTGATCATAAATCCCTATTAGTAGGGGTTAATTCTTGAATTCAGATCAAAACCAAACTACCTACCCGAATTATTGGGACGGAAAGAGCGTCGCTTGTCCTGTTTATGCCGGTTTCGACTCTGATAACCCACATTGCCTTAAATTCATTAAAGCCCTATGTTCGTCTATAAGTTCACCAGAAAAACGCAAAGTGATCAAAAATCTAGCAGGTTTTTATAATGATCCTTCTATGATGTTTCAGGTTGATCGTATGACTGCGAGCGGTGAGGAGCGTAGCAAACGTAAGGACGGACACTATAGGCGCGTACGCTCCGATCACATTGATGTGATGGTCTGTGTTATGGCTATGTACGTTGCACATCTTGATTTTATGACAATGCGTTGTGGTATTACTGCATACAACCAGGACGGCGCAAAGGATCATTACACCAAAGGCCAAAACAAGCGCGGGCTAAAACTTCTATTTGCTCCTTCGCTTGAGCAGCTGCAGATTGAGTGCGGTGGCATTGGTTACGGAGCAATTCAAGAGGCAAGGCAACATTTTGAAAGGGCGGTTGCTTTCTCGATTACCCGTGATACTCGTTTGAAGCCTGATGCTGTGCAAAACGAGTTCGGTAAATTCCCTAAAGGATCTGTTGAAAGCTTTCCATCTATCGTCTGTATCAGTGATCACGTTTTAATATTGCTAGGCCTTACTCGAAAGGAATTAACAAAATGCCGAGATCGAGCGTCAGCACGTTGGAAAAAGCTTCGCGATGAGTTCAGAGAGAAGTTTCAAAAGCGACGGCACGAAGTTGAATTGGCTGAGCAATCAGCTCGCATGAAAATGATGTCTAAGGCCTGTCAAAAAATTGATGAAGGCCTGCAAAATACCCTTGATCGATTCGCCAAGCGTGGACCAGAGCCACAAACCTAATTCACCCCGATATTCACCCACCTACCACCCCGATTTCCACCCCACTAATATGCTAGGGATGCGATTCTTTCGCCCGGCGCTATACTTTGTTCGTTATCCGTTCTTTTTTAGACTTCGATTTTTAATTTGAAAGTTGCCGATGTTAATATTTGACTGTTTCAATGAGGAAAAACATTGCGCGGATGTATAAAACTGAGTATTTTAAAATAACTCGGTTATCAACAAGCAATAAAGTGCACGTCCAAACTAAAGACTTATTTATAAATAATTGTAATGCACGCGCAAGCGCTGAAAACTTTTTATTGCGTTGGTCTCATGTTCGCCTTATCGATCCAGAATTTACCGCATCAAAGCTGATGCCTTTCGGATTCCACGGATATTAAAAAAAAGAAGTTATTAAGAAGCGAAGTAGATTTTTTCGGAATTTCGGTCAAGCGAATAGGCGTGATTAATTCTTTTTATTTCAAATTCATCTGCTACCTTTAGATCATGGAAAAGACGGTGATCGATAAAAATAAAATACCGCTTGATGTTGAGGAGTGGAAAGAGATTTTAGAATCACAGGGCTTTGATCCTCGAAAGGTGAAAGCCGCTAGATCACGTTTATTGATGAGTCAATGGGTCACTGATCGAATTGTCGTTGCTGATGTTCTTAATGCAATTAAGCGAGCTAAGGTTACCAATGGCGGGTATCTGCCGCCCTGGCCTATGTACCTTAGACATATGGTCAAGAAAAGGAAGCGAGCTGCTCGTAAAAAAACACCGCACTGGAAATTGTTGGGCTTCGCAAGCTTTGAGGATTGGAGTGAGCATACTGATACCCATCAAATGGACGCGATTCAACAGCGTGAAGAATATCAAGATAAGTCGATTGGAATAAAAAAATTAAGTTGGATGAATGCCGATGATAAACAGTGATGATGAGGTTGATAGGATGGGGGCGGTATTTCGTCGCGCTTGCAAAGGTCCGACTGATCAGCGCACTATTAAAGAGATCGTTCAGTCTGATGCTGGCCGCATATCTGAAAATGATGTTTCGCTGGTTAACAAAGAGGGTTCCTTAGTTCAAGCACCTTTAAATAAAATAGAGTGAATGCAAATGACTAATGAAGATCAGCGTAAAAAATGTCAAACGCTGTTAGCAAAAAATCTAATAGAATTAACGGCAATGATTAAGCTTGTTTCTATTAATTATCATCATTTTAATGATTCAGCAAAAAATATAGGCGCGATGATTATAGTGGGTGGTAATATGATGAAAGCTCATGACAGGAATAAGAAAAAGGCTGAATCCGGTGGATGATATTTCGATAGGTTATAGGGCTGTTGATGCTCACATGAGATTGATTAATTTGTTAGGTACAATATCAGCAAGCTGTACGGATGAGGATTCTACTTTAATAGCTGAGAAAATGATTGAGTTTGGTAATGAGTGTCTTGAGGATCAGGGTTATCCTCCTTCCACAAAAAAAGGTGATAGCGGTGGATAATATAAAGAATAAGGGGCCAATTAGGCAAATAAAAAATATTAATGTGTTTGCAGAATTGTTATCGCGGATAGTTACTGAGATTGATGCTGATGATGCTGATGATGTTCTGATTGCTATGGTTGATGCCGGTGAGGCTGCGCTTGAATTGGTTCTCAGTCCTTCAAACGAAACAGATGAAACTAAAAAGCATTAAATGATTGTCAAGGCGGTTAAATGCGTGAATTCGGAAAGCTTGCAAACCTTTTAAAAATACATACCTTTTTTCGAAGTACTATGGTTTGGCATGAAATTGCAAGTGATGAGCATTATAAAAAATGGTGCTCAACTCGAAAATGTATTATTAATAATAGTCTTGGGGGTGATGGTAATCAGGTCGTTGCCTTTAGTTATCATAATTTGAATGATGACTATCATAGGGTCAAGTATTCCAGTGTTCCGGTTTTGCGGCTAACTGCAGAAAGTATACTACTGAAAGGTGTTGGTGAATTTGGTGGTGATGAGTTTTTTAGAAAGGCTAGAATAAAATGTGTGTCTGAATGGGGGTGGATTCACTTAAAAGCTAGATTAGGGTATGAATCATGGGGAGATATACCGCCATCTGAGGTTTGCGAATGGGCTAGCGATCACAATGTTTTTAGTTATTTGCCTGAGTCATATAAAAAGGAATTTGTGAAATGAATCAAAGGGAGGTCAGGCTAACAAATCTAAATAAAATAATAAATCAAGCCGGAAGCGCTATCGAGGTTGCTAGAAAAGTTGAAACGCCAGCGACGTATATCAGTCAATTGAAAAGTAAATGCTCAAGAAACGGAAAGCTTAGAACGCTTGGCGATAAAATGGCGACTAGAATTGAGATTGCATTTAATAAGCCGGTTGGATGGATGAGCGTAGATCACAGTGATAGTGAACGAGCGCTGAAAGAGATTGCGCATATTGTCCATAGTGCTACGTTAGATGGTGATCTTAGTCCAAAGATATCTAATTTATTAGTTCCTCATCTTAATAATCTCGGTTGTTGTCATGAGTGGTATAAATGAAAATTGTTGGGGGTGATGCCGATCAGCAAAAAAGGGTTATTGGTAATACTGATGATCGAGAGGGCTTTATTTATTTGCCGTTTTGGACTGTCGGTGCTACGCCTGAAAAATACTGGCTCCATATGCTTTATAATGCGGGTCTTCCTGCGCCTATTTATGGGGTGGTTTATTCTATCCTCATTCAATACGGAGAGAGAAGGTTGAAAATATCATGGCGTTCAAAGTGAATGGTGAGTGGCGTAATAAGGGTGAAGGTGTTGCCATCGGTGTTATCAATGCTTTTGTAGCTATAGGTAATGGAGCTGTTTATTTGTCTTTTGCCTTTCTAATCGGATATTTAGTTGTGGAAATTAGAGAAATAAGAATAACGCTGTATACGATTAGTGAATATATTGAGTTACGTGACAATACCATTATTATCGATGATTCCTATGATTATGCGCGGGCTTCCGAAATTTTTTTTAGAAGATTCGTTCCAGAGCAGGCTGAAGAAAGCGCTATTATAAAGTGTAATAGAGATCCACCATCAATAAAGCATAGGGCTAATAAAATAGAAAAAATACAAATCAATATTCATGATCGCGTGTTTCGGGAACACGTTCTGATGGTGGATGCCAATAGAGTTAGCCGGTTTCATTTTTGAGGCCGGTTTTATTTTGGGGGTGGGTCGATGGATTTGGCGGTTGGTGTTGATCCCGGTGTAAATACGGGTTTAAGTACTTTTGGGGGTGGAGCGCTGCAGGTTATAAGATCCGGTTTTGCTGTCGATATTGAGTACGCTGTTTTAGCTTTGAATGAAGCTCACAGGATTGTCGTATATATCGAGGATGCCAGGCTTAGAACATGGTTCCCAAAAGTCAAAAGAAAAGGTAAGTGGGTTGATGTGGGTAGTGAGGTGTTGCAGGGCGTAGGGAGCGTTAAACGTGATTCTCAACGCTGGGAAGAATTTTGCATTAATCATGATATTAAATATAAACTAGTTCATCCTAAGCACGTTAGAACCAAAATGCCTGCAGAGCAGTTTAAGAGAATTACAGGGTGGACAGCAAGAACAAATGAACATGGGCGCGATGCTGCAATGATAGTTTTCGGAAGGCAGCTAAACAGCATAGCAGATAAACTTGGTTCTAGTTAATGCAATTATCTGAAATAGATTATTTAAAAGAAACTGAATATCTTTTGAAAATGTGGGGGCAATGGTCTAGCAAGGGGGTATCGCCAAATTCCTATCCGTCAAGCTCAACATTTGCCAGGGTGCCTGGGCGTAGTGAAATAATATCTGACGATAAGGCACTTGAAATTGATCAAGCTGTTTTATTTTTAGAGACCGTTGATATTGTTTATTATGAGGTTGTAATATTAAGGTATCAAAAGCGAATGCATATCATCAGTATCGCTTCGGATCTTCGTATTAGCTACGATAGAGTTAAGCGCGCAAGGTCGGAGGCGGTTTGTATTGTGATGGGAAGAATATATAAAAATATTAATTAAATAAAAAATAAAACGTTGCATGGTGCACCGTGAGACTGTAATGTTCAGGCAAGCTCAACACCCACACACGAAATATTGCATTTCGTTACTGTGAGGTTACTTTGAGAATAAAGTTTTTTACCGTTGAAATGGTAATTAGCGATAAAAAAACATCTTAGTAGTGCGGGGTATTAGATTACTTTTGTTTCGAAGGGATGGGATTTTTGAAAACCTTTACTGGCGCACTGGTAAGGGTTTTTTTTCGTCCACAAAAAAAGGGTTATCGATGCACAATCATATCCAGCAATGTGCTGCAGCTATCGGTTCGGGTGTTGCGATAGCCGCTGGCGCTATTTGTGATCCGGTAAATGTTGAAACCGTTGTTCAAGCCGTTACTTTGAATCATGTTTCTTTGGGGTTTGGTTGTAGCGCTGGCTTGCTAACAACGGTAATCCAGGCTATAAAACTGTATCGATATTTTAAAGACGGAAAAGGGCCTAACTAATGAAATATAAAGCCGTTTTATTGTTTGTGAGATCCGCGCTAGGTCCTGCTTTCTTAAAGCTGGTTGCTAAAAGGTTTGCTGATAGGGCGTGTGTCGGCTTGTTGGTTGCGGTTGCTAAGTACGTTAGAAAAAAAGGTTTGTCTAAGGAAATAGGCGTTGATGAATTATCGCTTAATAGAATTATCTCGCAATTCGAAAATAATAAGCTATATTGATATACTGTTAGGTTCATTTCTTCTTGCGGTATCAGGTTTAGTATTCTGTTCAATATTGGTTTTGTTGGTGATCCTGCTCACTTTCGGAACAATAGTAAGGGCGTTGTTTGAATCACTTGAAGCGATAAATAAAATCTGACATTTGGGGCTAAGAAATTAGCCCTTTTTTTTGTCTAGATTTGAGACGGTTTTTAATTAAGTAAAACTAAAAATATGATAGCCCGCAATTATGCGGGCTTTTTTTTGAGTAAAATAAAATGGCATTACTTGCGCAAACATTTTCGTTGACGGCGGCGGCAGACGGCGTGAAACGCTGGATAGATCCGAATGGAACGTTTGGAAATGCTGTGTCCGTTGTTGCTGTTACTCAACCTACGGTTACAAGGGTTTCAGGTTGGGGTCAAAGAATCACTAAAGGGAATGTATATACTGCTGTATTTTCTTCTGATTACGCTGGATTCTGGGAAATTAAAGCAGGTTTTGACGGACATACTAAAAGCGTATCGAGTGATGGGCGCGTATGTACTGTTTCGTGGACGACTCCGGCGGGCAAGCCTGGCGAGAGTTACCATGTTACTGCAATGTGTAAGAATTTCGGTGGTGAGGCGTTTGCATTTGATATTGTACATGTATCAGTGAATAACGTTTTACTGGTTGGATCAGGTCAGACATACGCTGATTTGCATGCTGCATATGCTGCAGCAATATCCGGTGACACAATTATAGTAATGAATGGCATATATAGCGCTGATAATTTCCAAACTAGAATTGATGGCTATGGTGCTAACCAACCGTATGAGCCACCTACGGGAAATTTCACGCTCGACACTGGTGGCACTGATCCTGTTCGCACTATCACGCAAATGACTTCAGTGATGGCGGAAACTCCATTTGGTGTAATTCTTGATGGGCACGGAGTGTGGGGTAGTTGTTTTACAATACAGGGAAATACAGCGTTTGAAGCTGATTATGCGGCTGAGCCAAGTATGGGCCAGGACTGGCATTTGACGGGTGCCGGTACTGATAGATGCGGAATTAAATTTGCTGGATTTGTTTGTAAAAATACAGTCGGGGCTAATATTTGGGTATACCATTGCGATCACATTAAGTTGCAGTATTGCATGGCAATTGACGGTAACACGCCGCCGGGTGATTCAGCTGGTAATGGTTCATCTATCCGTTTTCAGAATTCTACGGATTGTTTAGGTGAGTATTGTTATTCATGCGGGGATGGGCGATTAAAATTCTCAACCTATCAAAGCAAAAGAACATTATTTAGAAGAGGTGTCTTTAGAAATGATCAGCGCGATGGGACAGATCCCATGGGTGGAGTTAATTTATATAGAACGGTTGATTCGGCTGCGCAAAACTGCTTACAGGTAGATTCTAATACCTCCGAATTTTGGCCAGCTGTTACTGACGGGCATCAGGGCGCATTTGGTATTTCAAGTACGGGAATAAATGACCTACCACATGATTGTTATTTTCAGCGATGCGGGGCGATTCACAGTGAACATACTTTTATAGCTCAAGATGGTTATGATGCTGCTGATGATATCGATAATATTGTTTTCGAGGACATGTGGGCTTACGATATCGCATTGCCGGATAATAATAGTTTGGTAAGAGATGGCCCCATGATAGTTAATCGCGCGTCTGTTATTAAGATAGATTTGAAAGTCACGCCAGATATTGATAAATCTAACGCGTTTCATGATGGGCGATCACGTCAGACTTGGAACGGCTTAATAGTTTATATGCTTGGTTGGGATAGGGATACTGATACCGCCACTGATCAGGGGCCGATTTTTTTTACAGGCCAGACGGCGAGCGAATCTATAAATATGAACGGCGGGTATATTTATGAATCTACAAGCGCGTTGGGATTGAATACAGGGAATGGAGGTGACTTAAATTTAGTTGACGTTAATGATGAAACAGATAATCCATTTGATCGAGGGTTGATGTATCCAGGGCGTGTTGAGTCAGGTTCAATATTGGAGGCTGATGGTGATGGTCCAAACAATTTTTATTTAGCAAAAGGCGCGGGCGGTACATTTTACGGAGAAACAGATTGGGAATTAGAAACAGAAATTGATTGGTTGGGAAAATGTCTATATGAGTTGGCGGCGGTGCACTTTAAAACGCATTCATATACCGGTCCAGTTAGAAGCGGCGGAAGTGCTACATTATCAGGTGATCGCGGCTTTTGTGCTGATGGTGAGGATCTTAGGGACTACATTACAAGCGCATACGGTTATACGCCGTTTCCAACAATCTCAGGACAAAAGCAAGGAGCGGGCTTAAAGGTTTCATGGCATCAGTTCGCAGCAAATCATAATTCGAATATTGCCGGGTTTGAAATATATCTAGATAATGAGCTTGCTCAAATCACGGCGGCAAATATTCACGAAGTCGTATTTTCTTCGCTAGTTGCCGGACATACGTATACGGCAAAAGTGGTAGCGGTTGATTCTGTTACCGGGGATTCTGGTCCATCCTATGAATTCACGGTGGCCATGTAATGACTGAGTTTTTAGTAACAACTACCGCTGACGATGGCGCGGAAGATAGCGGCGGCACCGTTACAACTACTGATTCAAATAATGAGGTGTGGAGTGGGACGGATGGGACCGGTCAGGAAATATATGGGTTTCAACGCTTTCAAAATGTAACGGTGGGCCAGGGCGCGACAATTACAGACGCGACTTTAGAGGTATATGTCGAGAAAATCTATAAAGTTCCTATTATAGATTTTTTTGGTGTTAAAGATAACTTTGACGCTTTATCGGCTTCTAATAAGCCTAGCGCTCGAACGCTTACTACTGCTACCGCACAAAAAGATTATACCGGGCTTGGTTACTCGACTACGGATTACGAAACCCTCCAAGAAACGTTGACGTTAGATGTTACTGCAATAGTTCAGGAGATCGTAAATCTTGGTGGCTGGGCTTCTGGCCAAGCGATGGCATTTGTAAATTATAGCGATGAAGATCAGGCGCGCTGGCTTGTTCTTAATGATCTTGACCATGGCGCTGGCACTCAGCCAAAATTAAATATCACAGTCAGCGCTAATCCATCTATTGGTAATGTTGATACTAATAATATAATTACATATGACCAAACCGGCGTTGTTGTTAATGGTAATAATTTATCTGGCATCACTGAAGTAAGATTAAAAACAGACACTATTACCGAAACAATAACGCCAGATTCAACGACAGCTAGCACAGTTACATTTGATCCGGCTCTCGGTGATCTGCCGCTAGGCGCTATCACGCTTGAATTGTATGACGGCACTAATACACCATCAATTGCAATTACGATAAATGAACCGGCCTCTAATGATTATGTTGTTATGGTTAATCCGGTTATTGATCCAGCAAATTTGTATAAAGGTGCTACACATACGCCGTTAACCGGCAATATATTAGAATACACTGAAGCGGCTGACGTCACTGTGCAGGATAATGCTACTGCTAGTATTGCTAGTGGTAGCTCGATAACGTCGTTCGATGTTCGAGAATGGCGCATTGATTTAGATGCATGGGGTGCATGGACAACATTTACAATCGCCGCCGGTGGAAATCAAAATCCAATAGTTACCGCTCCTACTGCTTTAGTTATTGAGATTCCGAATGGATCGGCGGGGCTTGCAAAAAGCGATTCTAGGGTAGTTGCCTTTCTTGCGGCTGGCGAAGTAACGGACGATGCTGATCCGGTGACTGTTACTGGCGATATAAGCGCTCTATCAGATCCAATTGTTGTTGGTGTTCACGTTGTACCATTTACAAGTACTGCTGATACCGGTGGGTTGATCGGCGCTGATAATTCACAAATTATCATCACTGAGGGCGAAGCTCCAAATCAAGCGCCGGTTGTTACTCCGCCTTCAGATCAAAATATATATTTCACGTTCGGCAATGGTGGGCTTGATAAGACAGACGGTACATTAATCACGTTTTTGGCGGGTGCCACTGTTGATGATGATAGCGATTCGTTAACGGCGAGTGGTGATGTTAGTGGTCTGGCTGATCCCATTCCAGCCGGGCAATACACCATCACGTTTTTAAGCCAGGATGATAGCGGCGGGTTGTCGGGTAGTGATACTTCAGTATTGACCATCATTGAGGGGGCAGCTCCAAATACGCCGCCGGTTGTGACTCCTCCGGCACCAACTACGATACTATTCTCGTTTGGCGGTGCTGGCGTCCCTAAAAATAATGTTGAATTGGTGGCGTGGGCGCAGCTTGGTACTGCTGCCGATGATACCGACACAAACCTGATTGTTAGCGCTGATTTTTCAGCGTTGCCAGATCCGATCACTGCCGGTACTTATACAATCCCTTTCGTTTCTGCCTTAGATTCGGGGGGTTTGAGCGGTTCAAGTACTTCTCTTTTAACGATACAGGAGGGTTCACAAAATCAACCGCCGGTAGTTACGCCGCCGGGGTCGCTTACGCTTCAATATCCAAATGGCGATAGTGGATTACCTAAAAACAATTCTGAGTTAGTAAGTTGGACTCAGTTAGGGTTAGCTGTTGATGCTGAGGACGGGGCGTTAACAGTAACCGCTGACTTAAGCGCGTTGGCTGATCCAATATTACCTAATGCGTATTCAGTACCTTTTAATTCGGCGCCCGATTCTCAAGGGTTGGTCGGAACAAGTAACGCTATATTGTTAGTTCAAGAAGCTCCGCCCACACTATCGATATCGCCGCCGGTTGGGCGTGTGATGTTTGCTAGTGGTGGCGGTAGGCGTTTTGCTCAGGACCCTCAAGCAAATCTAGATTATTGGATGATATGGGATGGCTGGCTTGGTGGTGATAGATTGGCGTCTGTTGATGTTGTGGCGGTGGGGATTGATGTTGGTGATTATGAAATCATTAACTGGGCGCAAGTCGATGATAAAGGTGTTGCTCGTCCTGCTAATTCAATCGTATCTGTCTGGCTGTCGGGTGCGGTGGCTGGTAACAAATATCCTGTAACGGTGTCTATCGTTACCGTTGATGGTCGATCAACTGATAGATCGTTTGAAATATTCGTGACTGATAGATAATGCCGAGAAGACCTAAGAAGCAATGCGGATACAAGACATGCACTGAAGTGCAGAGAGATTTGTATTGTGCTGAGCATAAGATTATTCGCGATGCTGAGGCAACAAGGAGAAAGCTTTCTTATGATAAGAAGCGGCCCAACTCTCACCAGCGCGGGTATGATGGAAGTTGGCGCAAGGCTTAAAAGAATTATCTGATTAATAATCCTTTATGTGTTCATCACAAGCGACTGCGTGAAACGGTACTGGCTGAGGTTGTTGATCACATTATTGATCATAAAGGCGATAAGGTTTTGTTTTGGGATGTGAGGAATTGGCAGGGTTTGTGCAAATGCTGCCATGATCAGAAGACCAATCGTGAGAATAAGAACTACCAGGGCGGGTCTGCAGCTGTATCACAGTGAAATAGTTTGCGGTTATTTTAATAATGTTGGCTGTATCGATCTGTATTGCTCGCAATGATGCGCTGTATTTAGTAAATGAGCGCTGTTTGGTGGGGTAAAACCTGTTTTGAATGTTAGTTATTCAGATTGTTGGTTTGAGTTTTGAGTCGAATAATTGAGCATGCGCTTGTCATCGCTTGTTATTGATGTGAGAGCTGTTTGTTTTGGCT
>SDBT01017060.1_pt1 | contig 11480 bp, 10 predicted proteins | sample 2277101 | NCBI WGS metagenome assembly SDBT01 (sample SAMN10404973, study PRJNA504765) | marine sediment metagenome | isolation source: marine sediment core GS10_PC15, 103 cmbsf | place: Arctic Ocean: Southern Knipovich Ridge | collected 2010
ATGAGAAGAGAAGCTCCGGATCTAAACGTCCGGAGCTTTTTCTATGCGCGCTGGCCGTGCTAATGTTGCGGCAATTTTACCTCAACTGTTTTCTCTCCGCTTTATTATGGGACGAGGGTATCCCGGATTGCTTGATTGAGCTACAAAGAGCAAAACTGGTGCTATAATCCAGTATTGACTTGTATGATGGCTGGTAGAAATGTGCGGTTCCAACCAGCGACGGCGACACTGGCGGCGGTGTTCGCCAGGTAAGGTCCAGATGGGGAATGTCGGCTGAGCGTTTTAAGGTTGAGATGTCACAGAACCGGCGCAGTGAGGACGAGGCGAGCAAGGAAGGCGAAGCAGACGATGCCAATAGCATCGCCGATGCAGGCAGACGCAGCTCGCCGAAGCCACAACCAGCCGGAATGCGACAGATCAATCTTAAGATGCTCTAACACGCATAAGGGGAATATTACGATGACTTCGCGGACACTTATTATCATGATTTCGGTCGGTCTTGTGGGTGTGGCGGCATGCGTGAGTATAGGGCTCGCGCAGAACCGTGACGATAGCACCCCCCCTGTCAAAGCTAAGAACGCGATGGTGATCGTTGCCACAGCGAAGACCCCGCCCATAAACGACGGGCTGCCAATGCCAGGCTTCGAGATAACACCCGGCGTAACAGCGCTGCTGATCACCGATCCACAGAATGATTTCCTGTCGCCCAAGGGCGCCGCCTGGGGTGTTGTCAGTAAGAGCGTCAAAGAGAATGGGACGATTGAGAACCTGGAAGCCTTGTTCAAGGCCGCCGACGAAACTGGATTGCCGGTGTTCATCTCGCCGCACTACTATTACCCACACGACCACCGTTGGAAGTTTCAGGGCACGCTTGAGGTATTGATGCACAATATCTCAATGTACGATCGTCCCGGCCCACTAGATGTGACGACTTTCAAGGGCTCGGGGGCCGATTGGCTCGAAAGATACAAACCATATATCAACAACGGCAAGACGGTTGTGGCCAGCCCGCACAAAATTTATGGGCCTGAGACGAACGACCTCGTTCTGCAGATGCGAAAAGCCGGCATTGACAATGTAATCATCGCTGGGATGTCTGCGAATTTATGCACGGAATCCCACATGCGAGAACTGATCGAGCAGGGATTCGAGGTCATGGTTGTCACTGACGCCACCGCTGCCGCCATAACCGAGCATTACAACGGGTATGAGGCCGCGTTAACTAACTTCCGCATGATCGCCAGCGCCATCAACAACACCGAGAACACGGTCAAGGCGATTAGAGCCGCATACAAAAAGTGAGATATCCGGCGAAGTTCTGCGGGAGTTGAAAAACCGCTGATCACCGAACTGAAAAGGCGACACTGTTTACAATGTTCTCTGATGAGAAGGGAAGCTCCGGATCTAATCGTCCGGAGCTTTTTCTATGCGCATATTTGCAACATTCAGCTCCCCTCCCCCTGCCAAGTACTATTTCGTTATTGGAGATCAGCAAAAGTTGCTCGTGTTTTGTACAGGTTAGCCTCAAACCTTTTTACCTGATTGCAGCGTCAGGTAGTGCCGGCGAGCTTCATCGAGGCAGCTTAAGGTTTACTGACAACGAGCCCAATATTCGAATAGCCGCCTCCACTCTGGGTGACCAGGTCACGGCGCAGTTAACCCGGAACGCGTTGATGTATCGCTGACCCGAAGAGAAAACGACCCCGGGCGCGATGCTGACGTTCTTGTTGATGGCCTCTTGTGCCAGGGCAAGCGAGTCGAAATCTTTCGGCATCTGTATCCACAGGAAATGTCCCCCTGTGGGATCGCTAACTCGTGTGAACGATGGGAAGAACTCAGCGACTGCAAGCTGAAAGAGTCGGACATTGTCTCGGTACGCCGATCGAATGGTTCGCAAGTGTCTCGCCATCCAACCGTTCGCCAAGAAACGGGCCACCGCCAGTTGGTTGGGAGTCGCCACAGCGAGATACGCCATCCCATGCAACCTCTGCAATTCACCATGAAATTTGCCACCAGCCAGCCAGCCAATCCGATACCCGGGAGCAAGTGTCTTGCCAAGGCCACCAATCTGGATAACCTCGTCACCCCCAAATGATTTCAAGGATCGTGGGCGGTGGTCACTGAAATACAATTCGCCATACGTGTCATCCTCGATGATTGTCACGCTGGCTCGTTGTGCCGCCTCCAACAGTTCGTCCTTGCGGTCATCGGGCATGGCCGCACCCGTCGGATTACTCACACATGGACATAGCAGAAGGCAACGAAGTTTCGTTTTGCGCCGAACCAGACGGTTGAACTCACTGACCACCAGGCCTTCTTGCGGATCACTGGGAATCTCTACGACCTTTAAACCGAGGAATACAGCCGCTCGATAGAAACCAAAGTAGCCGGGGGATTCTATCGCAATTGTATCGCCAGGCCGTGTCAGACAGCGAAGTGCCAAAATGAGCCCATCAGTTGCTCCTCCCGTGACCATCACGTCATCCTCCGAGACGGTGCATCCCGATTCCAGCATTCGCAAGGCCAACTGCCTGCGTAGATCTCGCTCTCCTGGTGTTAAAGAGTATTGATTCACACCCATCGCATCGCTGCGAACCACCCTCGACATGCAAAGGCTCAACTGCTCAGAGGGGAAGAACTCTGGACTGGGAACCCCAGCGCCAAGCGGTATGACGCCTGGCCGATAAGCCTCTTCCAGAAGTGTGGCAACTTTATCGTCTATCTTCACCGTTCGTGGCGACAGATGGCCGGTTTCAACAATCGCAGTTGGAAGCGGCCTATGCTTCGCTACTTGCCAGAAGCGCTTCGGTCGCACGTAGTATCCCAATCGTTGGCGTGCAATAAGAAACCCCATGTTTTCGAGCCGATGGTAAGCATCGAGGACGGTCATCAGGCTAAACCCCGTCTGTTCGGCCATGGATCGGACCGATGGCGCACGTTGTCCGGACTCAAGAGTACCGCCGTCAATGAGAAATCGCACACGCTCCATAACACTCTCGTACTTCTTCATGGAATATCTCCATCTGTGTCCATGAATATAGCACAACATGACCATAAAGGAATCTGTTATAGGTCAAATTCTCTGTTTGTGTATCTGTTTTACTTTCTTCATTTCTCGTACGCTCGTGGGACAGAGAAAATCATGGCAGCAACATGATCCACCATTCCGACAACAGTACACGGGAGATTTGGCATGGCTCTTAAAATTTGGCTGGACGACAAGCTTGTGGATGAGTGTGATGCGAAAGTGTCGGTCTTCGATCACGGTCTACTCTATGGAGATGGCGTTTTCGAGGGTATACGCGTTTACGATGGCAGAGTGTTCGAAATCGAAGCTCACCTGAACCGGCTTAACAAGTCAGCCAAAGGGATTCGACTTGAAATCCCATTGGATAAGGATGAACTTGTCGCCGCAATCAAGCAGACCGTCGAGGCCAACGGTATTGTGGATGGGTATATTCGGCTGTTGGTCACACGCGGCGTAGGAAGTCTGGGACTGAATCCTTTTCTCTGCAAGCATAGCGGGTTGATTATCATAGCCGACAGAATTCAGCCTTATCCAAAAGAGCTTTATGAAACGGGCATGAAAATAATCAGTGCGACGACCGTCCGGAATCATCCTCTGGCCATTCCGCCCCAGATTAAGAGCCTGAATTATTTGAACAATCTCCTAGCCAAGATCGAGGCACTGGACAATGGCGTGCCCGAGGCGATCATGTACAACCACGAGGGATATGTCACTGAGGCGACTGTGGACAATGTCTTCATTGTCAGGAGCGGCAAGATATTCACTCCGCCGGTTGAAGCCGGTGTTCTCGAAGGAATCACTCGCAGCATCGTCATCAGGCATGCAAGACAAGAGAATCTTGAAGTGATCGAGAAGAATCTGACAAGGTCCGATTTATATATCTGCAACGAGTTGTTCCTCACCGGTACGGCCGCTGAGGTTATTGGGATCGTGGAGATCGATGGAAGGACAATTGGCGACGGCAAGGTTGGGCCGATTACAAAAAGGCTGAAAAAGGCATTCTTCGAATACACCCGCAGATGATCTCCTCCCGATTTTTGCAGCAATCTGGGCAGTTCCAGGCCAGCAGATCGCGATGATGATCAGTCAGTCCGGTGTGCCTATTATGCGAGGGATCGCTCCACTTCCGTTTCAGCGGCACCAACCTTGCCCCGAGATCCCAGCCTGGGGTGCGCCCTTTAATGTTCGGTATTTGTTTGGTATAATGGTGGGTTGGAGAGTGTGGTCAGATGCTTCGATACCTGTTTGTGGACATGAACAGCTACTTCGCCTCGGTGGAGCAGCAGGACAACCCCGCCCTGCGGAATCGCCCAGTCGGCGTGCTGCCTACGCTGGTCGATAGCACCTGCTGCATCGCCGCAAGCTACGAGGCCAAGGCGTTCGGCGTGAAGACCGGCATGGGCGCCCGCCAGGCCCGCCAGCTGTGCCCGCAGATCGCGATGGTCGAGGCGAGGCCCAAGTTGTACGTGGAGTATCACCATCGCATCGTCGCGGCCGTCGAGTCGTGCCTGCACGTCGACCAGGTCTGCTCGATCGACGAAATGTACGGCCGCCTGATGGGCGACGAGCGAGAGCCCGCCAATGCAGAAAAACTCGCCAAGCAAGTCAAGGCAGCCATTCGCGGTCGGCTGGGGCCGTGGATTCGCTGCTCGGCCGGGCTGGGGCCTAACGTCTGGCTGTCAAAGGTCGCCACCGAAATGCAAAAGCCCGACGGGCTGGTGATGATCCTCTCAGAGCAGTTGCCCGAGAAGCTCTTCGGCCTGAAGCTGACGGACCTGCCGGGTATCGGCGGCGGGATGCACAAGCGGCTGGCGCGAAGCGGCGTGACTACCGTGCGACAACTGTGCAGCCTGCCCAAATCGACGCTCGAAGACATCTGGGCCAGCAAAGTCATGGCCGACATCTGGTGGAGTCAACTTCGCGGGGAAGACCTACCCGCCAAGCCCACGCATCGTCGCTCGGTCGGCCAGTCGCACGTCTTGCCGCCGGAGTTCCGCACCGACGACGGCTCATACGCAGTGATGGTCCGCCTGGTCCACAAGGCTGCGGCCAGGCTGCGACGGCTCGGCTACCGCGCTGGGCGGATCACGTTCCGCGTTCGCTACCTCCAGGGCTACCGCTGGAAGCGGACCGCCCCACTGCACGATTGTCAGGACACGCTGACGTTGATTCGCTGCCTGTCGGAGCTTTGGCCCACTCGGCCGGGAGGCAAGCCGCTGAAAGTCAGCGTGGACCTGACGCACCTGACGGCCGAGGGGAACGTGGCCGGCTGGCTGTACGACGAAATGACGCGCGGGGATCGCCTCTCGGGCGTGATGGACGCGATCAACGACAAGTTCGGCCGCCAGGTAGTCTACTTCGGCGCACAAGCCGGCGCCGAGCAAACCGCCCCGGCGCGAATCTCGTTCACCCAAATCCCCAACCTGAAGGATTTTTCGTAAGCCGGAGCCTCTAAGTTGTCCCTAAAAATATAACGCGGCAGGACAGGAGCCCAGCCGCGCCTATAAAAAGAGTATCGAAGCCGTGTTGCTGAAAATAAACAACAGGCGTGGTCTGCGCTAGCCCAAACGCCATATTTTCGCTGCCAGCACGACGATCCAGGCGAGCGAGCAGAGCAGCAGGAGTTTTTGCACGAGCGGCGCCATGGGCGTCCACGGCCCGCCGAGCCAGAAGTGATACGCGTATTGCAGGAAGTGCAGCGATCCCAGGGCCAGCACCACCATCGTGCCCAGTGCGTACTGCTTTGGCAGGCTGCGCTCGCGAGCCATCCCCGCACAGCAGAGCATCAGCCCGGTAACGCCCGCCACGGCCATCACGCCGATGTACGACATGTGCCACCAATGCATCGTGTCGGTCGGCGTGGCCGCCACGGCCACCATGCCGGCTGCATACGTCCCGCCCAATATCCGCACGGCCAGGCCCTTCCGTCTTTGTGAAGCAAACAGCCCAGGCAGGATCATCCACATAGCCGCCAGGCACACGTTGGTGGCCGCCATGGAAATATTGAAAGTTTTCGAACCGACCGGATTGGCCTGACCGTTGTGCGCCACCTCCCGCCCGAGATCGCTCAGACTATTCTGCCAGAACGAATAGCCCACCCTTTCAGGCTCAAATTCGTTGCCCCCCGGATAGAGTCGCATCGCGATCACGCCGCAGACGATAAACTGCACCACGCCCGCCATGGCGATAACGCAGCCCACCCGATTCCAGTTCAGCCCGCGTTTGCTCACGTGTCGAGTCCCCAGACTTGCGATTACAGAGCTTGCTCACCCCAGCCAACGAGCTTGGCAACATCCAAGCTAAACGTTTACAGCGAAGGTCGCGGCGTGCGCCATTTGCGGCGGAAGAATTCCATCGCCACTTCCGGATGCCGTTCGTGTCCCCGGTCCTTCAGCACGCGTGTTTCGACCCTGAACCCTTTAGCCCTGAGGTATTTTATGGCCGCCCTGGACTGCCCGGCGATCGTACCCGGGTCGTTCTCACCATAGTAGACCAGGATCGGCCTCCTCATGGCTTCCGGCGGATACCACCCGTCGAGGTTCGTTCGGCTGAAATTGCAGTTCCTCGCCACCACTACGCTGAAGATCTCCGGATGTCGCAACCCCACCCAGTACGTCGGGAACCCCCCGCCGGAAAATCCGGTGATCATGATATTCGCCCGGTCTATATTGTAGCGATATCCGAACAGGCTGATCAGGCTCAGGATGTATCGCTCGTCGCTCAACATCCCGACGACAGGCCCGTCGCCAATCAGCCCGTCGGTGGCGATCAGTTCCGGGCAAATGATGATGCAGCCGTTCCGCTCGCCCAGCATCTTCCATTCGCGAATGTGATGCTCGGCAATGTCGTACGGGGGCGTGCCGTGACAGGAAACGATGACCGGCGCAGGAGTATCTTCCCGGTACGTGCTGGGGATGTAATACCAGAATCCCCTTCCGGTGGCCGGGTCTACCTCGTGCCGCTGCCAGACTGGCGTGTTCTGGTCTTGAGTGACCGCACATCCACCGACAATCGACGCCAACAATACCGCAAAAATAACCACTCGTTGCATAAGACTTCCCTATGAGCGTCGGAACTTTTTCAAGTAATTCAAGTAACAGGGTAACGCCATCAGCATACCCATCGCGGACCTGTCTTCCAAGCGATTTTGAGCTTTCCGCCCAGAGGCGATCATACCGCACACAGCGCTGCACCGCATCGAGGGCACCTATCGCAATCGGCCTCGGCGTTCGTAGGCCTGCGACACTGGGGGCATTCGCGGCCGTTATTGCCCAGCCATGCTCCGGCCACCATTGGCTGGTCGTCCCGGCAGCCGTCGCGGTAAACCGTCACGCCCTTGCAGCCGAGATCGTACGCCAGGCGATATACCTGGTCGACCCCCGAAGACGCCGCACCAGCGGGCAAATTGATCGTCTTGGAGATGGCCCCGTCGATGTACTCCTGAAAAACCGCCTGCATGCGAACGTGCCACTCTGGAGAAATGTCGTGGGCCGTGACGAAGATTCTGCGAGTCTCGTCATCAATGCCTTCGATTCCGCTCAACTGCTCGCCGCCCACCAGGCGACGGGCCAGCGATTCGCTCCAGAACCCGCAGCGTTCTGCGTAACGCTGAAACGGGCCGTTCACCTCCAGTAATTTCTGCCCGTCCAGAACGCGGCGCACAAACGCCAAGCCGTATGCCGGCTCGATGCCGCCGCTGCACCCGGCCAGTATGCTCAACGTCCCGGTCGGCGCGATGGTCGTCACCGCCGCGTTGCGCATGGGCCTGTGATGTCGAACATCCCAGACGCTGCCCGGCCAGTTCGGAAAGTTGCCCCGCTCCCCAGCCAGGGCCTCGCTGGCGGCGAAGGCCTCTTCGGCGAGCAACCTTGCGATCCTTCGGCCGAATTCAAGTCCCTCGATGCTGTCGTACTTGATGCCGAGTTCAAACATCGCGTCGGCCAGGCCCATTACGCCCAGCCCGATTTTTCGGTTGCCGCGACACATTTCTTCAATCGGCCCGATCAGATAGTCGTTCACGTCGATCACGTCGTCGAGAAAGCGAACTGCCAGCCGGATCGTTTCCCGCAGGCGGGTTTCGTCCACCACGCCGGCATCAATGAACTTCGCCAGGTTGATCGACCCGAGATTGCAGGCCTCGTAATCCAGCAACGGCTGTTCCCCACATGGATTGGTCGCCTCGATCCGCCCGAGCAGCGGCGTTGGGTTGTCGTCATTGACCCGATCGATGAAGCAAATGCCCGGCTCGCCGGTCTGCCAGGCGCCGTGAACGATCATTTTCCACATATCCAGCCGAGAAAAGCAGCCCGCAGCGTCTCCAGACGTCGGCGCCAGATCGCCAAGCGAATATGTCGCGATCTCCAGCCGGATCGGCAATAAATATCGTTTTTCTGTGCGCGGGTTGACAACTTCGTGCGGGCCGCCGGGATCGTTGTGCAGCCGGCGCATAAACTCGTCGGTAATCTTGACGGAGATATTGAAATTCTCGAACTCGGCCGGATCGTTCTTCGCCGTGATGAATTTAAGTATGTCAGGGTGATCGATACTCATCATCCCCATGTTCGCGCCGCGCCGAAACGCGCCCTGTTGAATCGCGCGCGTAGTTTCACAAAAAACACGCCAGAAACTGATCGGCCCGGAAGTCTTCCCACCAGACGATGCAATGTAGTCTCCCGTCGGCCGAAGACGATCGAAAGAGAAGCCTGTTCCGCCCCCTGCTTTTTGAATTCGCGCCGTGTTTTTTACCGATTCAAAAATCTCTTCCACACTATCTGCGATCGGAAGAACGAAACATGCACTCAACATTCCCACTTGATGATTCGCGTTCATCAACGTCGGACTGTTCGGTAAAAACTCAGCGCGCGTCATAAAATCAAAAAACTTTTGTTCGTATTCCAAAAAATTTAGCGAGGTACTTTCGTAGTCGCCTTCGGCTCCTGCAACGTAACTCGCAACACGTTCGAAAAGTTTTTGCGGAGTTTCTTCAAGACATCCATTCGGATCTCGCCGAAGATATCTCGCTTCCAACGTTCGCAAAGCGTTCTCGCTGAACGAAGGCTCGACTCGCGGTTGCCTGGCTCCCATCGCCTATCGCCCTTTCTGAACCATTTTATTCTTTACCCGACGCATCTTCGCCCGGCAGGGCAATATCCACCGCCAAACAGTCTGCGGCCCATTCACATTGTCATCAATCGGATGCGTTTGCGTCGTCCGATCAATAGAATATAATGAATTGCATACCAGTGCCTTACATGCACGCAGCCTTATAGTGAGCCATCACATTATCATCTGCTTCAATGAGAGCCGTCTGTCTATTGGCAGGGGAATATTAAGCAAGTACAGACAGCGGTATCGGCCGTCAGGCGAGGACGACAGGGCTATCGCATTTAATCATTACGAATGACGGCCTACGCTCAACGATGAAATATAGCTGGTTCGTGGTTCATATATCCGTCGGATGACGCATTCATATTAATGATTATTTTGTTCGGAAGCAGGCCTCTAATGGCCTGTCGAGTTATTCGACCGACGCGTACTATCTATTCTGCTTGTGCGATAAGGCGTGCAATACGTTGCGCACAAGATAAAATGCCGGCGAAAAGTGAAAGAAATTAGTTGAGGAATACTTGCGAACAGAACGATAAGAAGTGTACAAAGTTAACGATAGTTTAACTTCGGATATCAAAACCAACACCCGAGAGGAGGTGCCTGAAATGCCGAAGAAGAAAGCCAAGAAGAAAGCCGCAAAGAAGAAGGTAGCGAAGAAGAAAGTTGCGAAGCAAAAAGTCGTAAAGAAAAGGGCCCAGAAGAGAGTCGTAAAGAAGGCCAAGAGAAAAGTCGCAAAGAAGAAGGTAGCGAAGAAGAAAGTCGCAAAGAAGAAAGTTGCGAAGAAGAAAGTTGTAAAGAAAACGGCCAAGAAGAAAGTCGCGAAGAAGAAAGTAGCGAAGAAGACGGCCAAGAAAAAAGCCACGAAGAAGAAAGCGAAAAAACGCAAGAAGTAATCGCTGAAGTTCTCGGCGATCGCCTGTGACGCCTCAAGGTGAAGCAGGTTGCGACAAAACTCGCGGCGAGTGTCATGCCACGGCACGCTCGCCGCGGTTTTTTTGCGCCCTTGCCTCCACGCAATCGCAACCTATAATGCGAGCCGTGAAGGTATTTGCCATCCTCAACCAGAAAGGCGGCGTCGGCAAGACGACCACCGTCGCAAACCTCGGCGCCGCAGTGGCCGCCAGAGGCCATTCGACGTGCCTGATCGATCTGGACCCCCAGTCCCACCTGACGCTGCACTTCGGCGTCGAGCCCAACACGCCCGAAATTGGCGTCTATGACGTATTGAGCGGCGAGGCGTCACTGGCATCCGCCACGGTGCAAATAACCGACAATCTCGCGGTCATCGGCTCGACGATCGACCTGGCCGCGGCGGAAATCGAGTTGGCCGGAACGGTCGGCCGAGAGCAAATCCTCGCAGACCACCTCGCCGAGGAAAATCTCCCCTACGAGTTCGTCCTGATCGACTGCCCGCCCAGCCTGGGCCTGCTGACGCTCAACGCCCTGGCCGCCGCCGACGAGGTGATCATCCCACTCCAGGCACATTTCCTGGCTCTTCAGGGGCTGGGCAAGCTGCTGGAAACCGTCTCATTGGTCCAGCGGAGAATCAACCCCAAGCTTCGCGTGGGCGGCGTGATCTTCTGCATGTACGAAAGCCAGACGCGACTGGCCAGCGAGGTAACCGCCGACGTCGAAGCGTTCCTCGAATCCGCACGAGGCTCGGACACGCCTTGGGCCAACGCCAAGATTTTCCCAACGCGAATCCGACGAAACGTGAAACTCGCCGAATGCCCATCACACGGACAAACGATTTTCGATTACGATCGCAATTGCAACGGCGCCGAAGACTATCTCGCACTGGCTGAGCAGTTCATCGCTCTGGCAGGCGGCTCGCTGCAATCAAAGCCAACACAAGTCGCACCAGAAACGCCCGACAAGCCCGACGCTTCAGCCCAGGCGATTCCGCCCGAGCCGACCTCAGACGAAACTGTCGTAGCTGCGAATGAGGAAACTGTCGCGGCTGCGAATGACGAAAATCCCCCACCAAGCGAATCATGACCTCCCCCGGCCTGTCATCGCGCACGACCCGGCGTTTAACCCTGATCGGCTGCATTGTCGTCTGGCTGATCGCCTTTGTCGCCACTCACATTCCAGCCGATTCGCTGCCAGGCGGGATGCCCGGCGACAAGTTGCTGCACGCGGTCGGTTTTTTTGGGCTTGGTGTGATGCTGTGGGCAATGCTGGCCGCCTATGGCGTGCGAGCAAAATGGCGCATCGTGTTCTGCCTCGGCGGGCTATTGCTCTACGCCGCCTTCGATGAAATCACCCAGCCGCTTTTCGGCCGACACGCAGCATTTGAGGACTGGCTCGCCGATGGCGTTGGCGCAATCGCTGCAATCGCGAC
>SDBT01017061.1_pt1 | contig 11480 bp, 8 predicted proteins | sample 2277101 | NCBI WGS metagenome assembly SDBT01 (sample SAMN10404973, study PRJNA504765) | marine sediment metagenome | isolation source: marine sediment core GS10_PC15, 103 cmbsf | place: Arctic Ocean: Southern Knipovich Ridge | collected 2010
GAATATGCTCACGAAGATCTTAAGAGTTTGTCTTGGCTGCTGTAAAACAATATGGCCGGGCTCTTGAATATGCTCACGAAGATCTTAAAAAAGATAGAGAGTTTGTCTTAGCTGCTGAGCCCCATCTGTTCGCTAGAGCTTTTAAGGAATTTTAAAAATCAATTTTTGCTTTTTTGTACATTTAAAATAGCGCTAATTATACGAAGTTAATTTTAATAAAAAAATTCTCTAAAGCATGCTTTAGCTTTATGTTTCTTAGTAGAGCTCGTTTTATTTCATCTACTAAAATAGTTATCTTATCTAAAGGGATTAGATTTTCTAGATTTTGTTTTTTTAATAGATCAATTTTATCTGAAAAAAATAAAAAATTTTCATCTGCATTTAATTTTAATAAATGCAGATCTCTAAACCAATAGAGGAGCTTATCTAAAAGAAGATCTATCTCTTTATGAAATTTTGTGGGGTTTTCTTTTGAAAAACTCTGAACATAGATCTCTTCTAATTTCGATATGGCCTCTGATAAATCAAAAAAAGAAGAAATGTTTTCTTTTGCTAAAATACTGATAAATAGATCTCTTTTTTTTAAGTAATCTGGATGAGTAGCTATCTCTATAGCTTTTCCGATAGAGCCTTGTGCTATTTTAGTAAGTTTTTTCGCATCTTCTACTCCAAGCTCATATTTACTTTGTAAAAATGCTTTTAGATCTTCATCTTGAATAGAGGTGAAATTCATTTTAAAACATCTAGAAATAATTGTTTGTAAAATTTCATCTGCTCTACTAGAAATTAAAATAATATAACTATCGAGAGTTGGTTCTTCTAAAGTCTTTAAAAGAGCGTTGGCGGCAGGAAGTAGCATTCTATCAGCGTCTTTAATTATAAAAACTTTTGCCTCTGCTTCAAATGGAGCCATAAAGACCTGCTCAATTAATAATCTCATTGAAGCAATTGTATGATGAGATGTTTTGCCCTCTGGCTCAAAAATGTGAAGGTCTGGATGTTTATTCTCTTCAATTTTGTTAAGCGCTATAGGATCTATATCTTTTTCTGGATGCATTAAATTGCTAGCTAATATTCTAGCAAACTGAGATTTACCAACTCCTTCAGGCCCTGCAAAAAGCAAGGTATTTGAGATAGTATTATTCTCAATTGCTTTATTTAGCTTTTGCTTGACGTCATTATTTCCAATTAAATCATCGAATTTCATGAACGTTATTTTATAAATTTTTAGATAAAATTCATAGAAAATAAAACTTAAATATATTTTTTCGATTAAGAAAAAGCTACCTTATAAGCTCTAAAATGTTTTTTATAGCTTTTTTTAAAACATCTTCTCTAGACTTTGTTGCATCTATTATCTTAATTCTTATAGGAAACTTTTTAACTAATATATGAAAGCCATCTCTTATCTTTTGATGAAACTCTATTTTTTCAGATTCTATTCTATCAAATGACGTCTTAACACGAGATAGCCCAATTTTAGGATCAATATCTAGATACAGTGTTAAATCAGGAATAGCTTTTTCAATAATAAAATCAGAAAACTCTATTACTTTATCGATGCCAAGACCTCTTGCATGACCTTGATAAGCTATTGATGAATCGTTATACCTATCACATAGGACAATTTTATTTTTTTGTAAAGAGGGAAGGATTACTTCTTTTATGTGCTGAGATCTAGATGCTAAAAAAAGGCAAAGTTCAGCTTTTGCTGAGATTTTTATTCCATCTTTTGTATTAAGTAAAAGCTCTCTGACATTCTCACCGAATTTTGTGCCGCCAGGCTCTCTTGTAACTATATAATCTAACTTTTTAGACTCGAGATATTTTTTGATGCTATCAATGAGAGAGGTTTTGCCAGCTCCCTCTCCCCCTTCAAATGTTATGAAAAATCCCTTTTTCACAAAATCTTACTCTTCTTTAATAGGTTCTACTATCTCAATTTTTTGCATGTCAATTAAATTATCATTAGCTTTTAGAGCTACTAATTTTACTCCTTGAGTAGATCTTCCCATAACTCTTAGATCTTTCATTCGCATTCTAAGTGATTGACCTGATTTGGACATTAAAAATACTCCGTCATCATCTTGAACAGATAAGGCTCCTACTACTAGACCATTTCTTTTAGAAGTTAGAATGGATCTTACTCCTTTTCCTCCTCTGTTTGTCTGTCTAAATGTATCTACTCTAGATCTTTTTCCAAAGCCATTCTCACAAACAACTAAAATAGTTTCAGTTCCTTTTACAACTACAGTTGAAATAACATAATCTTTTGGATGTTTTAGAGTAACGCCTTTTACACCACGAGCAACTCTTCCAACGGCTCTAACTAACCCTTCATCAAATCTCACTGCCATACCATTTCTTGTAAATAACATGATTTGATCATTTTCATGAACTAAATGAGCTGATATTAACTTATCACCTTCATCTACGTTAATTGCATTAACACCTTTTTTACGGATATTCCCATATAATGAGACATCTGTTTTTTTAACAACCCCTTTTAAAGTAGAAAGCAAAATGTAAGTTCCTTCTTCTTGAAAAGATCTAACTTTTAAAATTGTTGATATTTTTTCATTTTTTTGTAGAGATTCAATATAGTTAATTAAAGGCCTACCTTTTGTTCTTCTTCCAACTTCTGGTATTTGCCAAACTTTTAACCAATAGCATTTACCAAGCGATGTAAATATCATCAGATAATCATGTGTAGAAGCGACATAAATGCTTTTTAAAACATCTGTCTCTCTTTTCATTTCCATACCAATAACGCCAAGCCCGCCCCTTCTTTGTTCACGGAAAGCTGTTGTCGGCATACGTTTTATATAATCATCATCTGTAATAGCAATAACTACCTGTTCATCTGCGATGAGATCTTCCATATTAAATTCACTCTCAGCTGCTATCACCTTTGTTTTTCTAGGACTTTTATGATACTTTTGAACTTGAGAGAGCTCATCTCTAATAATATTTTTGACCATCTCTTCTGATGCTAAAATTGCTTTGAGGTGAGTAATTTTTATTAAAAGATCTTGATACTCTTTATCAATTTTATCTCTTTCCATTGCTGTTAATTGATAAAGTCTTAAATCTAAAACTGCATTTGCTTGTCTTTCTGTAAATGAATATTTACTCATAACTTCTGTTCTTGCAGAATCTCTATTCTTACAAGCTCTTATAATTCTTACAATTTCATCTAGATGATCTAAAGCTTTTAAATAACCTTCTAAGATATGAGACCTAGCTTGAGCTTTATTTAATTCAAAACGAGTTCTTCTTCTAATAATTTCCACTCTATGATCAACCCAAGCCGTGATCATATTTTTAACGTTCATTATGCGGGGAAGACCTTTATCCAAAGCTAGCATGTTGCAACCAAAGGTTACTTGCATATCACTAAATTTATATAGCTGATTTATTATAACATCTGGAATCTCGCCTCTTTTAAGCTCTAAAATTATTTTAAGACCATCTTTATCAGAATCATCTCTAATATCTGAAATTCCGGTAATTATTTTGTCATTTACAAGATCTGCTATTCTTTCAATTAATCTAGATTTATTTATGCCGTATGGGATTTCTGAAATAGCTATGCATTGTCTACCATTTGGTTTTTCTTCAACTTTCATAACTCCGCGAAGAAGTAATTTTCCTCTTCCTGTATGAAATGCTTCATTAATGCCTCTATATCCACAAATAACCCCGCCTGTTGGGAAATCAGGAGCTGGCATCACTTTCATAATATCATCGATTGAGACTTTTTCATCTTGTAAAACAAGAAGGGTAGCTTCTATTAGCTCATTTAAATTGTGAGGAGGAATGTTAGTTGCCATTCCAACGGCAATTCCAGAAGAACCATTACATAAAAGATTTGGGAATTTCGATGGAAAAACAACAGGTTCTGTTTTAGTTTCATCATAGTTCGGAACAACATCTACTGTATCTTTATCTAAATCTTCCATTAACTGCATAGCAGCGTGAGTCAATCTCGCTTCAGTATAACGCATGGCAGCCGGAGGATCTCCATCGATAGACCCAAAATTTCCCTGACCATCAACTAGAGTGTATCGCATATTCCAATCTTGAGCCATTCTAACTAAAGTTGGGTAAATTACAGTTTCACCATGTGGATGATAATCACCAGATGTGTCCCCAGATATTTTTGCGCATTTTCTATGTTTTGCACCTGGAGATAAGTTTAACTGTTTCATCGCATATAAAATTCTTCTTTGAGACGGTTTTAACCCATCTCTAACATCGGGAAGAGCCCTTGAGATAATAACAGACATTGAATAGCGCAGATAACTCTCTTTCATCTCCTCTTCAACATTTCTCGGAAGAATTTTTTCATTTTCCGTATAACTCATAGTTTCTCCTAATTTTTAAATTTTTACACATCCAGGTTTTTAACAGAGAGAGCGTGTTGCTCGATAAATTCTCTTCTTGGAGCTACTTCTTCGCCCATAAGCATCGAAAACATATGATCTGCTGCAATTGTATCTGGAAGAGTTACTTTAATAAGAGTTCTTTTAGTCGGATCCATAGTAGTTTCCCATAGCTGATCAGCGTTCATTTCACCTAGACCTTTGTAGCGCTGTATCTCAATGCCTTTTCTGCCATTTACTCTTAAAAATTTAATAAGCTCCTTTAAAGTTGCAACGGGAATTGTGATATCTCCTTCTTCTACTATGTCAAAAAGATTTCCATTTGCTTTTAAATAGGTATTGAAATCCAAATCAAATTTTATAAGTTTCTTTTTAAGTTCCAAAAAACTTTTTTGATCGTAGAGCTCAATGAAAGGTAGAGATTTCGCTCTAAATACTTTCATCTCTTCCGTAACTTCCTCTTCAGGAATAGATTTAATTGTTTCTTCAAACTGAACTAATTGAATTTCTTCATTCTCTTTTTTTAGATCAACTAATTCATCTTCGGAATATATAAATCTATCTTCTGTTCCAATTGTAACTTGATATTTTGGATAGTCTTCATTTTGATTTTTCGCTGTAATAAATTCTTTAAAAGGTATCCCCTTTCGCTCTAAAGTAGATACTAATGATTCAATATCTACAATAATAGATAAAAGATCTTTTAGCTCTTTTTGATCTAAGGATTCTTCAGATGCGTCTCTTCTAATCAAAATATCAGAGACTCCAAGCTCTAGAAGATATTCATCCATCTCTTTTTCAGAGTGAATAAAACGAATAGTTTTTTTTCTTTTAACTCTATAAAGAGGGGGCCTTGCAATATAGATAAAATTATTATCTATTAAATCTAACATATGACGATAGAAAAAGGTTAACAGAAGAGTTCTGATGTGAGATCCATCAACGTCAGCATCCGTCATGATAATAACTTTATGATATCTTAGTTTCTTGACATCAAAATTATCTTTTCCAATACCGCAGCCAAGAGCTGAGATGATTGTTCCGATTTCAGTGTTTTTTAAAATCTTTTGAAGTCTTGATTTTTCTACATTTAAAATTTTACCACGAATAGGCAAAATTGCTTGAAACCGTCTATCTCTTCCCATTTTAGCAGAACCACCGGCTGAATCTCCTTCCACTATATATATTTCACATTTTTCAGGATCGGTCTCTTGACAATCCGTTAATTTTCCAGGAAGTCTAGTTGAATCCATCGCTGTTTTTCTAAGAGTTAATTCTCTTGCTTTTTTCGCTGCCTCTCTTGCTTGCGCAGCTATTATTACCTTTTCTGCAATCATTTTTGTAATAGATGGATTCTCATCAAAATATATCGATAACTCTTCACCTGTTATTTGCTGCACAACAGAACCAACGTCTGTGTTACCAAGCCTTTGTTTTGTCTGTCCCTCAAACTGAGGGTTTGGAACTTTCACAGAAACTACAGCTGTAATTCCCTCTCTCATATCATCGCCTGCTACAACTATTTTATCAGCTCTAGCCGCTCCGGATTTTTTTATGTAATTGTTCAAAACGCGAGTCAGTGCTGTTGAAAATCCTGTTAAATGAGTACCGCCTTGCTTTGTTGCAATATTGTTTACATAAGTATGCATGGATTCTGAAAAAGACTCATTCCATTGCATAGCTACTTCGACATCGATAGGACCGTCATGACCTTCTTTTTGAGCATGAAAATATATTGGCGGTTCAAATAATGGCCCTTTACTAGTATTTAAATATGATACAAAAGAAGCTAAGCCTCCAGAATAATTAAAATGAACATCTTCCCTTCCATCTTCCGTCTCATCTATAAAATATAAATTAATTCCTTTATTTAAAAACGCAAGCTCTCTAAATCTTTGTAAAAGAGTGTCATAATCAAATTTAGTTACAGCAAAAAGAGTCTCATCGGGATAAAATATAATTTTAGTTCCTCTTTTTGATGTCGATCCAATTTCCACAATATCTTTTACGACTTTTCCTTTTGAAAACTCCATCTCATATGTAGTGCCATTTTTATATACTTGAGCTATAAATTTCTGAGATAAAGCATTTACGCAAGAGACTCCAACACCATGAAGTCCCCCTGATACTTTATAAGTGTCTTTATCAAACTTCCCGCCAGCGTGCAAAACTGTCATAACAACTTCTAAAGCAGTAACATCTTTTTTTCTTTTCTTTGATTCAGTTTCATGTTTTTCAATAGGAATGCCCCTTCCATTATCTTCAACTGAAACAGATCCATCTTTATTAAGTACTATGGTTATCTCCGAGCAAAAACCTGCCATTGCTTCATCGATACAGTTATCGACAACTTCATATACAAGTTGATGAAGCCCCGATTTCGCTGTATCTCCGATATACATTCCCGGTCTTTCTCGAACTGCTTCTAGTCCTTCTAAAACTGTTATGGACTGTGCAGTGTATTTTTCTTCTTTTGCCATTGTAGTCATGCCTTCTCACTTAGGTTGAATTTAATAAAAAAAATTACCCTATTTTAAAAATAATATTTCTAATAGTATCTTTTGAAAATTTCTCTTGCATAAGAGATATTAAACGTTTTTTTTCTTGAGTCATCAAAATACTCAAAAGTGTTGAGCTTTTAACTCGCACATATAATGTTTTATTTTCAAAAGAAATAGCTTTTGTCATTGGAGATAATTTTTCACCCACCAATTTAGGCCAATAATTGATTATGAAATTCGGGTTTTTTAAATAGTTTCTTTCAATATCATTAAAAATACTTGGTATAATATTTTTTAAAAGCTTATTTGTTGATAAACATCTTCTATTCATAGTCCCGCTTTTGAGATAACTTTTTATTGATCTTAGCCAGTTTTTATTTTAACAAATTTAATTGAAGTTAGCAAGAAAATTAAATGAAAAAAAGTAAAGATAGTGAGTATGAAATGATAAAATATATAGACATAGATAAAACGTCATTAAACGCTGTAACAATAGGCCCTGCTGCTATCGCTGGATCTATACCGATTTTTGCGAAAAAAATAGGAGAGAAAACGCCTAATAAGCTACCAGTAAAACAAGCTCCAATTAGCCCGGATCCGACCATAACAGCGAGAGCAAATGGATTTGTTCCAAAAGGAGAAGAACCAATCAAATTCATAAGATAAACTATAACTCCACAAACCACTCCAAAAATAAGCCCTATTGTAGATCCTGTTAAAAGTTCTTTAAAAATAGCCTCAGCTCTAGTTCTTTTAGTTATAAGACCAAATGCTATGCTTCTAACAAGCACCGTAGAACATTGAATACCAATATTTCCAGACATTCCTGTGATTAGTGGCACAAAAAACAGAACAAAAGTTAATAAAACGCTTTCTTTGCTTTGAAAAGAAGATATTATTCCTACATTTATAAAGCCTGCAATTAAAGTAACTATTAACCAAGGAGAGCGAGCTAAAAATCTTTTCATGATAGGTTCTTCATTAGATACATTTTCATACGTACCAGAGATCTTAGCAAAAGTCTCGTCTGCTACATCTTCCATTGCCTCTAAAACATCTTCCCCAGCTATAACTCCAATTAACCTCTCTTTTTCATCAACAACTGGTAAAAACAAAAGTTTATACCTCTCAAAAAGATCGATAATATCTTTTCTTTTAACCTCTGCTATAACTTTATGTAAAATAGGTCTCATTACCTGTTTTAAAAAAGCTTCTTCGTGGTTTACAACCATATTTCTTGCAGGAACATATCCCTTTAACTCCTGATTATCATTTAATATAAAAATACCTTTCGTAAAATCGATTCTAGGATGGTCGTGAATAAAATTTGCAGCATCTTTAATTGTTTTATCCATATTAAATGCAAAAAAATCACTTGTCATCAACCTTCCGGCTGAATTTCTTTTATGTTTTTTTTGCTCTAAAATTTTTTTAGCCTGTTTAGGATTGATTATCTCCATAAACCTTTTAAAACGTCTCTCTGACATATCATCTAAAATAAAAACAGCTTCATCTGTAGGCATTTTTTCAAATAGTTTTTTTACCTCTCTCTCTGGCATATATCTAAATATAGTAAGCCTTGTCTCTGGAGTTGTATTAATTATAAAGTTGATTTTTGCATCTCTTGTTTGTAGACTGTCATATAATATAGGCCTTGCATGAAAAGGCAAGTGAGCAGCTGCATATGCTAGATCTATAGCTGAGTGCTGAGTCGCTATTTTGGCAATATCATGAGATATTACTTGTGATGTTTTCTTATGGAAAGCTCTTTCTAGTTTTTCTTTTAAAAGATCATCTATTTTTGTAGTTGGAGACTGCATTAAATCTACTTGATTTTCATAATCTTTATTATTTGAATCTTCCATGATTTATCCTTAACGCTTAAGGGCAAGCGAAAACAAAATATAAATATATCTTTGTTTAAATACAAGATTTAAAAAATTTAAAGTCTGATTAAAATTTTTCTATCCAAAATCAAAAAACTCTTGTATTATTTATTTTTCTAAATTAAAAAAAAAGGAGAAAATCATGCCTGAGACATTAGTAGTTGTTAGTAAAATTAAAAAATTTATCAAAGAAAAAGCAGAGCTTAGCACATCTGCTGGAGCAATTGATAAAATCTCTGAGATAGTTGAAAAAGAGTGCTTAAAAGCGGCTCAAAAAGCTAAAGAGTCCAATAGAAAAACTGTATTAGATAGAGATTTTCCAGAAGAGATGTAGAAAGTCTCAGCCTGGCTATTTATTACGAGAGTTTTTGCTCTCCTAATTTATATTTATAGAAACCATATGTTAAAAAAACTAAAAGTTTGGGCCGTCGCGACAAGAGCAGAGACTCTCGTCGCTTCAATAAGCCCTATGATTATTGGAACTTTTTTAGCCTCTAAAGAGGTTAAACTAAATTACCTAGTTTTAGCTTTAACATATCTTTATGGTATTTGTTTGCATATAGGCACTAATCTATCTAATGATTATTATGACTATCTGAAAGGAGTTGATACTGATGATAGGATCGCTCCTTTTAGTACAATACAAAGAAACCTAACATCTTTAAAGCAGATAAAAATTGCGTTTTCCCTCTCATTTTTATTTGCTTTTTTTATTGGGCTTTTTTTAATAATACAAGGAGGAATAATTACAGCTTCCTTATTTGTTTTCCCAATAATTTTTGGATATTATTATACAGCTGGCAAAAACCCGCTTGGATACATGGGTCTTGGAGAAATTTTAGTTCTTGTTTTTTTTGGTCCATATGCTTGTTTGGGAACTTATTATCTTCAAACTCTAAAAATTTCATATCTTCCTATAATTGCAAGTTTAGGGCCAGGATTTTTATCTGTTGCAATATTAGTTATTAATAATTTAAGAGATATCGATCTTGATAAAATTGGTGCTAAAATAACATTAGCCGTAAGGTTTGGGGAAAAATTCGCTAAAGCTGAATATGTTGCAAGTCTAACTTTAGCTTTTTTAGTTCCTTTTATTTACTTTATGCTGCTCAGAAAGCCACTTGTTTTAGCAGCTAATGTTTTTATTTTTTTCGCACCTTTCAAACTTATCTACAGTTTTAAAAACCCAAAGCTTTTAAATGAGGGTCTTAAAAAAACAGTTCTACTTTTAATTATTTATACTATAGTTTTCTCATCCGCTCTATATTTCGTTTAATTTTCAGCAGTTATATATTTTCAGATTTTTATTTGACATTAACTCTGAATTTCGATTATTTTTTATACTTTTAAAAGTGAATCTTGATTACCAAATCATTAAAGAAAAAGGAGTTTATTATGGCTATTATACCTCAAGTAGTTGGTCCAATCTTAGCAGAGCCAGTTCAACCACTTATTGATACATTTTCCAAAGGTTCAATCTTTGAACCGAAATTTAATGAGGAGAGAATATCTTTGGTCACTGCAGGAAAATCTTTTACAAACTACTTTGGAAGAATTCATAAAAAATACAAAAACATGGATACTGCTAATATAGAGAATCTAGTAAATAGATTATTAAAAGAGCAAGATCGAACTTTTTTGAATTTTGTAAGAGAAGAAACATCTCTTAGAGATACGTTTATAAATAGACTCTTTGAAGTAAAAACTCCTTTAGGACAAGTACTCCAAGAATTGCAAAACTCTCAAGAAAGCCCAAATAGAAAATTATTATCTAAAGAAATATTCAATAAAGCAGAAAAAGAAGCGATAGAACTAACTGAAAAAAAAGTAGCATTAACTACAAAAAAAAGAGGCCAGAGGGAGGTTTCAAATGAAATCTCTTCCCTACAAAAAAGACAAATATCAAATGTTACCAAGATTGGTTCGGAATTCCAGGTTAACACATATACTACAAATTCTCAGGACTCCCCCTCTGTAGCGGGTTTAAATAATGATACATTTGTTGTTACATGGCAAAGTTATGAACAGGATGGATCTTATTATGGTGTATATGGGCAAAGATATAATGCAGATGGAACTAAAAGTGGCTCAGAATTCCAGGTTAACATGGTTAGCCCAGGTCAACAACGGAACCCATCAGTAGCTAGTTTAAGTACCGGTAAATTCGTTGTTACATGGCAGAGTGATCGTCAGGATGGAGATCTTGATGGTATATATGGGCAGATATTTAATGCAGATGGAACTAAAAATGGCTCGAAATTCCAAATTAACACATGGGTTAATAACTCTCAGGAAATCCCTTCTATAGCGAGTTTTGATAATGATAATTTTGTTGTTACCTGGCAAAGTGGCGGGGGACAGGATGGCGATTTAATAGGCGTATTTGGGCAAATATTTAATGCGGATGGAACTAAAAGCGGCTCTGAGTTTCAGATTAATACATATACTATAAATCATCAGCGTAGATCTTCAGTAGCGAGTTTAAGTACCAATAAATTTGTTGTTACATGGGAGAGTGGTGGTCAGGATGGATCAGGACATGGTGTATTTGGGCAGATATTTAATGCAGATGGAACTAAAAGCGATTCGGAATTCCAAATTAACACATATACAACAGATGCTCAGCAGTTCCCTTCAGTAACGAGTTTAAGTAATAATAAATTTGTTGTTACATGGCAGGATGGTGGGCAGGATGGTTCTTTTGTAGG
>SDBT01017062.1_pt1 | contig 11480 bp, 9 predicted proteins | sample 2277101 | NCBI WGS metagenome assembly SDBT01 (sample SAMN10404973, study PRJNA504765) | marine sediment metagenome | isolation source: marine sediment core GS10_PC15, 103 cmbsf | place: Arctic Ocean: Southern Knipovich Ridge | collected 2010
GATCCGAAAAAACTCGCGAGAGCATACCGGTCGCGGCAGAGTGATTTCTCGAAAGTTGAAGAGACACTCGCTAAAACACGACAAGACTACGACCGGATGAGTAGTGAACATCATATGCGTGATTTTCGACCTGAAGAAGTCCTCTCAACGGAGGACAAGAAATACACTCGTGAAGATATCGTATCGGCGTTCCGGAGATCTTGGCCGGGATTAACGAAGGATCGAGAAGACGAAGCGGTGTATGAGATGGCGAAACGCGACACTTTTCAGGAATTACGTCGAAGAACACAAGCCAATGCTGATCAATCCCGGACAGATGCGTCATCGAAGAGACTCACTCTGATAGATAGTCTCCCAAAATCGATGGATGCACACCGACCGGAGATCGAACGGATGTTAAGGAACATCTCGGATGGTGCGGTAACTGACAAAGGGTTCAGCATGACGGATATTGTGTATTGGGTCAAAGGTAAGTACGCAGGTAAAGATCTTAAAGAAGCGGAAGAACGTGGGTTCAAACGCGGGACCGAGAAACCGCGTATTATCGCGGAAGTGAAAAAACCTGCCGAAGGTAGTGCGACTGTTAAACCGGTAGGTAAGAGCGGGCTAAATGATACGCAGAAACAGGAAGCTCAGGATCATTTCCGTGATATGAACGTCACGTCAGAACGCAAATATGAGCTTTATGCGGAGTTACTGGAAGACAAACGCAAAATTGATGAAAAATATAAACCAAAGGAGAAATAACTTATGTTCGAAGGTGAAGCTTTCAAATATGGATGGATACGAGGTGGTAAAACCAGTTATGTCGTGCCTGTTGCGTCAGCAGAGACTATCCGCCGAAAGAGCGGACGGTTCGTTACGAACGACGCGAGTGGTGTAGCTGAGATCGCTGATGCTGGTGACAGTACTCTCTGGGGATTCGTCGAGAGTGGTAAAGAGGAAGCGTTGTCGGCACAGACGGAAATGGTCATGATAGTTGATCTCACGGCAGTGTTCAGGGTACCGGTAATCACAGGTACTTATGTTGCTAACATGCTGGGTGAGACTTGTGATCTTGTACGTGCGACACATCCGACTACTGGCGGGACGACACTTATTCAGGGTGTTGACTTAACGGCGACTGGTGAGGATGTTGTTATGCTTGTTGGTGGCGATCTTGTGAATAACGAATGGGTCGACGTGATGATGATTGCCGCGAAAATGTACAATAACGGCGTAACCGACTAAAACTTAAATATCTAAAGGAGATGAAATATGCCTGGATTAACAGATGATCAAATCGCCCTATACCAGAAAGATATGTATAAGGCGCAGTACGAATCGCTCAAGCGAATGGAGCCCAAGCATCCGGACATCTTTACGATGATCACGGGTATGACAGGTGCGGGCGATAAGGAAACCCAGCTTCTTGGTACGGGTAAGTTAGAGAGGTTGACAACTGAAGGACAGGACATCAACTTCGTGGCACCGGTACAGGGTTGGACAACTCAGGTCAGGTTCTGGAGATACGCGAGAGGTCTTACTCTGACGAAGGAAGCTGTTGAAGATACCGTTAAAGGCGGGAACGTGCTTAAAGCGCAAGCTGCCAAATGGAGTGAATACGGCACGATTGCTAAAGAGAACATGGCAGCACGCGTATTCAACAAAGGTGGTGATCTCTTGGGTGAATGGGTATTCAACGGTACGAGTGCGATAGGTTCGGATTCGAGTGGTGACATGTTATACGACAGTATCCCGTTATTTACGGTCACAGGCAACAACCACGTTACTAAAGGTGGCGGGAGTTATTACAACTCTACAGCCGGCCTGACGATGACCGCGGGTAATTTTGAGACTACTTATAACCTGCATACTGTCTCGAACAATCAAGATGAGGAAGGCGAGATTATAGGTAACCCTGCGGATACGATTGTATGTCTCCCGGGATCCGACAAGTTCCTCGCAGAACGTATTGTAGATACTTCTCGCGGTATACCGGGTAGCCAGTTGAACGATTTAAACCCATATTACGGGATAATTAAGGATATTATCGCGTGGGATTATCTCGATAAAACTGAAGCGGCATTCTTCGTAGGAAAGAAACAGCATCCAGCGTTTTGTTTCGCTGATAGGCAAGCGCAAGAGTTGGATTTCTTCCGCGACAGGAACAACCGTGGGTATAAAGCCTCTGTTGACATGCGGTTTGGTGTTTGGATGAAAGTCGGTTCATGGCGTGCCTGGACACGAGCGGGAGGGTCAGCAGCCTAATGGGATTCCCTGAAGATATTGTTGGTCCATGCCCGGTATGTGGAGACAACGCTGATACATACAAAGGCGTTAAGGAAACGGATGTTACCAGTAGTGGGTATCCGTTACTGTACTATCAGGGTGACCTTATGTGCCGGAGATGCAAAGACAACAAGATCAGCCGGGAAGATTCATTACGCGATAATGAACGATGGCTTGAAGACGAACGCGCGCGTGCGCGATTGGGGTTTAGACGTACGGTTAACTCCTAAGGAAAGGAAGAGAAAAACTATGACGAAAGCGGAAATTCTAGGGAAACTGAAAGAGTTGAGTGTGCCATTTAATGCGGCTTCTTCAAAAGACGAACTCACGATATTGCTTGAAGGTGTGCTACATAAATCCATAGAAGCAATATCGTTGGATTCCGATGATCCTAATAAACGCCTATTTCCCACAACCCCGGGTACTATTGTCCGGGAAGTTCCTACAAACGAAGAGTTGTATGAATTACAGGAAAAAGGTGCGCTTCTGGGTTGGAAACCGGGAATTCGGAGTGCGTGGATAAAAGAAAATCCAGGGAAACCAAAATTCACATGGCAGCCCGTAAAAAGGTAGAAAGGAACAGGAGGATGACTAATGCAACGTAAGATAATTGCGCTTCTTCTGGTTATTCCGGTACTCCTGTTCGGTACGGTGGCATATGCTGCTGTTGCTGTTACCGATGAGGCGGTACTAGGTAATGATCGATGGAGTGTTAACTCGAGTGGAAATATCGTTCCGGGGGCTGATTCGACATATGATATCGGTGCTTCGGGTAACGTAGTTGAAGACATATTCGTTGAGGGTATTACGCTAGGTGGTGTAGAAAAAACCTCATGGGGGTCTGTAGTGACTCCGTGGGAAGAAGTGGGTACTGCTTTGTATCCGACTTCTGCACCCTATAAGTTTCGGCTGAATACTTCGACAGGTATGTTTTCGGCAACAGGTTTAACTGTAGATAGCGGTAATCTTAATTTCGGTGAAAACGGTGCCATTATTGAGAATGGTACCAACGCCGAGATACAGTTTACCGAAGGCGGGGATAACCTGACAATGGTGTTTGATGGTACGAACGTTGAACTGGAAATTGATAACGATGGCGGACATTTCATCATTGATGTGAATGAAACTGACGCGTCGGATGCCAGTGTCCAGTTCCGTACAAGCAATGACGATGATGACTATATACGTATATGGACATCGGGTAACGAACCTATCCTTGAATCTTGGGGCGACTGTGACCTGAATATCAGAGCGACCAGTGGCTTTATAGATTTCGATAATGATACCATTATGGTATCAGGTACGGCATCGTTGAGTACGGTTACCGTGAATAGCACGATAACGTTACTTAATCAGGACACCATAGTGAACTCTGTGGACGATACGTTTGAGTTCAAGTCTAACGACCTCACGACTACGGTAAGGGTCGAAGGGTACGAAGGATATGACGCAATACTCGAACTCGCGTCGGATGATGGTGATACGACAGCCGATGTCTGGCAGTTAATGGCGGATAACGGTACGAAAGACCTCGTTCTCTACTCGACGAGTGGGGGAATAACGGTCGCGTCGGTCACTACAGCAGGTGCGTTAGAGTATAAAGGTGATATAAGTATCTGGGGCACCACACCGAAACTGACTATCGGTGACGGTGATGCTGAAGATACGATTATCGTGTTCGATACAGCGGATGCTGATTTCTATATAGGATACGACGATACGGCGGCTAACCAATGCCTGTTCATCGGTACGGGTGCGACTGTCGCGTCGAATCCTATAATGAAAATAGCTACACAGGGTAATGTTACTTTGGGTAGAGGCGCTGTGGATACTGACCTTAAAATTGCATTCGATGGCGGTGATGTCGAGTGGTACATGGCACTTGATGATGACAATGCGACTGACGATGTTAACGATGCGTTAATATTCGGTACAGGAGAGACGGTTGGTGTAGGTCAGGCGGTAAAGTTCGCCACACCGGGTAACGTTACGTTAGGTAAAGGTGCGTTAGACGTTGATGCCGGTAAAATCGTGTTTGCCGGCGGGTTAGTGGATTGGTACATAGCGTTTGACGATACTAACGCGACGGATGGTATCAATGATTCGATAGTCATCGGTACAGGTTCAACGGTTGGTCTCAGTCAGATGATTAAGATCGCCACGCCCGGCACGATAATACTCGGTACAGGTAAACTCGTCGATACATCAATCGTATTTGACGGGTACAGTACTGATTGGCGTATTAGTCTGGACGATAGTGACGGTAATGACGAACTGATTATCGGTACCGGAAGGACGGTTGGATTGGGCGATATGATTATCATATCTACTCTCCCGACTGTAACTTTAGGTAGCGGTAAACAAGTCGATACCAGTATTGTCTTTGACGGTAATGTGATGGATTGGAATATCGGGTATGACGATAGTGCGGATGAGTTGTGTATTGGTACAGGCACGACCGTAGGGTTGGGTCAGCCGATACGTATCGCAACGGACAATGATGTGACCTTTGAACGGAATGTTTATGTCAAAGGTATTTTCATCGCGACAAAGGAGAGCGTTATCGGGTTCAATCCGAACGACTTCCTTATTGTCGGAGATGCGAATAATAAAATTGCATCCCCCGTGGATAGGGCTTCGGTACCTAACTTTGCACTAGCCAATAAGTTACCGGCTATTGTATGGACAAATGCTGAAGTTACACCGGTATCCGTAACATTCAGAGTACCTTCGGATTATCTATCAGGTGGTGCGTTCAGGGCGATTATGGACCATAGTGTCGCCACATCGCACAAGGTAGATTTTCAGGTATGGACGAATGATCAGGGTACAGCATGGGATAGTTCGGCAACCAACCAGACACCGGCTACATTAGGGTCTGCAGGGTCGCCTTCAACAGTAACTTTAAGCGTGACGACTGATTTCGGTAGTATTCAGGCGGCGTCTTTAGTTACCGTGGAGTTATGGCCAGGGTTAGCGAACGCGAGTATAGGAGATTTGGAACTTTATTATCTCCAGTTCTACTATAACGCTACTTCTTAATCGTTAATGGGGGGAGAGGGGCAACCTTCTCCCCCCAGAGGGGAATCCTGTGCTGAACGGTATCAAGTCCAAGTTGCCGATATACACGCTTATCGGGATTATCGGGATTATCGCTATCGGATTCGTTCCGACAGCGTCGTTGAATTTTCGTGTAGCCAAATTCTACATGGGATTTTTGTCTCTTATCCTGCTCATCGCGTTATTCTTAATCAAAAATATCTGGATGAAACTGTTTCTCATCTGGTCGCTCATAAGGACGGCCATGATGATAAATGTGCCTACGGTGCTACAAAAAGTGGTTGATGGGCAAACCTTTCATGCTTTCAAGCTGGATCTGCGCTACTACAACATCTCCATGGAAACCTTGCTCTACATCTTCGTATACATCGTCGCGTATCAAGTGATCTATAACCGTATCGGTAAGGGTGACTTATCTAAATTATTAAATGGGATCTGTCTGATAACGCTGGTACAAGTGTTATTTATATTCCTACAACTCTGCGGGGTATGGTTCATGATATGGCCCTTAACCCTAGAACAAGGAGAACTTATACACCATTTCGGCGGTAACGCATGGTATCGGGTAGCAATAATTGAGCCCGGCTGGAAACACAATATGACGGGGTTGATGAGTAATAGAAACATGACTGGGGCGATATTAGCGTTAGGGTTACCCGCGTTCTTTCGCAGGAAATGGTGGCCCTGTGTTTTTCTGATATGGCCCGCACTTTTCTTGACAAAAACTTCAGGTGGGTTCATTCCCGCAGGGATAATAACATTGTGGATGATCTATATAAAATCGCCACGTAAATGGCGGGTTCACATAATGACAGCGAGTGTATTTATCGCAGTAGTAGTATTCTGCGGGTTCTGCACGTATACGCACAGATGGGAGAGCATGTCGCATATGAGCGGGCGTATACCCGTATGGGAACGAATAATCAAATATATCATCCCGCAGAAACCTATTGTCGGGTGGGGAGTAGGACATTTTAAAATCTTCTTCCCGGCAATACATAAACAGTTTCTTCCTAGTCCGTTCAGCCACGTTAGTTTTATGGAAGCGCACAACGAGTATCTCCAAGTATGGGTCGAACACGGTGGGATAGGTTTTCTGTTGGTTTGCGGATTTCTCGTGTCGATGTGGCGCAAGATATGGAAAGCACGATCTTCGATCGCTGTTATAGCGAGTATGGGTTTGGTCGTGGGGATGCTGAATAGTGGAGTAAATTTTCTGTTTCATACAGTGATTTGTATATTGTTTTTGGTGTATTACGCAATTCTCGAGAAAGAGGAGGAACCGAATGAAGAAGCTAGTGTTGATGTTAGTTATACTGCTTGGGTTAAGTGGCGTAAGTCACGCCGCAGAGTCTGTAAAGCACGTCGATAGGTCTATGGGGCAGAGAGGGTGGCATAAACACATTATCGCCACGGATAACGATACCACGGCTGGTTTGGTAACTTGGCCCACAAGGTTCACCCAGTTAACGAGTGCGGCGTATCTTGAAGCTATAACTTTAGCTTCAGATAATACCGTAGAAATTACTGTTAACGGTATTGATGGTGACGGCAACAAGTTGAGCTATACAATCGAAGCCACAACCTCAACAGTAGCTTCGGCAGGGACAACTAAATTCACTTATTTTGATAGTGTGGAATTAAGTGGAGAATGTACGGCGGGTATGTTCATACAAACAGATGCAGGGACAACTGTAACGAATATAGCTACAGGTGAGATGGTGTCAGGTATAGCACAACATTTCACGGGGGATGAGACAACTTATCTCACGTCATGGGGTGCGAGTGCGACAGCCTCCACGGTTACTGCTGGACAATACGGTGTTGGGCTTGAATTACGGTGGTATAGGGATGATGCGGATTGTCTTGATGCAACTGACGGATACGAAGTCATTGACAGTCTGTATGTAGGTGAGGACAGGGTAAACCCGTATAGGACATTCTCACAACCCATTAAATTAGCGGCTGGCGGATGGTTAGCGGTATATGCCGAAAGTGGCATAAATAATAGTCCAGTAGCGATTACGTTACAAGGATATGACGTGTAATGAGAGATGCAGTATTTCTAAAACCTGACGTCACGACATCGCAGGATCTGACTGAGGATGCTTTAGATTTTACGACATCGTTCTCTACGGCGTTTAAGTTGGAGCAGATACTTATCCGCGTTGATACCACTATTACCGAAACGATAACCATAACGCTGGATTCAAATGAAGGTGAAAATTACGACGTAGTTTTAGTCTCAACTCGGCTCGTCGGGAAAGACAGTTTTCTGTATAAACCGACAGGCGAGAGCAATTTCCAAGTTGGCGATAATATACGGATACAGTGCACTAATGCTAATAAGATAGGCGAGATTTTTGCGGTGACAAAAACTTCCGAGATGTAAAGGAGGATGTTATGGATAAAGAGTTGATGTTGCACGATGAATTGACAGCTGAACTGGAGAGGTTGGAAGGTGCGGTAAAAGCGGCACAGAAACAGGAGTTAATAGCGAAAAAGGGTGCGGAAACTGCTGTGGGAGCAAAGACGACTGCTGAATCACAGGCACAGACCATCCAGCAGAAAACACAGGAAGAACGCAAAATACTCGTTAAACTCAAAAAAGAGAGAGCTGGCATAGAAGAAGGCATCGAAGACAAGCGATCCGCGGCGTTGAGAGAACAACGCCAAGCGGAAAAAGTGTCAGCTGAAGTCGGAAAAGAACAGGATCAACTCGGCATTGAGACTCTCAAGGTAGCTGATGGTAAGCGCGCGAATCTTGAGATGGAAGAAATGCTCGATCGTAAAGATGTGCGGTTACGGAACCAGACCGAAGCCAATATTGTAAAAGAAAAAGAACATGAAAAAGGTATCGCTGAAACCGAACAACTCAAAATGCAACTCACTGATACGATCGACAAATATAAGAGGAAAATGGAGTTGGCGGATAAACGTAACGCTGAACTCGTTAAGGCTACAGCCGAGAATAGCAAGAAGAAAACCGTGAGCACTATGGGGTTGAGCAATCGCGAACGTGACGTTAAGTATCGTGAAGATGCGGTTACGACTAGTGAGAAACAGAATGAGATTGCTCAACTCAAACTCAGCGATGACAGGGGTGTGCTTGAGAAAGAAAAAGAAGTTCACACACGAGATAAAGCGATATTAAAAAGGTCGCAAAAAGAACTTGAACGGCGGAGAAAAGAAACAGAACTCAATGAATTACGATTAGTTAAACTTATACGGGACCAGAAAATAGAGAAAGAATGGAAAGAATCTCAAGAAGAATCATCTATATAGCATTTGCCATAGCATTTGCGGTATCGTCTGTATGTTATGCACAGGATGTCTTTGTCGGGGGGCAAGGGCAGGTCACGGCGATTAACATCAGAAATGACCAAGACAATGTCACCATAGATGCCTATAACCCTTCTACGGACAGCACAGTCACCATTTATAATGCTGATGCTACATATGTAACAGTATTGTTTGTAGAAGGCGATATTATCGCTACAGGGTCTGTATCAGGCTCAACCTGGAATTTCGCCTTTCAGGACGCTACTAACGTCACCGTAACTTCACTTGCCGATAACGACCTTCCCCAATACAATTCCGCTACATCCCTCTGGGAAAATCAGACGTTAGCTACGGTAGCAGATAGCCGATATGTTAATGTTACTGGTGATACGATGACGGGCGATATGTTGGTAAGTGGGGCGAATGTCGGTATCGGCACGGATAACCCGACCAGAGTTCTGCATGTTCAACAACGAGCCGATAGCGAAGGTTTACAAATAAGTGGGTATGATGACCAGTCGACAGTAAATATACAGGCTTATGTCGCTGATAGAAGTGGAGAGACATGGTTATATGCTAATACAGGTGGTGGTGCATTTAATATAACTAGTGTTGGGAATATTGAGATAATACCACAAATAGGGGCAGGAAGAAATGATGTTACAATTACAGGAGGAGATGGTGTCGGGGGAGCACCAGCAGGGTCTGTTCATATTACTGGTGGAGATGATGGAACTGAAGGTGGTGATGTAAATATTGCAGGTGGGGACGATGATACCACTCCTGGTGCTGTCATTATTACTGGTCTTGTAGATTTTGATGGGATTACAGGAGATATAGATATAGGGTCAAACGATTTGTATACCACAGGTAACGTAGGTATCGGCACGGCAACGGCAACAGTGCCTTTAGATGTTGTGGGTAATGTTTCTATTACTGGTGAAACTACTATAACAGGCGGATTAAAAGATGCTAATGTAGCTACTGCTATTACTCTTGGCAGTTCTTCCAACACTTCCATTTTTTCTTCAATAAGTGATAAAACTTTAGTAGGTGGCATAAACGAAAATGCGAAAAGAGGCGAATTTTTTAATGGAAGCGTGTTAGAAACAATTAGTTTGGTTATTACTGCTGACGCAACAACAATTACCGCTTCATTAAGTGCAGACGTTGGCACTATTTTAACTTTTTTGTTTTCTGATGGATTAACAGAAATTGATGTATCAAGTCCTATGACAGCAACTTTGACAGTTGGTTCAGACACCGTTCCTAAAGAAAATTATTTATATGTTTTAAAAACTGACCCTACAACATTGGTTGTTTCTGTATCAGGTTTCCCAGATGAAGAAACCACAGAGTTCGCTCCAATAGGTCGGGTCAAAGTCCAGACAGCAGCAACAGTCCAATCAAACGGCGTTATAAAACAACATAATTATACTGACCATATAATAAGTGATTCTGGTCAGGGACACCATCACGATATAACCTCTTGGATAAGAGAACAATGGGGAACATATCAAAGCGGTGTCGCTCAAACAATTAGTGGTAGCGGGACAGGTTCAGTTACTTATGCCACAACAAGCGGCATTATAAGACAATTACATGAACAAACTTTTCCTGCACTTACTAATCCTGCAACTTTGTATGTAATTAATAATGCTGCAACGCCATATACTGTTGTTACGGATTTCGCAAGCATATTGGTTGATTCTGCCAGCGGGTCATTGACGAATAAATATTATAATTTAGTTATATGGGGTATGGCTTCACAAACGGGAGAAGGACAAAGCAAATTATTTATTAATTTACCAAGTGGTTCTTATGTAAAACAATCAAGTGCAGAACAAGATGATGATAGACATACAAATTTTTCAATTCCTTTATCTGATAAAGGAGCTGGATTTTTGATACAACGAATAGTGATGAGGAACCAAACAGATTCTACTTTTACGGTTATTGATACAGAAGATTTAAGAGGTCAATTCCCTAATACAGTCGCAGGGACATCGGTGGCAATACCTTCTGATTTTGCAGATAATGCGTTTAACATTTTTGATGATGGTGACAATACAAAAGTTTTCAATTTTCAGGCTTCAGGAATAACGACAGGTAATACAAGAACGCTTACAATACCAGATACATCTTCAACTATTATTACTTCTGATGCGGCAACAGATTTTACTGGCACACAAAATTTTACTAACGCAACATATTCAGCATTGTTTACTGGTAGCAACGTGGGTATTGGGACGGATAGTCCTGGGTCAAAATTGCATATAAACCATATTGTAGCTGTAAATACTACCCTATTAACTCTGGAGTCAGATATTGACAATGCGAATGAGTATAATGAGATTCTATTCAAGGTAGTGGGTGGTTTAGATTATGGAGCAATAAGGTCTCATCTTGGTGCCAGTGATGATTCTTATATGACTTTTTCAACAACAACAGATGGAGGCTCAAATTTAGTGCAGCATATGACAATCCAGCATGATGGAAAAGTTGGCATTGGAACTGCTAGTCCTCAAAGGGAATTACATGTGGCATCAACTGGATGGGCAGAGATAAGAATTGCTGGAAGTAGTGGAGGAGTTCTTGAACTTTATGCTGGAGCAACGGCACTCGCAAGTATTTATTCTGAGTCAGCAAATAAGAATTTAATTTTTAGAACTAATGGAGCAACAGAACAAATGAGGATTCTTTCTACTGGCAACGTAGGGATAGGGACTACGAATCCTGAAACTAAATTGCATGTTCAAGGAGTGATTCATGTTGCAGACCCTAGTTCAACTAGATATTTTATTGAGGTTTTCAGTTCAGGTGGAGTTGGGTATATTGATTCTTATGATAGCACTGGTAATGATTAT
>SDBT01017063.1_pt1 | contig 11480 bp, 9 predicted proteins | sample 2277101 | NCBI WGS metagenome assembly SDBT01 (sample SAMN10404973, study PRJNA504765) | marine sediment metagenome | isolation source: marine sediment core GS10_PC15, 103 cmbsf | place: Arctic Ocean: Southern Knipovich Ridge | collected 2010
CCACCAGGCTCAACTAGTAGGAGATGTCAAAAACAGAAACCAAGCCTTTGAGTATGCGCGAAAACTTCTCCCTCCTCCTGGCCCAACAAAAAAAGCTTAGTTTAGGCCACCTTGGCAAAGATCACCGTCTGAGCCTTTCCGTATTTCTTGGCACATCTGGGGCAGGTAACATACCAGAAGAGGAGCTCCTTGGCTACTTTACCCTGCCCTTCTACGTACCTTCTAACCTTGCCTATCCACTTTGATGTCTGGCGGTACCCATTCTCAAAAATCATTGATATGTATCTTCCGGAGAGCTTTACTGTTTCCAGATCTTCGGCGTCTCTCCTGAGGGATAACAAAAGAGTAGAAGAAAAGATGGAGTCTTCTTTGGAAAACGTCATTACCTGCTCCTCATCCAGGCCCCTGGAAGTAATTTCCTCCATGGCTTCTTTAACTACCCCTCCAAAATTAATGGGGATGTGAAAAAGGCTGTAGTATTTCGTTTTATAGAAAGGTTTCTCCTTCCACTGGACCTCTTTCTTGTCCCAATCCTCTTTCACAAGCTTAAGACAACACTTTTCTTGGGTCAATCCTCTCTCTCCTCAAAGCTTTGCGCTCACATGTTGCAACTTACCTCTTGCCTCAAAAAAAAAAGAATCCAGAGATTCTCTGCCAAATCTTTCTTCTTTAGCGTATTTATATGCCAACTAAGCCCCCAAAAATCGGGACTTCCTTTTTGCAATTCGCAACCGTGAAGATAGATAATTCTTTCAATTTGTCAAATTTTGACAAGTCTTTATCGAGGTCCTCTGTCTTTCTTTGTCTTGCTCCGAGGCTAGCTGGACCTATGGACTGAAGATAAAAGTATAGAGATAAGGATGGATCTTCTGCTTAGGCTAAGCTTTTTGCCGCCTTCACAATATCTTTTTCATTGGGCAAAAAGGCCTTTTCCAGAACCAGCGATGAAGGAGGGGGAGTGTTGGGGGCACCTACTCTTATTATGGGACAGTCAAGATAATCAAAGGCTTTTTCCTGAAGTTCGGCCGCAACTTCTGCTCCGAAACCCATGAACCTCACAGCCTGATGAACTACCAACGCTCTATTGGTCTTCTTGATGGAGGCGATTAGAGTGTCGATGTCGAGAGGATAGAGACATCGAAGGTCAATGACCTCGGCCTCTATTTCCTCCCTGGCAAGCTCTTCGGCCGCTCTCATGGCAACTGGTACCATAGAGGACCAGGCAATGATGGTGACGCTCTTCCCATTTTTTGCAGCAAGAACCTTCCTTTTTATGTTTGCCTTTCCTAAGGGAATAAGATAGTCCTCTTTAGGAACCCTAGCTTTCCCTGAAGGATGCTCGTATAGATTCTGATGTTCTATGACAATCACTGGATTATCGTCTCTAATAGCCGCCTTCAGGAGGCCCTTTGCCTCATAAGCATCTGAGGGAAGAGCGATCTTTAGGCCTGGGAAATGTGCCAGGAGAGCTTCCAGACTCTGAGAATGCTGCCCAGCATATCCTTTACCACCACCAATGGTAGTTCTTATGGTTAAGGGTATGGTTGGCTGTCCACCGGACATATATTTCCACTTCGCCGCTTGATTCCCTATTTGATCTAGAGCAAGGAGAATAAAATCTATATACATAATCTCTACCACGGGTCTTAGGCCGATCAGGGCCGCTCCCAGGGCGCTGCCGACAATTGCTGCTTCTGAGATGGCGGTATTGAAAATGCGGTCCCTTCCGAAAATGTCTAAAAGACCCCGGGTAGCTCCAAAGGCTCCCCCGTAGTCAGCAATATCTTCTCCCCAAGTAATGACTCGTCTATCTCGCCTCATCTCTTCAAAAAGGGCCTCCACCACCGCTTCCCTGTAAGTAATCTCTTGAGTGGGATCTCTATCAAGAAAGTGAGGCTCCTTTAGAAGGGGTGAGTCTTTGAACCGGGAAGGAACTGCATCGGAAGAGGTAGTACTGAAAAGGCCAAAGTACATAGCTTTAGGGTCAGGGTCGCTTGCATCATTTACCTTGGCTGCGATTTTCTCATTTCTTTCTCTAGCCTCCCTCTCAAGTTTCCTTAGGTCTTCCTCACTTAAGATGTTTTCCTTGATGAGCTCACCAGAGAAAGTCTTCAGAGGATCTATTTTTTGCCATTCTTCAAGCTCTTTCAAGGTCCTGTAGGTTTCATCTTCTACTCTATCCAATCGATCACTCAAAGAATGACCTTTGTAGCGAGAGCACCAGAATTCTAATAGAACCGGGCCCTTCCCATCTCTTGCAAGACCTACCGCTCTTTTGGTGGCATCAAAGACGGCCAATGCATCCATACCGCTTACAACTTCTGCATGCATTCCTTCCTTGTTGTAGGCAAAACCTCTTTCAGCCAGGTACTCTATCCCTGTAACTTCACCTCTCTGCTGCCCTGCCATCCCATATTGATTGTTAACTGCTGCAAATATAGTGGGAACACCAAACTTCCTCTTCATAAGCCCATTGGTAAACTGAGCCATGCTGGCCATATTCATGGCTTCATGGGAGATTCCGTTGTTGAAGGCACCGTCCCCTGCGAAACACAGTACGATTCTTTCATCTTCGAGGATTCTTGAGGCCAGGCCCGCACCCACAGCCATCCCCATACTTCCTCCCACGATGGCATTGGCTCCAAGGTGGCCCTTGGCAAAATCAGCGATATGCATTCCTCCTCCCCTTCCCCTGCAGTAGCCAGCTTCTTTTCCAAAGAGCTCTGCTATGGCCCGGAAAAGATGGAGCCTCAAAGCTTCCTCTACGAGTTCTTCATGATCTTTGGCATCGGCCCTCAGCCCTAGATGACGGCATATTTTTTCATCCTGAGTGATTAGATTCACCAGATCAGTACTCTTCATAGCTTTAATGGCAAAGTACCCTTTGGCCAGGCTATCTCCGTGTCCTCGGTGAGTTGAGGTGATGCAGTCATTTTGATTGATAGCTGCTATTGCTCCAGTAGAAACTGCTTCCTGACCGATGCAAAGATGGGTAGCACCCCCATAAAGAAGTTTCATGGGGCCGTACTTACCCCTATTTTCTTTAAGCTCCCGTATCATCTCCTCCAGATTCCTGATAAGGAGCATACATTTAAGTAGATCCAGGCACCTTTCTTCAGTGATACCTCCCCCATCCAGCTCCTGCCTCAAGGATCGCGAATGTTGAAACTTTGGCACTCTGCCGCCCACCTGGACGAATCCCGGGGTAAAATCGGGCACTATAGCAATTTCTCTTACCATCTCATTTTTCCTCCCTTACTCCCTAGGCCAAGATATTCCCGTATGAACCGTCTGCTAGAGATTCACTATATCATAGGTAGAGCCGAAAATCAAGAGATTATTGCCCCTGCTTTAACCTGGCCGAGGAGCAATGTATCTTATGTCGGCTACATCACATATGGGTAAAGGGGCATAATTGACAGAGCCCGAGGAAGGACTCCACAGGCAAAGACCTTTTGCCCCATGGTTCTACTTCTTCTGCTGGATACCCCAAAGATACCGCGCCAATTAATTTGAGCTCTTCTGGTGCTCTCAATAGTTTTCTGATGTCTTCCGCATACTGTTTCTTGCCACCAGCAACCCAACAAGAGCCAATGCCAAAACTCGTTCCAGCTAATAGAACATTTTTTTTGCTGCCGAGCCATCCTCTAGATAATGTTTTGTATCTTTACCGAAAATCACAACACAAGCAGCAGCGTCCACAATGAAAGAACCATAATCACAAATTGGTTGCAAGATGCACTCGTTGGAATCTTAGGCGAAAAACCTGGGTAGGCGAGTTCGGTTCGATGACTGTAGAGGCCCCTGGAGTGCACGATGTTGATCATAGCATAACTCATTGTTAGCCCTCATTTATGGGATCACCCGTATTTGGTGAATTTAACTCATATCTCGTACCTTTGTCCTTACCATGCTGAAAAAGTCTACCTGTTTTAGCTAGCCTTTAAAGCAGTCGCTTCGCCTGATCAGGAGATGTCTTACGCAGTTCAGCAACTTCAGAACGCCTGATATGTTTATGAAGACGAAAGTAAACCCCCATTGCCATTGGCAAGGCATACAACTGCTTTATATAATTCATAGTCAGATAAGGGCGATTTCAGTGTCGGGATATTTGGAAAATACTCTCGCAAGACATTCTTCCACCGCTATTCGAATACGTTTTTTGAATGTATCAAAATTGCTCGCCTTGTTCATTGATTTTCCTCCTTTTTTGGAGATACACCGTCCCGGTTATGGAGAGAACCTCCGGAATTCCAATATCTAAACCTTCTCTCCTGCATGTTAGGCAAAACCAATCGGGCGTCGAATACATAGGCCATCAGGAGCGGCCAGACTGCTCCATAGCCGAAGGCCCAGACGACCTCTTCCAATGGCACTCGCAAAAGGCTGGGGCCCCAAAGGTTGTCGGCGTTCCATTGCAGAAGAAAGTCGGGCCATATCGCAGACACTGCACCGACGGAAACCAGGTATAGAAGCGTAAACCCTATCCCCCCAGCTACAGAGATCGGCCAGAGCTGGCCACGCCGCCACAGCAGTAGCACGCCAAGAGCAACGATACCCACCATTACAGATGTCATAACTCCCAATCCGGAGAACCTGCATACCAGGATCAAGGCCACGCTTGATGACGTGCAGACAATGTAGCGTCTCAAAAGACGTCCTGTTTGGAGACCCAGCGTGATCCGGCGCTGGACCAGCCATGTCGCCAGCAACCACACAATGCCCCCGTTTGCGAATGAAAACATGATGTCTTCTGGACCGGTCAGAAAATTGGCCACTCGTACGGGATTCCAGTATTCCGGTACGAAGAAGAACGAGGCCAAGGCAAATGGTGCCGAGAGTAAGCCGCTTAAGAGCATCAACCGCCGCTGTTCCTGGGACACCACGAGTCCTGCCACAAAAATTATAAGTAACGCTAAACTCAGGGCCAGATAAGGATATGCGCTAAGCGCTGCCATACTTTTATCACCAAAATAACTATATTATTCATACTTCGGTGCATCCACCGTGTTGAGGCACACCGCTCGCCAGGCGGGATAGTATTTCCCTATCTCCTCAAGTCTTATCTTCAGATAGTCTTCTACCCCTTCCATAGGCGCCTTTCTTCGATATCGGGTTATCCTGACAATTAGGATATTCGGTCCTACATACTGCATGCGCTGAGTTTCTTACTCTCCATTATATCAAAAAACGGAAGACACGGAAAGGCGCTCTCCCCCCCACCCTTACGGGTGGGGAGTTCCCGCTTAATTGAAGAGGAACTGCCATAATGCCCTGCCTACAGAAAATGGCTTTGGATATTTTGTGCAAAAGACTAGGCACAATTTGGTGAAAAAAGGGTAAGATGGAGAAGGTGGGTGAAGGGGGTGGGTCTTGAAAGCTTTTGCGGGAGCGAGATTAGCTGACGCATCTGGCAGGATGTTGTTAGAACTTTTTTTCTACACCTCGCAAGAAAGGTCCGTAGGGAGCCTCTGATACACACTCCAGGAACCGCGAAGAGACTATTTGCACCGATCAACTACCTGTTAGCGAAAATAGAAAAACATACGCCCAATGAAATCTCCCATCCGCCCAGGTCTATCTGCATATCCTTGGCGTCGAAAGTATCTGGGTCAAAGGTTTGAAGAGGTTCTCCAACCGCAGAATCCCCTAAATCGTCCCTCTTGGTCTCTATTTGCTCCAGTTTGCCTATGCGGTACCCTACTTTTCCAATTATGGAAATAGGCTTCTTGGGAAGGAAGTACTCCCCCCCTATCACAAGCGCACCTCCTATCTTTCTTCCTCCTGCCTCTCTCTTGTCGACACCAGGCAATCCGGTTTCTTGGAGGCTTTCATCATACGTTACCGTCCAACAGCGAGCTTCCAGTTCGGCAAAAAGGTTGAAATCGGGAGGATCTAACAGGACGGTTTGGACTCCAACCCCAAGAAAGGTAGCCGAGACTGTGGTGTCTATGGTAAAATCAGCCCAAGCTATTGAAGAAGCATACTTTCCTGTAGAGGAGAGAGCACCAGCGGAAGCAGTGACACTGAATCTCGGGGAAAGTCCATATTTGAGCTTAACGCCATAGGGTATAGCCCCATTCGGAGGGCTGTTCTCCTCCACCGTCCATCCAAATGCCTCATCCTCTCTTGCCCAAGAGTCGTACCACTCACCAATCCCCTCAAACCCCAATCCCCTCAAATGCAAACGCGGCGTAGCCAAGGTTAATCTCAAAACTAGCCCTCTCCTTCATATTCCTGGCACTAGCACTGGATCCCAGTGCCAATGCTCCCAGTGCAATGACTACGGTAAGTACACAAACTCTCTTCATTCTTTACCCCCCGTTTTTGGATTCTCCCAGATCAGAAACCACGTACTTTCTTGATTCTCACGTCCCTCATGCTCGCTCCATCACCTACCTAAGGAGCTGCAAAGAAAAGTACTACTTTTTGCATACCGAACAAGCAAAGTAGCTTGAAGGTGCCTGCTTCACTCGTGGCCCTGATTCGCCTTTTCCACAGCCCAGTCCCTATCCCTGTCCTTATGGCAACTCAGGCAGGCAAACTCTACTGTAAGGTAACCTTGCGCTAATTTGCCGTCAGCAGTAAACATCTCTGCTGCAGGATCGAGGTTGATGGTGAAAAGGTGACTTCTTACATCACCGGTGCGCTCGTCAAAGTTCACTGCTGATTTTACTGCCATTGGCATGTGGCAGTCTATACATTTTACTCCCACCGCCCTCATCTTGTCCCCTAACTCGGTCGTTTTCATTGTGGTATGACAAACAATACAATTCTGCTTCATGGCAAATTCCGCTTTCTTATGAGGATTGTGACACGTGACGCAGTCAAAATCCTTCTTCGGACTTGCCAGAAGCTCATTGTACTGTTCGTGATGTCTGATGAAACCACCGCTGGCCGGGATTTTGGCCGGATCTCCTCTCACGTGGCATTGGCCGCAGAACTCACTAGATCTATCTAGCGTGATTAAGCTCGCATCACCGCCCTGGGCAATGTGCTCGCTTCCCGGTCCGTGACATTGCTCACACTGGACACCTCTGAAGGCCCAGGTGCCCACGATTCCTTCTAGGCCACCCTGGCTTCCTTCTTTGGAATAGCCAGTAGTGTGGCACCCTCCACAGTCATACTTCTTGACCTCGCCAGGATGATAATCAGACCAGGTGCCGGTCTGGAGGTTGTACTGATTTCCGCCTGGCGTACCATCGGCCGTACTGGTAATGATGTATCCTTCCTTGTCTATGTACCTTGCTTTCCACTTGTAGCCACCAATGACATAGGATATATCATCCCAGGTGTACCCTTCGGGAAGAGGAATGGGTACCGATTTTATTTCTTCAGCGGTCCTGAGCTTGTACGAATGACCCGATACCTTCCACTCATTGTATTCTTGCCCATGACACCCCATACACTTGTCGGATCCCACGTACTCAGCAGCATTTGCTATCCCAGCTATTCCCACTCCTGCCACCACTACCACCAGAAGGAACAACACGAATTTCCTTGTCATACTATACCACCTCCTTTTCTTTTCTCATTCTGTCTGCGAGCTCCCGTGTGATACATGAGTCTATCGGTATCGCTCCTTTGGATTGACCTTGCCTTACACCGATTCCTCAATTGGGGGTCTATCTCGCCACCTCTCCTGTGCCCGATGAGTCTTTTCTCCAATAAATCCACTATCCCTGAGGCGTCGCCCAAGGCAAAGCTGACCTGCCCCCATTAATAGTACCACTTGTCAAGTTAGAGTCAACGGAATAATAGCCTCGGGAGCAGGCCACTGTCCAAAAATCTCCTGTTGTATTTGTCCATATCTTTTATGAATGATTTTGCGTCCTCGAAGTCTCTAAAAGTAAAACATAAGTGCCAAGACCTGAGCCTGGCCGAATAGTGTACGTCTGAGATAACGTATCCCTATTTATTGTCAATATTCCGGAGAGCAAGATTTTTAAGGTGTTAATTGCTGTAGTCTTGAATTCTAAAGGGTTTCAAAGATTTTTGTAAGTGGGGTGAATTGACGAAAAGAAAGAATGTAATATACTAACGCATGTGTCGAGGTTGATGAGAGAGCAAACAGGGGATGTCAATTCAAGTTGGACAACTAGATGTCTAGTTCATCTATACCATAAGTATAGGTATCACTTTATCCTATACCTGGTAACCACGTGAAGAGATAATGACACAAGCTCTCCAATGCCTATTTCTTAGCTCAAAACTAGCTGAAAAGACAAACCACGATCATTTCCAATTATCGCGGTAATTTTGACAGATTGCCATGGAAACCAATCTTAATAAAGTTAAGAATTACTAGAGCAAAAGGAAGTTTAGGATTGGGATTTCCGATCATTCTTAAGAAGCTGTACGACTACACCGAGTTGGGCATGAAAAAAGTTTTGAGATGTTCGGTGGTCCTATTAGCCTTTGCTATTGCTTTGGTGGCTTTCACAACAGCAGCCAGAGCAGACAAGATTGTATATCTTATTCCAATTAAAGGAACAATCAGCCCGAGAGTTGCTCGATTTGTTGGTCGTGCGATTGATCAAGCTGAGGAGGCAAAAGCGAACGCCATAATACTGGAGATCAATACTTTCGGTGGTCAACTGGATGCTGCCACTAAGACTAGAGATTCCGTACTTGACTCTAAAATTTTAACAATTGCTTTCGTCAATAAGAGGGCGATATCAGCTGGTACACTCATCACATTAGCGGCAAGAAAAATTGTGATGGCTCCTGGATCAACCATTGGTGCAGCTACGCCTGTAGATTTTTTGGGTAAGAAGGCATCAGAAAAAGTGATATCGTATTGGCGGAAGGAGATGAAATCAACGGCTGAAAGGAACAACCGTCCAACAAAGATAACAGAAGCAATGGTCGATGAAGAAGTGGAGATACACGAGCTCATCGAAAAAGGTAGGTTGCTAACTCTCACCACTAATGAAGCATTGAAATACAAGATTGCTGATTATGAGGCAGAAAACATCGATGAGGTATTGAAGGCTTTCGACTTAGTTGGAGCTCAAGTTGTGCCAGTATCTACAAATGCGGCTAAGCAATTTCTACGTCCATGGATTTTATGGATAGCGCTGGCTGCTGTTTTTGTCGTTATTGAGATATTCACTGCTGGTTTTTTCGTCTTCTGGTTTGGTGTAGGAGCTGGAGTAGCTGCTATTCTGGCAGCTGTGGGGTTGCCTACGGCCTGGCAATGGGGGCCTTTCATAATAGTTTCTTTCGTTTGTCTTGTGTTGTCGAGACGATTTGCTGAGCGTATTACCAGGGGGCAGAAGAGAAAGGTAGGGCCAGATCGGCTCATTGACAAAGTAGGAGTAGTTCTAGAGAAGATTAATCCAGATACTGATGAAGGTAAAGTACGAGTTGAAAGTGAGGAATGGCGTGCGATGTCAGCAGGTGGAGAAGTTATTGATGCTGGGACCCACGTATATGTAGTAAAGATTGAGGGAACTCACCTCATAATTAAAAGGAGGGAAAGATGATGATAGTATGGATTTTTTTTGCCCTGATTGTTATCTTAATAATTGCGGCAAAAAGCATAAAAATTGTAAGGCCCTGGCAAAGAGGCCTGATCGAGCGGTTAGGTAAATACCGGAAAACCGTGGGCAGTGGGTTGACCACAATCATCCCTTTTATTGAACACATAAAGCTTGCGGATATGAGGGAGCAGGTAGTGGACGTACCACCACAGGCTGTCATCACCAAAGATAACGTGGCGGTAGAGGTAGATGCAGTCATCTATCACGAGATTACCGATCCGGTCAAAGTAAACTATAACGTGGTAGATTTCCTTGTGGCTACAACAAAGCTTGCTCAAACAAATCTACGTAATGTGATTGGTGATATGTCACTCGATGATAGTCTTACCTCAAGAGAAACGATCAATACGAAACTTCGGGATATATTGGATGCGGCTACTGACAAATGGGGAACAAAGATAACCCGAGTGGAAATACAGCGAATTGAGCCGCCAAACGATGTAACAGATGCCATGCATAAACAAATGAAGGCAGAGCGTGAAAGGCGAGCAATGATTGCCACGGCTGACGGTCAGAGAGAGGCTGCCATTAAAGTTGCTGAGGGTGATAAGCAATCCAAGATTTTACGTTCTGAGGGTGAAGCCGAGTCTATAAAAAGAGTTGCCGATGCCGATAAGTTTAAGCAATCGACCGTTGCTGAGGGAGAGGCACAAGCAATACGGAAAGTATTTTCAGCTATTCATGAAGGGCAGCCCACTAACGACCTTCTAGCTATCAAATATTTGGAAGCCTTGAAGGGAATTGCTGACGGAAAGGCAACGAAGATATTTTTGCCATTGGAGTCTTCTGGTATCCTAGGAAGCATCGCTGGGATAGCTGAACTTTTCAAGGAGCGTGAACAAAAGAAAGTCACAGAAGCTGAGTCCCCGAAATCAGAAGGTAGCAAGCAATAGTGGGCACTACCAAATTAAAAACAATAACGTTGCAATTTGTCTTCTTGGATTGTTGTGACTTCTAGATCATTCAGAGGAGAGCCTTCCCCTCTTTGGCCACCTCTTGGGCACTTTGACTAGGGCTGTTATCCTCCGATACCTATATCTACCGTATCACGTTGCCAACTTAATGATCTGTGCTGTTAGATTCTCCTCTTCACTCCTCAAGATGAGGAATGTGACCTTGATGTGCTCCTTATCTATCTCAGCACCCCACATGCCCGTCTCTTCGGAGACTCTAAAGAGTCTTCAAGACCGTATCTTACCATCTTACGTCTCCTCAGGCGGCCTCTAGGAGTTTCCCCTCATCTGCTTCCTTCAGGATGTCATTGTCCTCACGAAAGATTTGCTACTAGTCTTTTGAGCCGGATATTCTCCCTCTCGGAGTTCTTCCGAGCCGCTCGACCTCATAAATCCTCAGGCCACCGTATTCTCTTTAGCCAAGGGCAATAAGTCTCGTCGGTAACTCCAATCTTTCTGGCAGCTTCTCCTTACGATGGAGCGTTACCTTGAGAACAATCTCCGCTATCCCGAAGCTTCTTGATGGTTCTCATCTGGTCTGTAGCTTCTTCTGGCCATTTCAACCCCCTTTTTTCGATCCCTAGCCTAACACAATGACTGGACCGATTCTAGGGGGGGCAGGTCAGCTCTATGGTAAGAGGGCCTCTTCTAAGAACCTTACAGTTGGAGTATCTACACCTAGCGAGGTCGATAGGTTAATTAAGACATGTTGATTAATTAGTTTCAAAATATGAAGCAATATCAGTTTTCAAACAAGAATTGTATTTGCTAAGATTTTCGCCAATTGCTAACTCAAAATTCTTATAACATTCGCCTTAATCCTCAAACATGTTGTCATTAGAATCTTTTTAAATATGTAAAAAAAACATGAGTTTGGATGGCTTCGGTACGCTTAATATGACAGGTAAAAAAATTGGAATGCTCCATCAGAAAGTTTCTTCTGTGATAGTCCAACAAGCTCATCTGAAGCATATTTATAAAT
>SDBT01017064.1_pt1 | contig 11480 bp, 12 predicted proteins | sample 2277101 | NCBI WGS metagenome assembly SDBT01 (sample SAMN10404973, study PRJNA504765) | marine sediment metagenome | isolation source: marine sediment core GS10_PC15, 103 cmbsf | place: Arctic Ocean: Southern Knipovich Ridge | collected 2010
GCCTGGCTTCGGCGCCCGATCGCTGAGCTGAAGGCGATCGGCAGGGCTCACTCGAATGGTGGCCACGTGACGATCAACGACGTGTTGCTTGCCGGAATCGCCGGGGGCATCCGAACCTGGCTCGGTGATGAGCTGGCCGGTGAGAAGATGCGGGTGAAGGTCCCGGTCAGCATGCACAGCCGTGACGCTGATCCTGGTGCGATCGGGAACCGTGACTCCTTCCTGTTCGTCGATCTACCGCTTGAGGAGCCGAGCGCCGGCGAGCGATTGCGACTGATCAACGCCGGTACGACCGAGCGCAAGGAGCATCACGACGCCGAAGCCCTGTACGGGTTCTTTCAGGGCATCTCCCACTTCAGCCCGCTGCACCGCGAGGTGGCCAAGGCGTCGATGAGCCCGCGTGAGTTCACGCTTGCCGCCTCGAACGTCCCCGGTCCGCGAGAGCCGCGCTGGGTTCTCGGCCGGCGGGTGAGCGAGCTCTACTCGGTCACCGAGCCGGCAGTGCGCCACGCGCTGCGCATTTCCGCGATCTCGTTGGAGGACCACCTCGCCATCAACCTCTGCACCGATCCAGCCGCGCTCGAGGGCGTTGACCGCCTGGCCGGCGCGATCGGTGATGCGTTCGACGAACTCTCCTCGTCAGGATGAGACGCTGACGATTTCAACGAACTCTCGGCAGCCGGCTTAGACGCGCACGGATGCGACTGCGCCGGTCGCAACGGGGGGAATCAGTCCTGGAGGCGAACGCCGGGCATGAATGCGACGTGGTTGCGGATCTTGCGGATCCACGGATACGGCCGGCGGTAGTACCAGGCGGCGTTTTTCTTTGACTGGCCGCCGGCCTTGAGCGTGTAGTAGCTGGCCATGCCCTTCCAGAAGCAGAGGCTCTTCATGTGGGTCTCGCTGAAGTGCTCGCGGTTAAGCGAGTCAGGCGGGAAGTAGTGGTTGCCTTCGACGATGATCGTGTCGTCGCTCTCGGCCAGCGTGACTCCGTTCCAAACTGCTCGCATATCATGGGTTTGACCGCGTCCTGTCGCGGTCGGTTCGCATCGGAGTGACTACGGTGGACCCGTGGACACGGAGGGTGATCGAGCCGGGCCGCCGGTCGAGTCTGCGAGCGCTTGGAGCGGCGAGCCGGAGGTGTGCGCCGCGGGTGGCGTCGTCGTGCGCGGCGGCGAGACCGCAGACGGCGACCGAGGCGGCGTGGCGGCGCCCGCGGGCTTGAGCGTTCCCGCTGCCTCGAAGGTGCTCATCGTCCATCGCCCGCGCTACGACGACTGGTCCCTCCCGAAGGGCAAGCTTGACCCGGGGGAGGGGTGGCTTCAAGCCGCGCTGCGGGAGGTTGAGGAGGAAACCGGGCTGCAATGCGAGCCCCGCGAGGAGCTGCCAGCCGCGCGATACTTCGACCACAAGGGTCGGCGGAAGCTGGTCCGCTGGTGGCTCATGCGGGCGATCGGCGGTGAGTTCCAACCGAACGACGAGGTCGATGAGCTTCGCTGGCTGTCGCTCAACGAGGCCATGAGCACGCTTAGCTACCAACACGATCGGGAGCTGATCCGCTCCCTGGGAGCCGCCTGATGGTTGCGATAGCGAGCGTCATGATCATCGTGCTGATCTCGCTGATCCTGACCCGGGTTGCGACCGTCGCCCTCATCCAGACCGGGCTCTCGCGGGAGACCGCACGGTTCCAGGCCCGCTCGGCGCTCACCGGCACCGGCTTCACGACCTCGGAGTCCGAGTCGATCGTCAACCACCCGGTTCGGCGGCGACTGGTCAGGTCGTTGATGCTCATCGGCAGCGCCGGCGTCGTCACGGTCATCGCGACCCTGATGCTCTCGTTCGTCAATGCCGATCGAACGCAGACCTTGTCGCGGCTGGGGGTACTGATCATCGCGCTCGCGGTGATCCTCCTCCTCGCTCGCAACCGAAGGGTCGACGCGATGATGATGCGGGTGATCGGCCGGGCGCTGACCCGCTGGACCGACATCGACGCGCGCGACTACATGGGTCTTCTGCACCTTGGGCAGGGGTACGCGGTCAACGAGCTGAAGCTTCGCGAGGGGGACTGGATCACCGGCCGACCGCTGCGCGGGCTTGAACTGCGCAACGAGGGCGTTGCCGTGCTGGCCATTGTCTGCCCAAACGGCACCTACATCGGGACACCCGAGCGCGACTCCGCCCCGCAGCCAGAGGACACGCTGATCCTCTATGGCCCTACAGAGCGGCTGGCCGAGCTAGACAGGCGACAAAGCGGCGCCGAAGGCGATCAGGCTCACGTCGACGCGGTCACCGCGCAAAAGGGCCGCTTCACCGAGCAGGAGCAAGAGGAGAAGGCGGCGCGGCGGCGCGGTGGCCCGTCTCTGCCCGGTGAACCGGTGGGTTGGCCCCCCGATAGCGCTGCTGCTGATAGCTGAGCGCCTCTCGGGCTAGTCCGCGCCGTCTCCAGGGTCACCGCGAGCGGCGTCGCCGGTATCGCGCCTCTGCGCCTCGCCTTCCGCGGCCGAGTGGGAGCGGCCCGAGCTGGCTACGGACCCGCCGGAGCTCGCCCGTCCCGCCGATGAGGTCTCGCTCGCGGCGGCTCTGGCGGCCTCGTCGTCCGGCCGCATCCAGATCGTCTGCTGCGGGAACGGGATTTCGATCCCCTCGGCGTCGAAGGCAGCCTTTAGCTCCTCACGGAGCAGGCGCATGATCCGCCATTGCTCGGAGGGCTGCGTCTTGACGACGAGGCGCAGAGCGATGGCGCTTGCGCCGAGTGACTCGACGCCCCAGACCTCGGGCTCGTCGAGCACGGCCTCGTCGCTTGCCGCGACCCGGTCGGCGACTCCCTTGATCACCTCGCGGGCGTGCTCGAGGTCGGTCGAGTAGGCGACCTCGACGTCCAGCAGCGCTCGCGCCCAGTGCTGGGACATGTTCCCGACCCGCAGGATCTCGCCGTTGGGAACGTGCCAGACGGTCCCATCAACCGATCGCAGCCGGGTCCGCCGCAGCGTCAGGTCCTCGACGATGCCCGCTTCTCCCTGCCCAAGGTCGACGACGTCACCGACCGCAAACTGATCCTCGATCAGGATGAAGATCCCGGAGAGAAAGTCCTTGACCAGGGACTGCGCTCCGAAGCCCAGCGCAATCCCGACGACGCCCGCGCCCGCGATCAGCGGGGCGATGTTGACGCCCAGCTCGGTGAGGATGAGGAACGCGGCGATCAGCCAGACGACGACGCTGGCAACGCTGCCGAGAATCTCCGCGAGGGCATGGGTCCGCTGCTCCGAGCGCGCGGCCAGCTGCTCATCGGTCTCCAGAGGTGCGACATCGGCCGCAAGCAGGAAGCGCTGTCGCAACCGTGCCGCTGCGACCCGGCGCAGTGAGCGGGCGATCGCGCGCTTGGCGACCAGCGTCACCGCGAGGGCGACGATCAGGATCACAAGGATTGGGATCCCGCGCTCGACCAGCCAATCGCCGACGCCCGAGGCCAGGAGGAGGGGAGAGCCGCTCACAGCCGGAGCGTATCCTCGGTCGATCACAAAGGCTGCGCCACCGCCAGGCGAACCGTTCTACGAGGAATTCGGTCGGAGTTAACGAAGCAGGTTCGACGCAGCCGGCATCGGGTCAGGCAGCAACGCGAACACAACGAAGAAGGGGAAAGACCGTGAAAGCAGTTTGGAACGGCGCAACGATCGCTGAGAGCGACGAGACCGTCGTCGTGGAGGGGAACCACTACTTCCCGCCCGACTCGATCACGTCCGAGTACCTCGTCGTGAGCGAGCACACTTCCCTGTGTCCCTGGAAGGGCACCGCCAGCTATCACTCGATTTCTGTTGACGGCGAGACCGCCGAGAATGCCGCTTGGTTCTACCCGGAGCCGAAGAAAGAGGCGGAGAATATCCGCGATCGCTTCGCATTCTGGAAAGGCGTCGAGGTGGTCGCCTAGATCGTCCCCCAGTAGGCGCACCGGCGGCCCGAAAGGGCCCGGGCAAGCGCGCCTCTCAAGCTCCCTGGGCACTGCCCAGGAACCGCGCCCGGTCGGCCTCTCCCCCTTGGTCGGCCGGGCGCATCTTCTTTCGGCCCGGACCGCGCTTAGGGCGAGATCTCGATCTCGCAGCAGTTGTAGAAGGCGACGTGGTTCTTGATCTCGGCTGCCGCCTCGCTTGGATCCGGGTAGTACCAGGCGGCGCCCGGCAAGGTCTCGCCCTCGAGCTCGATGTCGTAGTAGGAGGCGAGCCCCTTCCACGGGCAGGTTGTCGTCTGCTCGCTATCGGCGAGACGGTCGCGCTGTACGGAGTCGGGTGGAAAGTAGAGATTGCCCTCCAGGGCGATCGCGTCGTCGGACTCCGCCAGCAGGACACCGCGCCTTACAACTTTCGCCATCTCAGCTCCTTATCTAGTGCCACCGGGCTTCGATCACTGTGCGCCCGCAGCTTACGCCCGCTACTCTGCCCACCGGCTTGACCCCACTGATGCGCAAGAGCTCCAAGGCGGTCGCTGCCGCCGCGCTCGCCCTGTCAAGCGCCCGCTCTAGAGTCGACGAGCTGGCAGGTGGTCAGCTGGCGACGACCGACCAGCCGATCCCGGTCGTACTCTCAGAGAGCGATGGCCAGAACATCGACGAGCTCCCACTAGATCGGACGATCGTCAACTTCCGCTGAGTCGCGAAGCGATTGAGATCCGCGTTCAACCCCGGTCGAGCCGCGATGAGGTGGTCGGCGAGCGGGGAGGGAGGATCGTCGTCAGTCTCACCGCGCCGCCGGTGGGCGGGAGAGGAAACCAGGCGCTGCGAAAGCTGATCGCGAAGCGGCTGGGTGTGGCGCGGGGCCGCGTTGAGGTCGTCCGCGGGGCGGCTTCACGGGACAAACTAGTGCGCGTGAGCGGTCTCGACCGTCAGGCGCTGCGCTCGAGGCTGCTGGGCTAGTGGGCTGGCTCACAACCTTGCACCCGAAACCGCGGCCTCAGCTCGCCGCCATGCCGCGTCCTCAGACGCCCCCATGGCGCTGCCATGCGGGCTCCCTGCGTCCTTGCCTGACGGCGCCTGAGTCGCCCCGGTTTCGGGCACAACGTTATGAGACAGTCCACTAGCTGCCACGGAAACGCTGAGGGTCAAGTTCAAGAGCTAGCGGCCGGCTCAGCTTCGGGCGTCCCAGCGGCGCAACAGCGGCGTCGGGTCCAGCGCCCGGCCGCCGATATAGGACCCGGGCGCGGTCCAGATCTCGAAGTGCAGATGGCAGGTGGAGGCATTGCCGCTCCGCCCGACGAAGCCGATCCGCTCTCCACGCCTCACGCGCTCACCCTCCCTGGGTAGCCCGCGGCCCTCGAGGTGCTGGTACACGTGCTCCCTGGCCGATCCGCGAACCTTGACCGCCACGAAATGGCCGGCGGCCCCGTGGTAGTCGCGCAGCCGGACGCGGCCGGCCCGGGCTGCGACCACGCGCCGCCCGCATCTGGCAAGCACGTCCTGACCCTGATGACCACGTCCGGCGCCAAATCCATTGCCGTAGCTGTGGCCTCCGCGAACTGGAAATCGCCGCGCTGAGCGGCCGAACTCGGCGCTGCCACCGGCACCGATGGCATCGATGTCGGTGCCCGAGCCGCGACCGCCGGCTGCTATCCGGTCTCTGGCTGCGAGCAGATCTCCACCGAGCCGGCCGCCGTCCTGCGGGCTCGTTCCATGCTCGTCGTCTCCCAGACTGCCTGGGACGACCGCGAAAGTTCCGCTGGCCGCCAGCGTGGTCCCGGCGGCTGCCACCGCCATCAGGGCCGCCGCCAAGATCAGCCCGGCGACGCGCGCCGTCCATCCCTGTCTCTTCTGCCTCACGTCTCTCCTTCTTTGGGCGTCGCGGTCGGGTGTGGGGCCGCTGCGGTAGGTGCGGTGCCGCACGTCGTGGCCCACGGCTTCCCGCGGCCCGGGCGCTCCCGGGCTCCTTGGTTCGTCGACCTCCGGTTATTCGCCGGAGGCTCGTCCCGACCTACTCAGTGACGCTTAACAAACGTAAATGAATCGCTCACACTTTGCGAACATAAGTGTAGGGATCCCTGCGGACGGCCATCTACCCAAGCACCGGGCAGGGCCCTTCTAGTCGAGCGGCTGCCGCCCGCCGTAGCCGCTCTCGATCTCATGCCAGTGGGTGATCTGGTCCTCGCCCAGCTCCCAGCAGAGATAGACCTCGTGGCCGTTACGAAGCGAGGGGAAGTCGATGAGGCCCCGGTCGATGTCGCGGACAACGATCCCAGCCTGCTGAAGGGCGCTGAGCAGGCGGCGGACCTCGACGAACGCCTCGCCCACTTGGCGACCCTCGTCGCCACCACCGTTGGTTGCGCTCGCCTCGGTAAGGACCGTGTGCGCCTCTTTATCGGTCAGCCGCGCCTTGGCATTGCGAAGCTGGCCCAGAACAGGCTCAACTCGGCGCAGCAGGGCATTCGCCTCCTCGACCGTGAAGTGGAGCTCGTGCTCCAACGCTCAGGACCGCGAGGTAGGCAACGCAGTTGACAGGCGCTTGTGCAGCAGCATTGCGTCGGCGTCACCGATCGTTCGCAGCTGGCCCTGAAACGCGAGGTGCCAGTGCTCCCGTGGCCACTTGCCGATGTGCTCAAGCTCGTCGAGGAGATCTTCGGCAGGCACAAAGTCGGCCTCGTCAAGGACGAGGATCGGTTCGGCCTCAACCCGCCACGGATAGTCCTCCGGCTTTTTCTTCTTGCCCTGCGGCCAGATCGGCGCGCGGTCTTCGAACGAGGTGGAGAGCACCCGGGCGATACCGCCAAAGGCCTGCACTCCGGTCACGTAGAAGACGATCTCGTCGTTGGGCTCCATCTCGGCCGCCTGGAGTCTGCGGCGCTCCTTGAAGCCGATCACGTCAAACTCGCGCTCGCAGTTGATCAGAAAGTTCTCGAGCGACCCCGTCAGGATCCAGGTCTTCGCGGGGTTGGCGGCCATGGGGTGATTCTAGTTTCGCTTTGCCGCGCGGGAGCGCTGGGCGCAGCTTGGAGCGCGGCGTTCTGGGATTACTCGGTCGTGCTCAGAACGATCAACGCTTCCGCACGCTTGGCCATGTGCCCATACCCGTGGTCGGTGAACCCGGCGATCGCGGCGTCGCGCGACTCGGCTGCTTGGGGGTCTCCCGCGGCAGCAAGACGGAGTGCCCGGAGCAGCTCCGAGCGCGCCGATTCAAGCGGGCGCCCGACCTCACGCCACGCTGCACCAGCGCTGGCCAGCGTCGCTGCGGCGCCGGCGGGATCTTCGCTCAGCGCCCCGCGCGCGTCGAGCACGGCGGCGTTGCCAGCCGGATCGGACAGTCGCTCCGCTAGATGCTCCGCCTCATGCAGGGCGTCGGCGGCGTCGGCGCCACGGTCGGCGAGTCCCAGGTTCACTGCCCGCGCGGCGCATGCCTCGACCGACTGAGCGGTGAGCCCGGCCCGTTCGCAGACCTCGAGCGCCTCCGCGAACGCGACGCTGGCGCGTTCGTAGTCACCGCGTCCGCTTAGAACCCAGCCCACGAGCTGAGAGGCAGGGAAGACGACTTCCATGCGTCCGACTTCTTCGCCGAGGTCCCGGGCGTTCTCCAGGGTCGTGATCGCCAGGTCAAGCTCGCCGTCGCGCCAGCGAATCCAGCCACGGATCAGCTCAGGAAAGCAGACCAATCCGACCAGACCCTCGCGCTCGATCAAAGCCGAGCTGGCTTGCTCAGCAAGCTCTGCAGCGGCCCAGTCTGCGCGTCGGGCGGCAAGGCGGCCGAGAGCCGCATGGATCTCCACCTGCGCTGGGAGGTCTCCGACCTGGTCCGCGAGGGCCAATGCCTCGGAATAAGCGTCAGCGGCCGCGGCTGAAGCTTCGGAGAGCTCGCGATGAGAGCCGAGGGCGAGCAGCGCGACCACCGCTTCGCGCGGTCCAGACTGCTTCGCCAGCTCAACGGAGCGCTCGAGGTTCTCAACCGCCTTCTCGGCATCGCCGATACGGCCGAACACGCGGCCGAAGATGCCGTGTGCACGGCTCGCAGCGCCAGGCTCATCCAGGCTGGCGGCCAACTTGATCGCCCGCTCTGAGGCATGAATCGCCAGCAGGTTGTCGCCCGTGTGCATGTAGAGAGAGGCGGCCTCTTCGTAGAGGTAAACGAGCTCGATCGAGTCGGGCCCGCCCTTCAGCAGGTCGATGCCCTGCTGGTAGTGGCCGATCGCGTCCGAGCTCTCGCCCTTGGCCCAGAGCCCGGTGCCGATCTTGCGATGTAGATCGCCGATCCGAGGCAGGTCCTCCTGGCGTTGGCGGTAGTCGAGACACCGTCGCCAGATCTCCAGTGCCGCGTCAACTCGCCCCAGCACAAACGCAACATCTCCGTGCTTTTCGCCCACTCGCGCTGTGTCCACCTCGCTGAGTCCCTCGATTTCGAGAGCCTTGGTGAGATGCCTGAGTGCGGCCTCGTTTGAATGCAGGGCCGCGGCGTGGTCGCCGGCGGCCTCAAGATGTTCGGCAGCGCTCACGCGAAAGTCGGCGAGCTCACCGGCCGGCAGCTGGGCTTCCGCCCCGAGCCCGGCGGCTCGCGCTGCGTGATCGGCCACCAGGGCGATCACCGCCTCGCTTCGATCTCCGGCGCGCTGCTCGATGAATCTCCCAACTTCGGCATGGCGCCGAGCTCGGAGGGCCTTGGGCAGTCGCTCGTACGCCACATCTCGAATCAGGGAGTGCTTGAACGCGTACTCCTGCTCACCGGCAAGCCGGCTGCCGGCGCTCGAGACGATCAGATCCCGGTCCTGAAGCGAATTAAGTGCCGCGTCAATGTCGATTCCCTGCTCGGCGGCTACCGCGGTCATCGATCCCTCCCAGAATCTCTCGCCCACGACCGCCGCATGCTGGAGCAGCTGGCGCTCGTCTCGCGGCAACGCATCAAGGCGGGCGGCAAGGACCGATTGGACTGACTCGGGCAGGGCCCTGGAGTCCTCGCCACCCTCTTCACGGATCCGGTTGACCAGCTCCTCTGCAAACAGAGGATTGCCGCCGGAGCGCTCAGCGACCCGCGCGGCCAGCGCGTCCTGCCCGTTCACCGGGTCTCCGTTGCCCTCGGCCAAGAGGCCGCTCACCATCTGCTCGACCTGGTTCGGCGGCAGCGGCGTGAGAGAAATCGTGGTGGCGTTTCGACGCCCGCCGCCCCACGTGGGTCGCCGGTCGAGCAGCTCGTCGCGGCCGGCGCAGACGATTAGGACGGGGCCCCGGACCGAGCGGGCAAGGTGCTCAACCAGATCCAACATGCCCTCCTCAGCCCAGTGGATGTCCTCAACGGCGCAGATCATCGGGCGCTGCCGGCTCGTGGCCTCCACGAACGAGCGCACCGCGCTGAAGAGGCGGTCACGGAGCTGCTGAGTCGCATCGTGGTCCAGCTCGGCGGCAGCGGTCGAGATCGTGCGTGTGTGGGTCGCCGTCTCCAGCGTGGCGGGGGGCTCGATGCCCAGCGGGAGTGCAAGGGCGGCCGCCATTTCGTCGGCTTGGTCAGCCAGCTCAGGTAGCGCGCTGAGACCCGTAGTGAGCTTTTCCCAAGCGGCCGCGGAGTCGTCGGCATCGAGGATCTCGAAGTGTTGGCGCAGCATCTCGCCAAGCGCCCAGTACGGGCTCGCCGAATACGGTGGCGCGCGACCGATCAAGACCTCCGGACCGTTCTCGTCCCTGTTCAGGGATGCAATGAGCTCGCGCAGGAGACGCGACTTGCCCACCCCGGGCGCTCCGATCATCGTGACGAGGTGGGGTCGCTGATCGGCGACCGCCCGCTCGTAGAGCGAGGCGAGGAGAGCCGACTCGTCTTCGCGACCGAACAGGGGCGTCTTTAGCCTGGCGGACTCCTCCTGTTCGTCGCCCCCTGAGACCGCTAGGGCTCGCCAGGCCGAGACGGGCTGGCTCTTTCCCTTGAGCGTGAGCGGCTCGAGCTCTTCGTAGGTGATCGCGTGCCGGGTAGCTCGCCAGGTCGGCTCGCCGACCGTGACGCTGCCCGGCTCCGCGGCGGCCTCAAGCCGGGACGCGACGTTGACGCTGTCGCCGATCACGGTGTAGGTCTCGCCGACCGCTCCGGCTAGAACCTCGCCTGAGTTGATGCCCACGCGCAAGGAGAAGCTCACACCGGCGGTGTCGACAAGCGAGGCGTTTATCTCCGCCATGGCTTCCTGCATCCCGAGGCCGGCGCGGACAGCCCGCTCAGGGTCATCCTCGTGTGCGACCGGGGCACCGAAGACGGCCATCACATTGTCGCCGATGAACTTGTCGACATGGCCGCCAAAGCGATCGACCTCTCTGGCCAGGCGCTGGAGGGCGCCGTCGACCATTGACTTGACCGCCTCGGGGTCCATGTGCTCGGCCACCGCCGTATACCCGGAGAGATCAGCGAACAGGACCGACGCGTTCCGGCGTTCTTCAGGATGTTGTGCCGGGCCCGCGGTGGCCTCCGCACCGGGCTGGTCGGCGTCGGCGGCAACCAGTCCATTGCCGCACTTCATGCAGAATCGCGCCCCGGGCGGGTTCTCGGTGCCGCAGTTTGAGCATCGGGCCGCCAGCGCCGAGCCGCAATTCATGCAGAACGCCGCCCGCTCGGGGTTGGATTCGCCGCAATTCGCACATGTTTGGTCGCTCATCGAAGCTGCCGCCCAGAGGACGATACGGCGAGGAGAACTCCGCCGGTGGGCCGCTCCGTCAGCCGGGTTAAGCGTTCAGGAGCCGGCGAATGATCCGGCGGGCCAGGGGGCCCCGGTGTAGCGCTCGACCACAGGCCCGGCCGGCGGGGACACCGGGCTGAAGATGTCGGTCTCGACCGTGGTGCCACCGAACAGGCGGGCGAACGGGTCCTCGTCGAAGCGCGCCGGATCGCGGGCCACTGTGATCGCGCCTGCGTAGTGGACGACGTCGGTTGCGAGGCTGCTGATGCAGATGAAGGAGTCGCCGAGCAGGGGAATCCACCATGCCATCGCGTCGCGTCGGACCCCCTGAACCTCGGGCTCGTCGTAGGGAATCTGAGCGTCGGCATCGGTCAAGGCGCAGACGTGTGCGTAGGCACCCTTGACCGGAGCACCCTCCACGCATCTGGCGTCTATCCGTAGCCGCCTGCCCTCCGCCGAGGTGTCAGTTGTCAGTCGCTCACCGTCGAAGACCACGTATGAGAACGGCCGCGTGATCAGAGTGACCAGTCGGAGCGAATCTCGCGGGCGATCTCGCGCAGATCGCGGCGCAAGTCCTCCATGGTCGGCCGACCAAGAAACCAGTAGCCGTTGTACGCGGTGTGGATTCGCAGGTCGGGATAGAGCGTGAAGCTAAACGGCTGGTAGGGCTTGTGAACCGTGTCGGTGGTCTCGAGGAAGCCCAGTCGGGGAAGCCAGCGGCGCTCGGCGTCGGAGAGGAACACAAATTGGGCGCCGACCCCGGCTCGAAATGCCGCCTGAACCTCGGGCGGATCGACGCTGACGACGACGACGCGCGCGTAGGCGACCGCGAGCTCGTCCTGGAACTTGACCAGCCGCCGCATGAACTC
>SDBT01017065.1_pt1 | contig 11479 bp, 13 predicted proteins | sample 2277101 | NCBI WGS metagenome assembly SDBT01 (sample SAMN10404973, study PRJNA504765) | marine sediment metagenome | isolation source: marine sediment core GS10_PC15, 103 cmbsf | place: Arctic Ocean: Southern Knipovich Ridge | collected 2010
TCCTCGTGCTCTGCAGAGATTTCGTAGTCAAAGTCCGCATTCGGTCCGTCGAGAGGGCTTACTCATACGAGCGTAGCGAACTCGCGGAAGCCCTCGCAGCGTTCCTGAAAAAAAAGAACCTTACTCCGCCCTTGGTGCCCGGAGTCAATAACCGCTTCCTCACAAGTCTTCAGCAAGGAGTTGTCGAGAACTTCGGCAGTCACTTTCAAGACGGTCCTTACGGCGATGGATCCACAGGGGACGAGAAGGCTCGGTGGACCGAGTTCAAGATCTTCCGTGATCTCTTTGTTTGCCCGAATTGCAGTAGAACCCGTTTCAAACGCCCGATTGTATTGGACATGCCGGTATGTGCGAGTTGCGAGACGAAGTTCGGGTTCGCAGTACCTGACTCGTCTGCGGGCCAAGAAATCTGATGAGAATTGCTTGGAGCCAAAGATTCTGGGAAGAAAACTCTAACCGTGCCAAAGGGTCGCCCAACAACAGCATGGAGCGAACGGCGCTGCGTGCCGCCGCTGATGCTGAACGTTGGGCAGACCCGATGACCATGAAGAAATCGAGGCACCGATGAGTGTTGACCCCATCAACGATTCGGTCATGAGAGAGCGCGAGATCACTGCGACTTCATTCGATCGCGCGAACGAAAAGGCGCTAGCGGTTTCCCTCGGCGACATCGAATTTATCAGAGTCACGCTTACATTTGCCGTTTTGAAGTCAGATCCCACGACATTTGATCAGTGGTATCATGCTATCGCCCTCCTCCATCGCGCGCGGGAAACACTTGTGTCGAGCATCTACCTTGCACGGCACCGTGTGGTGGGCGATGCGTTCGTGTTACTACGGGTTGCCGTGGAATCAGCTGCCGTAGCTGTTCACATTTCGAGGGACCGTGTTGCATTCGAGCGATACATGGGGCCTTCGGGGAAGAAGTATAAGGCGTCGCACGCGATAGGCGAGGTGCGCTCCCTAATCCCACGACTACCGGAGGTGTGGGGGGCGCTAAGCCAAGCTGCAATCCACCCGAACGTCCATACCTTCGGCCCTAGCCTCGAGGAAGGTAGTGGCAACCGCGTGATCCACCTTTCTGGTCGGAATGCGCATCCATTTCAGGACAGATTGAGTCTTCACGGTGTATCCCTCGCTGCTGCATTCGTGTTTCGAGCTGCTGAGTTAGTATTGTTCGACGAGAGTTCCACCGAGCCCGGCTGGCTGCAGCTGCCGGGTGACGCCATGCGTGCAACCGCTACGGCCGAATGCTTAGTGGAGCGACGCTATCAAGAGTTCACTTCATGGGAACAGAAAGCTGCACAGCAAACTGATGAATAGCGAATTGAGAATGCGGTGGCGAAGTTTTTTCATTGCACTTGGCCTGAGTGCAGGGGCCACGATTTTTTGCTGCCGATAGATTTTCCTGGATTGACTGGCGTTGGCTTTGGACGCTGGATAAGTTTGAGCGCGGGATTTGGTTCAAGTACAAGGCTTGCAGTCTTATCTCAAGCGGAAGCGTACTGTTGTACATCGAGCATTGGGCAGGAATGTGTAACGCAGTAATTAAGCTAAAGAACCGCTCAAAGACAAAAGCTCTTCATCTTTTCTTCGCAGCTTGTCTCTGTCTGGTCGCGGAGGAGTTCGACGCAGCGGGATATCGAGAGGATTTCAGGGAATTGTTGTCGCAAGGCTGTAATCCCACCGAACGAGAAAGGATCATGGCTATAATAGAGTCCGGTCCCCCCAATCGAGATCTACCCGAAATTTGTGGAAGAACATTGCGAAGAATTTCTGACGAAATCCGCCGAAGCCTGAGGTGATGCGCCACGCCTATACATCACCTCCTGCAGGATACGTTTACCCGGTGCTTAGATTTTGCCTTCCTCTTGTCTGGTGTGTTCTTAATTCGTCTTTGAGCAATTTTGATATAATTAGGATTTAATTCTAAGCCAATGAACTGTCTGTCAAGCGTCTTTGCTACAACTGCTGTTGTCCCTGACCCCATAAAAGGGTCTAAAACAATACCCGGCTTAAAACCAGCATTACAATTGCATGAGAACATAACCATTTTCCTTGCTTTGGATACATAACTATCTCTGTCGTAATTCTTTATTTGTTCTTTAGAGAGCTTTCTGCCAACATATTTTATTCTTTCTTTCTGCGCATCTCTCAGTGAATAAGAAAATGCATCCGGGTTTGCTTCTGTTGTTCGGGTTAGTTTAGGAATGCCGCATTTCCTGCATACTTCTGCTGGACATCCTGCTTTAATCGGGGTCTCGCACAGTTCTTCAGGGTAAACAGCAAAATGAGCCTCTTTCAGAGGCCTGCTTGAAATTGACCAGATACATCTTTTGTTTCTTCCCTGCGGATGGCTTTTGTTGCGATATGCCTTTTTCCTGAGAGTGCTGTCCTTAAAGGGTTCAATCTGTTTTTCAAAATAATACTTCTTTGATTTGCTGAAAAAGAACACATGCTCATAATCTACAGTGAATCTATCATGCGCTGACGACGGCACAGCGCTCGGCTTGTGCCAGATGATGTCATTCCGGAGAATCCAGCCGCGATTAATCATGGCAAGGGCAAAGCGAAACGGGATAAGAGACAGGCATTTTGAAGGCAGCTCTCCATTCCCCCTTGACTTAACTGCTCTATTGATTCCTGTGCATTGTATATATTTCTGTGAATTGAGATTATCCTTCTGAATTCCTGATGTTGTGTAATATGTGTCGCCCAGATTTATCCAGCATGTTCCGCACTTTTTGAGGACACGCCGAATCTCGTCAAATATCTCCATCGTATGCTCAATAAATAAATCAATACTTGGCTCTAATCCGAGTTGTCCTTTCCATGCGCCACACTTCCTGCAAAACTGGCTGGACACATCAAACAGCCCCACGCCGTTTTTGTGGTGGCTTACTTTTGCTGTTTGTGTTCCGCTGCTTCGTTTTGTTCTTATTGGTTTGCCGAAAACATGCTTGCATTTTGCGTCGCCGCCCCAAACAGCGTCGGTGGTTTTGCCGTAATCTCTAAGAGCCCAATACGGCGGAGATGTAATCACCATATCCACGCTTTCATCCGGAAGTTTCTTCAGCCCCTCCAATACATGCAGTTTATAAATCGTGTTTGTCTTTAGCATGCCCTAGGAAATCAAAAGACCTTTTAAAGAAATGAACTGGTTTAGTCTGAGGAGAGGGGATACGAGATGTACGGTCGAGGTTCTGGGGCGAGAGAAGAAGGAGTTGCAGAAATAGGGCTGTGGCTGTGTATAAACACTACCCAATACACCAAACCTTGAAATATGAGCCGCTGAAAGAAAGTTGCATAACCATCATTCACAAAAGGAATTATGCAAATTTTTCCCCCGAAACAGTCAGTTTCTTGAAGGAAGATTTATTGAAGATTTATTTGAATAGTTGTTGATTTTCTTGTAGAATCCTGAAGTTGTTTACCGATATTGTCCTTTATCAGAGGGAGGTCCCATGACAATAGATGAATATAAACTGATTCTAAAAAAATTTGGTCTTGATACCATTGGCAAAGACGTGAAGAAACTCGCAGTCGATTTTGATGGGATTGGGAAGAACATCGAAAAAATCAATAAGTCAATTAACACCATGCTCTCCACTCAGGAGGATCATACAAATAAATTGAATATGATTCTTAAAAGTCAGGGATTTATGTCTGGCCTTATAGGGGCTGCAGGGGATGCGATTTCTGGTATTCAACGCCATCTGCACATTGATCCTCCGCTAGATATGCGTAAAAGAGAGGAAATGTTACAAAAGGCGATTAAAATAGATCCAGTAAAATATTATTAGCACAAATTGGAATTATTGTGGGAGGAACAATTGGATTTGAGATGCATGATCAATCCCAAGAAAATCATATAGATTAGAATCGTTCTGCTTGGCGGAATATTTTTTTAATTTCTCGCTAACATGAAGTACTCTTTTAACTTCTTCGTATACTTCCTTAGCTCTTACTAATTCTTCCTTTTCCTCTCTTCCCATAGCGTCAACAGTTATATATTTCCCCGCATATTGCAAAGATTTAATTCTTCCGTTATCTGCAATAATATATGAACTTCTTGTTATTTGCTCTCTAGAGATAAGAATCACTTCAAGTCCATTCTTGTCTATTTCATAACGAATATAGACATCGTCAACAGCATTTCCCATATCCGTTTTGAATCCTCTCTGATTTATGGATTTTGGCATAAGAACAAAGAAATGATACCTGTTTATAAATATTATTGTTCTGAGAATATACTTGAAATCGCGACACAGACAGAAAGTATCCCTTACGTGACTAATCTGTCCTTGCATACAAGCCCCAAGCCATTATCACCTTCCTCTTCCGCTCAACCACTCCACGCCCCCAAATCCCTCCTTACCTATCTCTCCAACTTCCCCAACCCATTCCGAACATCCAACTGCTCATGTCTCTGCATCAACTCCAAAAGCTTTTTCTGCAAGCCCTGTAATCGGTCCTCATAAAACACAGAATGCTTTCTCCGCTCTGCCTCTATGGCAAATAATTGTCTTTGCAGTTTCTCTCTTTCTGGAAACCGATAAGGAGAATATCTTGGGGTACGCTCTTCCATCTGCATAAGCTCTGTATCCACATAACATTCGGTTCGGCACAGGCTCGTCAACTGCTTTTTCTGCAAGCCCCGCAGCCTGTCAATCTGCTCTAAAGTGAGTGCAATGTTCTGTTCAAGCAAAGTCGTTATTGAACCAGAATACTGCCGTGTTTTCATATTCAGCATCAAGTCTCTTGCCTCGCCTTCAAGACGTGATGAGAAATCGTTGTATTGCATCATTCCAAGCTCATCAGAGCGGCATTTCTGCTCTGGACAATAACTCCTTTAATTTAGTTCCTAATTCTGTCAATTCATATCTCGGATGGGCTTTCTTTCTGACAAAGACTTTTTGCACAATTCCTTTCTGAAGAAATAACCTGACAATATCTCTGATGTTATTGGCACTGATTTTGATATCCGATCCAATTTGCCTTAGCTTTCGTTTTATCTCCGCAGGCTGCATTGGTTCAGCCAGGATACGGATAATGGCCGCACGATGATTAAAACACACCCAGCCGTAAAGCTCCCAGTTCACACTGGGTACGTCATACTGTTTCTCTGGCAGAGAAAGCTCCAGGTGTAAACGTTTCTGGTACTTCTGCCCAATATCTGTGACCCAGTACAATCTGCTATTTCTTGCATTTGGGTTCAGGCAGGCAGCGATGCCTTTGGCTGCAAATTTAGCCAGGAGATAACTACAAGTATCAACAGTGATCCTTGTTCTCCTGCTTATTTGTTTTGCAGTCAAAGGTTGATTCATCGACAGTACGGTTTTCTTCCGATTGTCTTCCTTTGCTATCCATTCGTATACATTGCTAGTTTGCATTAGTAAATGCACTAGCCGGCTAATGTCTCCTCCCTACAGGTCATCTTGCGAAACCTGTAATGAGCCAATTGGTTAATTTGACTACAACACCTCCTTTTAAAGCACTTGAACTGATTTGCTCGACACAAATACTGAGTGTGTGTTGTTGTCACTTATAAGTAGCAACACTTATAGATATATTTTTCGGTAAGGTTAAATAGTAGTGATTTTGCTTAAAAGCAAAATGAGGTATTTTCGGATTGTGCGAACTCCGAGTTGCGTTGCATATCAGTTCAATCCTTTTTAAAGCCGATTCCTACAGGATATCAGGATGGAAGATAAGAAGAAATGTACGAACTGTCGACACGAACTTGACCTGGGAGTCGAAGCCATAAAAACAGAAAAGGGTGTAATCGGCATGAGAGGATTTGTGCCTCTGGAAACTTTGCTGTTTTGCTCTGAAGAATGCCTCCGGGATTATTTCGACCTGAGCGATTTGCCGAAAGTGCCTCGAAGAATTCCTTAAACTTGATTAATGATTGGATTTGCTTTTAGGCTGGATTGCAGATTATTGAGTTTGCGAATCAATTCCTTTACAAGTTCATTGGTATTTGTCTTGTCCCTTTCAAGAGCATCAATCCTTTTTTCATAGCCATTTTTCTCTTCCGTTGTCACCATGTCTTCGTCGTTGATTTGGTCGGCCATGCCAAGAAATTCAGAATAATACTTTATCTCCTTTTCCTCCGACCACCCCATTCGATACATAAGGCCCTGTCTCGTCGGATAGCGCTTTAGCCAATGACAACAGGCATTATGCCGGATATCGTAAAGCCTCATCTTGTCGTAAGATTTTCTTGCCAATGTTTCGCTATTGCCGAACGTCTTGCCAGCCAGGTTTCGGAGATATTTGTTGAAGGCAGCGGTTTTCTTCGTGAAGATGAAATCCTCAGGGCCAAGATGGTTGTTTTTGACAAATTCCTTTATCAGACTCGGACAAAGTTTTAGATTTATTGTCCTCCCGAAAGTTTTGGCGTACTCTTTTCTGATATTCAGGCGAGTAAAGTCATTGGAAAAATCCTTGATTCTTATCGAATATGCTTCTGTAACCCGCATACCTGTGTCATACATCAGCCACATCAAAACCCTATAGTCAGAATTAGCTTTGTTGGCGAGGGTTTTGAATTCTTCTTCGGTCAGGTATACCCATGGAGGTTTACGTCCGTCGCTTCTTCGTAAATCGCATGTAATATCTTCACTGGCTCTGCCGGTTCTCCTGAGCCAGCCCCAAAATGCCTTGAAATCCTTGACATAATTACCGACGCCTAGATAAGGCTGACCGTCGTTTTTGAGGATTTTTCCACTACGCATCTCGAAAATCAGTTTATGGATTTCGTCCTGGGTGATCTTTTCAAGGTTCTTGTTTCCGAATTTCTGTCCAAAAAAGAGCAACCTGCTCTTAAGGGCAAGCAGTCTGCTATATCCCCTTTCGCCTTTTTTGGATTGAGGTGATACATTTTTACCAACTTCCATGTCGAATAAAAACGAGAGTATCAAATCTGAATTCGGCTTGGAGATTCCCTTAATACCACGGCGATTCTCGTTTTTCCATGCTTCCCAATGCTCTGCGTTGCCATAGGGGTCTCTTTTTAGCATGGCTCAATAAGGTTGCCCCCTTTTAAAGCGATTGAACTGATTTGCATGGCCCACAAATAGTTACCAAAACTCTCATGCCCGGTGGGAGCATAGGAGAAAAAGTAATTATTTCTGGGCATTATTTTGCCGCTGAAATCGCCATAAAATACCACGCCACTTTTCATGACATACTTAACACTCTCCCATATTTATACTTTTCGCTAATTGCAGCCATAGCCCAATTCAGTTGATAATATTTAAGTTGATTCCATGAAGCTTTGTTTATGAAAGATCGTGGCAGCATAGACGAGAAACTGAAGGAGATTTTAGAATTGGCAAAGCAGATTGAACATCTCACGCGGTGTAATGACTCAGAACCAGCTGCGTCCTGGACGCAGTCAGATGTTTAGTTCTCACGTGCTTTATTACCGGCAGTGTGGTCATTAACGAGGACATTCTCTTGGAAGCATGCGCTGGAGGAAATAAGGAAAATAGTATTTGTAAGCACTTCAATACCAAGGCCATATGCGAGAACAGGCGACTTGGGAAACCTGAGCCCAACCCCGTGTTTCCCAGATAAATATCCAAGACCAATTTCAATTCTAAATATTTTTCGTGAGAAAAAACAAGAAACCCCTTGACAATGGGATATGGATCAATAATACTTCGCATTATGCAATTTAGCATTTCTCACAATCGAGCAGAAGTGTATTCGTCTGCCAAAGGACACGACGCTTTAGTGCTTGATTTCTTCTGAGCTTCATAGCTCGCGAATGACACCAGGTGGTACCGGTACGCGCGTACCGACACCTGGGGGACAATTCGGCGAGCGAATATGAAGCAAGAAAAAAAAGAACATAAACTTGAATTCCTAGGGGAGTTCGAACTAACAGTAATGGATGATGGGCGAATTCGATTGCCCTCAAAAGTTCGAACATTGCTAGACAAGCACAAAATCAAAAAGCTACGGCCAACAATCCTACCTAACGAAAAAGCTATAGCTCTTTGTCCTGAGCAATTCTGGCCAAAATGGATTGAGAAACTCTTTAGGGAAGATTCGTCGCACAGTACGTTCCAAAAAGAACGACGATACCTAACACCATCCACTCCACTAGGGTGGGACAAAAACGGACGGATTTATATCCCCAAAAGCTTAAGCAAATATGCTGGAATACCACCGGGAAAAACGGTCATAATCGCCGCACTTACAAATCATCTCGAAATCTGGGAAGAGAACGAATATCTGAAAAACTTCTGAATACAAATAACCTTGAAATTTGCAGAGTTCTTGCCAAAAGGCTAAGGGTTTAGATTCATTTCCATAAATCGCGGGTATACCAATCAGGCCAATTCTTTCTCATAACCGGGGCCGAAGTATGCGCCGAAATATTCCGTATTTTCCCGAGGATAGCCAAATAGTCACGCAGATCGATATCCACTTATATGCTCTGATATAGATGCTGGAAAGAAAAGAAACTGTCACAACATTGAGGAGCAAATGAAATGGGCTGGAAGCAAAGAACAATTGAGATTCTGGTCGATTCGCTTCGGTACTTCAGCCGGGCAGTGATGGCGATCAATCTGATCTTGCTCAGCATTTTCAGCGTCTGGTTCGTGGTCAAGTTCTTGTGGCACACAATGCAGTGGCTGAATCACACCTTGTTCAGTTCAAGCTGGTGATAAACCGGTCAATGTCAGCGCATAGGAAAAGGATAAGCTTTGATGAAACCTCTTCGTAACAAGCAGAAGGTTGTGGTTACAGACAGCAGAATCCCCGGCCAAGAAAGGGTTCTGGAATCACAGCATGAGGTGGACGTACTGTCGGATGAGGGGTCGGTGGATACGTTAACCACTCACAAGAGCTATGCCTGTGAATGCGGATGTTTCCAGCCGCCTGCTGGCAGATGTGCATTTTGTGGTTCACTTAGTTGTGCGTCTTGTCACGGTCACTGCAAAAAATGCAATGCACCGATCTGCCGGGAATGTTCAGTCTTCGTCAATCTCTCCAGTGATCAGTCTGTTCGCTATTGCGAACGGTGCTATTCCAAAATCAAGCGACAGATTCGAACAGTGGGGATTGTGCAATTTCTGTTATCTCCATTTGTCAAGTTTGAGAGCCAGAACAATGGGTAAAAATGAATTCTCACAACTAACGAACGACGTTCTGTTCGGTATTAAGAGTTGTCTTTTCGAGGATGAACTTGGCCGGGCAATGTTGCAACTTTACGAAAACGGCGTATGCGATCAACGCATTGCCGGAATGATAAATCATCGGGTTCAGAAAGAGAAGAGGCGACAGGCGTTCTGTCAACTGCCGTTCAACAGGCCCAAGTTGCGGAAAGGCAAGTTAATGCTCGGCAAAGATATGAACGGCGGGTTTGTCGTAATTCCAATCCAGTATCTTAATGCTCACAGTCTGACGATCGCCAACACCGGTAGCGGCAAGACCATGAAATCCCGTTTCCTGATCATTCAAATTGCTCCGCACGTCAAGGGTCTATGGGCTGTGGATCTGAGAAAGCAGGAATTTCGCATATTGCGTCCATACCTAAAACGGCTGGGAATCGACCTGATTATCGTACCCGGGCGATCTTTGCGTATTAACCCCCTCCAGGTTCCGCTTGGCGTTGACGCTGCCAGTTGGGCGGCAACTGTCGCATCGATGCTCATTCAGGTTCTGAGTTTGCCGCCGCGAGCCAGTAAGCTGGTACAGACATCAGTATTTCATCTATACCACAAGTTCGGAATCCTTGACGGTAAGGACTTGTACCCGACTCTCTTTGATTTGTTCGAGGCAATAAAGCAGAACAAAGCTGCTAACGCTCAATCCAGATCCGCGATTCTGGACAGCCTCGATCCTGTACTTTCTTCGCTTGGCCCGGAAGTTCTGGCATACCGCCGTGGATGGACTACCAATGACTTGGCCTCCAAACATCTTGTGTTCGAGTTCGCCGGATTGGCCGACGGGGATAAGAATCTCTTACTCAACACGGTGATAATCTCGGAATTCACGTCCCGAGTCGCGCGTGGAATCTCAAATCCCAAAATGGATATGTATGTAGTCTGCGATGAAGCCCAAAGGCTTTGTTCTGCGTCATCTAGCCAGCTTGCGGGACTTGACGACATAATCGGTATCATTCGCGGAACGGGCATCGGGGCTGATTTCTCTGTCTTGTCTATGGAGGGGCTCGCACCACAGGTATTGAGTAACTGTGCCACGAAGATCATGGGCCGTTGCGGAAGTGCATCCGACTACGCATCAGCTGGACACAGCATGGGGTTGTCTGCGGAACAGATTCAATGGGCACAACTGAATCTCAGGCCCGGCATGTTCATAGGCCAACTGGGTGAAGGGAGTCACAGGTATCCGTTTGTCTTCACAATTCCCAGGATGAATTTTCCTCAAACAGTTGCGGGTCAGCAGTCATTTGATGACTTGGGACTGTTGTCGTCGCTGCTGACGATACCTGCAGAAGAATTTCAAGGCTGGGGTGATGGTGTTTGCGATTTAGCCACTTCATCACAAAAGAACTACTCACCATTTGAATCCGATCAGGAATATCGCCTGTGTAAGGCGATTGTCGAGAATCCCATGCTGGCTTCCAGCAAGTATCCCAAACTGGCGGGTATTAGCTCCAAGACTGCCGGTCCGTTACGCCCCAAGCTGATTTCAAGAGGACTCATTCGTGAGTATGCCTTGGATTCCGGCGGGCGTGGCCCAAGCAGGCTGATTCTGGAAGCTACCTCTGAAGGCGTAAAGGCAATTCAAGAGTATGAGTCGGACAAGCCATGACAAGACACGATCAATACAACTTGTCGGCTTTGCCTCGTATGAGAGGGAAGGCCTTTCATAATTATCTCGTCGGTTTGGCGGCTAATGTATTTTGCCGGACAGGATTTGAGGTCCACTTTGAATATGGCCTCAAGCTCAGTGACGGCAGAGCAGATTACGTGGACCTGCTGGCACGGAGAGAAGGCCTGTCTATCATCTGCGAGATTGAAACCACCTCCCGGCATGTCCTTGATAATGTTGCCAAGGCCGAGTCGCTGAACATGCCTTTATGGGTTGTTGTTCCCAACCGTAAGGTCAAATCCGAGGTAATAGGCAAGCTTCATCGTGCCGGTTACAAGCCGCAAAGAGGCTCTTTCCAGATTTCCCTGCCGGATGAGTTGCAGCAAAGACTTATGGCTTGTTTTCCGTCTTTTTCTCCGGCGAATACACCTGGGAAAAATGGAAAAACAAACCGCTTTTCAAAACCACAATCCCTCAAACAAACCGGAAAGAAGGTGAAATGAAAATCAAATGGAAAAACGTGATTGCGTTAATGCTGGCCATTTTTGCCCTGACTGTTTGGTTAAAAGCTGGCCCGCAAATATTGGAATTCCTGTCTGCCATACCAAAGGTCGAACCAAGCGGGGACAGGAATGATCGCACCTTCGGGCTGATGGGGTTCGGCCTGATCTGCGTAACCGTC
>SDBT01017066.1_pt1 | contig 11479 bp, 11 predicted proteins | sample 2277101 | NCBI WGS metagenome assembly SDBT01 (sample SAMN10404973, study PRJNA504765) | marine sediment metagenome | isolation source: marine sediment core GS10_PC15, 103 cmbsf | place: Arctic Ocean: Southern Knipovich Ridge | collected 2010
GGGATATGGTTTCTGGCCAATGATGCTGCTGACTACATTCTGGGATATCATCCTGGCCTTCCCTATGCGGTTCCCCTTTCCTTCATGGGGTGGCATACCCTGGCGGTGACCTTTATCTTCACCGGACTCTATGCGGTATTGGCCCGGCGCGGATGGGGAGTTGAGCCTGAGGAGATTTCCCCGAGGGAGGCGAGAGCGGGCGAAATCGCGGCGGCGGGGCCAGGAAGGGAGAATTCGTGAGAGGGCTCAGAAGGCGCCATTTGCTGAGCGGCATCCTCGTCGCGATCAGCCTGGTTGCCATCGCCCTTGGGCTAGCGTTGGGGCAATGGCAAGATGTGTGGACGCACGCCACATTTCTCTGATTCTCCTGCATCGGCCTCGGGTAGGCCGACACGGAGATGGGAAGGAACTATGCAGGCCTTTTGGAAGACGTTGATCCCCAAGCGTTTTCGCGTTCAGGTGCTGTCTGGGGCGGTGATGAACTCGTGGTTTCTGGCCCCGTGGCTCAAAGGGGTCCCCTGCCTGGGGTTCAATTGCTATGCTTGTCCTGCGGCCAACTTCGCCTGTCCCATCGGATCGCTGCAACACTTCGCCGCCATCAAAACGGTGCCGTTCTATCTCCTGGGTTCCCTGGCCTTGGTAGGAGCCTCGGTTGGACGGCTCGCCTGCGGCTGGCTGTGTCCCTTCGGCTGGTTCCAGGAGCTGATCCACCGGATTCCCGTTCCCAAGTGGCGCCTGCCCAACCGGTTCAATTGGACGCGATACTTGGCTCTGGTGGTGCTGGTGGGGATCATCCCCTTCCTCACGGCCGAGCCATGGTTCTCCAAACTCTGCCCTTGGGGCGGCCTGGAAGCGGCCATACCTCAGCTCATCCTCGTTCCCCAGTTGCGCCCTCTCATTGGGCCCTTGTTCTGGATCAAGATGGCCATCTTGGTGGTCTTCCTGGCGTGGATGGCGGTCACCCGGCGTCCCTTCTGCCGGTGGGTCTGCCCGCTGGGGGCTATCTGGGGGCTCTTCAACCCCATAAGCGTGCTCAGATTACGCATCGACCGGAGCCGCTGTATCCGATGTGCCCGATGCAAGGAGGTTTGCCCGGTAGACATCCTGGGCTATGAGAATCCCAATGCCTCGGCTTGCATCCGCTGCTTGGAATGCTCTCGTGTATGTCCTGAGAATGCTTTGTCGTGGGCGCCTCTGGGCGCGGGCGACTTGTTGCCCGGCATCGAGATGGATGGGGACAGCCTTGCAACGAGGGTCTAAGAAGGTGAGATCCGAGGAGATTTTCTCTCAGCGATGATGATCTGAACCTGCGCCCATCCATCTCGGCGCTGGATCTCCGTGACTTGGAGTCCGGTTTCCTCCTCGATCCTTCGGCGCTGAAGTCGCCCTTTGGGACCCAGAAAACCGAGCGTCGAGGTGAATGCTCGCCAAAAGCGGGCGTTTCCGGCGCGCAGATGGCTTCCCACCACCACGAGACGTCCGCCCGGCGCCAGGACTCTGGACATCTCGCGCAGAGCCGCTCTTCGAAATATGAATTGCGCGGGGAAGGTGGCGACGATGTCGTCGAAAGTCCCGTCGGGAAATGGCATCTGTTCGACTCGGCCCAGAATCCGGGGTGGACTCAGCCCAGCCTTTCTCAGCCTTCGGCCGGCGACTCGATGCATGGAAGGAGATGGGTCAAGCCCAACCACGTCCCACCCGGAACGAGCCATCTTCTCCAGGAGGGCGCCGGTCCCGAAGCCTACCTCCAGAACATGCGATCCCACCAGATGGTCGAGCGCGGCGCTACGCCATCCTGACCAGCGCCCCCAGCTGACCAGCCAACTCACCACGTCGTAGGCCCAGGCCAATTCGTTGTACAGTCGGTCGCAGGCCCACAAATAGAGCCTTGCTACCAGGTTCAATGCCTCGTCCCTCCTCGGCTGGGCAGATTCTAGCGTCTGGTTCCCAAGCCGTCAACGATTTGACGCCGGCACAACAGATACACTAGACTTCGAGATCGAGTTTCACCGGTTGCCCAGGCTTTCTTCCCGGATGGCGACATAGGGCGCAAACGCGTTTGATGTTTGCTCTCGGAGTTTCCTTTTGTTGTTTAATCCTTGAAGTATGGAGAAATGGATGGATAGACTCACCCTGTTCTGGATGTTGCATCTGGTGTTCCTGGGAGCCTTCATCCTCGAAAGCCTGGTGGTGCTTTCCATCTGGCTTCGAGGGAGGGTGCCCGGATTGCCGCCGGATGCCTCTGCCCTTCGCAAACTCTGGCAGATCGTTCGGATCAGCCTGTCCGTGATCCTCAGTCGCAGGCTGCCAAACTTGATCGGGGCGCTTTTCGCGGACGGAATGGTCCATCGCAAGCTTTTCAAGGAGAGTCGATCCAGGTGGCTGGCGCACCTGCTAGTCTTTGGAAGTTTTTTCATCTTGGGGATTGTCTCGATTGTCACCGGTGTGATGGAGGAGATCCTCTATCACTTGCTTCACGTGGATCATCCGCTGGTGCTCGCCTTTACGGACAGAGATAATCCCGTTCTGGCCTTCTTGAATGAGTTTTTGGGGTTGATTTTTCTGCTGGGTCTTCTGTATATCGTCTATCGGCGGTTCATCCGTAGAGATCCCCAATTGCGCACCATCGGAAGCGACCGGACGATGCTCATCCTTCTGCTCCTTATCGCGATCACCGGGTTTCTGGTAGAGAGCTTCAGGTTGCTCCACACTCGACCCTATGCCAGTACAGCACACTTTGGCTTCCTAGGACTGGGCCTAGCCCGCCTTTTGGAGCCGCTGGATTGGCCTTGGGAAGAGTTGCACTACGCCTGCTTTTTCGTCCACTTCCTTGTCACCTCGGCGCTGCTTTTCTACCTACCTTTTAGCAAGTTCCTCCACATCCTGGTGAGCCCCATCGTGGTGATGATCAACGCGGCCTCGGGGGAGGAGCCCAGATGAGCCATAGGGAGAAGAGTCAACGCATGGATGCTTCCCTCCTGACTTTCCGCCAGATGCTTGAACTGGAGGGTTGTGTGCGTTGCGGGGAGTGTATCAAGTGGTGCCCCACCTTCGCCGAGAAGAAGCGCGATGAGATCACCCCCATGGAGAAGATACACCTGCTCAGGCGTTTTATCAGAGGGCAGTATGGCGGGGTCCTGGCCCGGATCTTCGGATTTCGTCCCCCCACCGACGGAGACCTGGAACAGTTTTCCTCCGGAGTTTACGACTGTACGCTTTGCGGGCGCTGCCGAGAGGTGTGTCCGGTGAACATCCAAACTCGTTCTCTGTGGATCGCCATGCGGGAACAGTTGACGGAGGCGGGCTGCTATCCGGAGCTTCTGGACAAGGTTAGGGATACGATATCGGGCTCACACAACATATCTGGGGATGACAACCTCGATCGCAACGTGTGGTCGGAGAATATCGAGTTGTCCGCCCAGGACTTCGTCGGCAAGAGAGAGGCCGAAGTGTGTTACTTTGTGGGTTGTGTTTCCTCTTTCTATCCGATGGTCTACGGCATTCCTCGGAGTCTGGTAAGCATCATGGAAGAGGCTGGCGTTACCTACACGACGTTGGGTGGCGATGAGTGGTGCTGCGGCTTCCCGTTGATCGTAGCGGGCATGGGCGAGGATGCCGAGGCATTGGCAAGATATAATGCGGCCAAAGTACATGAGTTGGGTGTGAGAACGCTAGTGGCGAGCTGCCCCTCGTGCTATCACACTTGGGAATATGACTATCCGCGTGTTTTAGGGAGGCCTTTGGGCTTTCAGGTTATCCACGCTACGGAGCTGGTGGCGGATCTAATCCGCCAAGGCCGGATACGGCTTGGCCCATTTGAGGAGAAGGTGACCTATCACGATCCCTGTGATCTGGGGCGACACAGTGGCATCTTCGACGCGCCTCGGGAGATACTGGCAGCTATCCCTGGCCTGGAGCTAATAGAGATGAAGGATAATCGAGAGATGTCCCTCTGCTGTGGAGGAGGGGGGGATGTGGAGATGGCTGACGCCGACCTGACTTCGGCTGTGGCCCGCCGACGGCTGGCGCAGGTAGAGGAGACAGGCGTCCGCTATCTGATCTCCGCCTGTCAGCAGTGCAAGCGCACCCTGGCTACGGCGGCTCGCAGGAATAAGGTGCGTTTGAAAGTTCTAGACATCTTGGAGCTGGTGTCCAAAACTCAAGCCTGAGGTATGCATGGAGTTCGGCGGAGGTGTCACTATGATCGTTCACTGAGAGCATAGCTTTGGTGTCATGATGCCGCCGACTCGGGGATCGAGCGATCTCCATCATAACCATTCCCAATCGCTTCGCTCCTGTAGTGGGTTTTAACTGATCGTCACGCTTGGCGCAGGGACGCTTCCGGCATCCCTGCTGCTTGTATCTCCGCGCATCATCCCCATTTGTGCATCATTTTCAATGCATACGCTCGCTTCAGCTCCTTGGTGGCCGATGTCACTCTCCCCGTGAGTAACTTCTTCTCTGAACTGTAAAACACGAATCCCCGAGGGTTGACAGGCACTCTGATTTGTGATAAAGTACACAAGTTTGTGACAAGTTTCACATAGTGGATATAAATGGTCAACTATTAGTTGTATGACTTGTAGACTTTTATTGTGAAATGTGGTACAATGTCGGTTGCCTTGGCCAACGAGATGTCAGCCGCATTAGGTATCTGCTGGCAGTTAGCGATCAGGGAAGACATACTTTTTGAAAGGGAGGGAAATGGAAATCGCACGAGCTGTAAGTCGGCGGGACTTCCTGAAACTCTCGGGAGTCCTGGCGGGGGGGGTCATCCTGCCCGCCGAAAGAGTTGTCGCCGGTCAGGCGACGACAGCAATACCGCTCCACAAGCCCATTGGGGAAACCCCAACCATCTGTCCGTTCTGCGCTGTTGGCTGCGGCGCCATCGTGGCAGCCCAGGATGGAAGGGTGGTGAACATCGAGGGGGATCCCGAGCACCCCATCAGCCAGGGGTCGCTGTGTGCCAAAGGCATGGCCATGGCGCAGATCAACTCGGTGGACGGCGAGATCAACCCCCGTCGCCTGCAGAAGGTCAAGTATCGGGCTCCAGGTTCCACCACCTGGGAGGAGAAGGACTGGCACTGGGCTATCACCGAGATAGCTAAACGAATCAAGGCCACTCGAGATGCCAACATCATCACCACCGACGGTGAGGGGCGTATCGTTAACCGCCTGGAGGCTGTCGCCTCTCTGGGCGGGGCCGCACTGGACAACGAGGAATGTTCCCTCATCGTCAAGGCCATGCGGGCGCTGGGCATGGTGTACATTGAACACCAGGCGCGCATATGACACTCCTCCACTGTTGCGGCTCTGGCAGAGTCGTTCGGTAGAGGAGCGATGACCAATCACTGGGCTGATATTCAGAACAGCGATTGCATCATCATCGTAGGCAGCAATGCGGCCGAGAATCACCCTATCTCCTTCAAGTGGGTGACCAAGGCCCAGGAGGAGAACGGGGCCACGCTGATCAGTCTCGATCCGCGTTTCACCAGATCATCCGCCAAGGCGGACATGTACGCGGCTTTCAGGTCGGGCACAGACATCGCGCTCTTCGGCGGGATGCTCAAGTGGATCCTGGAAGATATCGAAGCCAATCCCAGCAACTACAACATGACCTACATCACCGAGTACACCAACTGCGCCATGTTGGTGGACCCGGAGTTCTCCACAGCGGCGGAGCTGGACGGTAAGTTCTCCGGTTTCACCCCTGGAGATGATCCTGACTTCGGCACATACGACAAGTCCACATGGACCTTCCAGATGGACGAGGATGGCATACCGCTTCGGGACACCACGCTGCAAGATCCTAACTGCGTGTACCAGCTGCTCAAGCGACAGTACGAGCGCTACGACCCGGATACCGTATCGGCGGTCACAGGCACGCCCAAGGACAAGCTGCTGCAGGTCTACGAGACGTACGCTAGGAAGACGGGCCCGGCGGGCAAGTCCGGCACCATCATGTATGCCATGGGCACCACTCAGCACACCCACGGCACCCAGAACATCCGGGCCTACGCCATGGTACAGTTGCTCTTGGGCAACGTGGGCGTGGCGGGGGGCGGCATCAACGCGTTGCGTGGGGAGTCTAATGTGCAGGGCTCCACGGACCACTGCCTCCTGTTTCACATCCTGCCCGGATACCTGAAGGTCCCCGTGGCCACGGATGTTACGCTGCAGGATCACCTGGACCGCGCTACTCCGGTATCCAACGATCCCAAGAGCGCCAACTGGTGGCAGCACTACCCCAAGTACATGGTCAGCCTGCTCAAGTCCTGGTATGGGGACAACGCCACCGCGGATAATGACTTTGGCTTCGGGTGGCTGGCCAAGACGAACCCTGGAACCAACTACTCCCATATCGCCCTTTTCCAGGCCATGCTGCGAGAGGAAGTCAAGGGACTCATCTGCTGGGGACAGAACCCGGCGGTGGGTGGACCCAACAGTGTCGGTACAATAGAGGGCCTTCAGAATCTGGACTGGCTGGTGTCGGTGGACCTGTGGGAGACCGAGACCTGCGCCTTCTGGCAGGCGCCTGGGGTAGATCCGGCCAGCGTCAACACGGAGGTCTTCGCACTGCCGGCTTCCGCCTCGTTTGAGAAAGAGGGCTCAGTCGTCAACAGCGGTCGATGGAGCCAGTGGCGTTGGCAGGGCGCTGACCCTGTCGGCGAGTCCAAGGCTGATCTGGACATCGTCAACGAGCTGATGCTGGAGATCATAGACTTGTACGAGGCCGAGGGCGGCCCCAACAGCGACGCTGTCACCAAGCTGCGCTGGAAGGGCTGGTACGACGATCCCGTCGGAAAACGAGGCGCCGAGAGCCTGGTGGATCTGGTCTCTCGAGAGATCAACGGCTGGGCCGAGGCCGACGTCCTCAACGAGGATGGCACGGTGCAGTACAGTGCGGATCAGCTCATGGGATCATTCGGCCACCTGAAAGCCGACGGCACCACTTCTTCCAGCAACTGGCTCTATACCCAGAGCCACAACGAAAAGGACGGCAACAGGCAGAAGTGGCGGGACAACGTGGACTACCACCCAGCAGGCATCGGCCTTTACGACAAGTGGGCTTGGTGCTGGCCGGTCAACCGCCGGATCATCTACAATCGCGCTTCCGTAGATCTGAATGGCAAGCCCTGGGATCCCGAGGACTTCGTGATTCGCTGGACGGGCGAGAAGTGGGAGGGCGATGTACCAGACGGCGGGTGGCCTCCCATGAGCCAGGAGGGCACGCGTTACGCCTTCATCATGAAGCAGCATGGGTTCTCTCATATCTTCGGCCCCGGCAGGGCGGACGGGCCTTTCCCCGAGCACTATGAGCCCCTGGAGAGCCCGGTGCAGAATCTGTTCTCCGGCACCGATGTGAACCCGGCTATCACAGTGTGGGAGCCGGACCAGATAGGAACTCCCGAGGAGTATCCAATCGTGTGCACCACCTACAGGGTGACCGAGCACTGGCAGGCGGGCCAGATGACCAGGAACCTGCCTTGGCTGGCGGAGCTGATGCCTCAAATGTTCGTAGAGATGAGCGAGGAACTGGCGGCTCAGGAGGGCATCGAGAACGCCGAACCGATTGTCGTGGAGTCCAAGCGAGGTTCGGTACAAGGCGTCGCTCTTGTCACCAAGCGGTTCAAGCCTTTCCAGATAAACGGCAAAACAGTCCACCAGATCGGCCTGCCGTGGCACTGGGGCTTCGCGGGCCTGTGCGTCGGCGATAGCGCTAACGCGCTGACCCCCTTCGTGGGGGATGCCAACACCATGATCCCTGAATTCAAGGCCTTCTTGGTCAGGATCAAGAAAGGAGGAATGTAATGAGCAAGGGGGCATTGGTTGATCTAACCAGATGTATGGGGTGTCGCGCTTGTCAGGTGGCTTGCAAGGCATGGAACGATAATCCCGGCGAGCTGACCGTGTGCGCGGGCTGCTACGACAACCCCCCGGAACTCTCGGCGGACACCTGGACCCGGATCTCCTTCACTGAAGTGGAGGAAGGTGATAAGCTCGACTGGATCTTCACCAAGCTCCAGTGCATGCACTGCGAGCATCCGGCGTGCGTTTCGGCATGTCCGGTGAAGGCCCTCCACCAGACGGAATCAGGTGCAGTGGTTTATGAGACCGATAGGTGCATCGGCTGCCGGTACTGCATGATTGCCTGCCCGTTCGGTGTGCCCAAGATCGACTGGTACAAGACTCTGCCCGTGATCACCAAGTGCACGTTCTGCCTCGATCGTCAGAGCAGCGGAGCGACACCGGCCTGCATCAAGGCTTGTCCGACTGGAGCCTTGACCTTCGGGGAGCGCGATGAGCTGATCGCTGAGGCGAAGGATCGCATGCAGCAGCGCCCCGATGCGTACGTGGATCACATCTACGGCGAGCATGAGGTCGGCGGAACCTCGTGGATGTATCTCTCATCCGTGTCTTTCGACAAACTGGGATTACCTTCCTATGGTTCGGAACCGGTGACCCAGTTGAGCGAACAGGTAACCGGCGTCGGAATGCCAGTTGCAGGCGCGGGCCTGGCGGTGGTGTTGGGTGGGATCTACTGGTTCAGCAAACGCCGAGAGCGACTCATGGCCGCTGAAGGCAAAGCGAAAGCCGAAAAGGAGGCCTAACCATGACACAATCAGTATCGGGAACCCTGAGGGAGATGAGACGACCCACCACGATCGTCCCATACCTGGTCCTGGCGGCCATCGCCATCCTGGGGTTGGTGGTTGGGATCTATCGGTTGACGGCGGGGCTGGGAGCCACCACCAACATGAGCAACACCTTCCCTTGGGGTCTGTGGATCGCGTTCGACCTGGTCACTGTTGCTTTCTCGGCAGGAGCTTTCGTCCTGGCCGCCGTGGTGGCCATTTTTCGCAGGGAGGAGTATCACGGAATTGCTCTTCCAATGCTCTTGGCTGGGTTCCTGGGAGAAGTGATGGTGGTGCTGGTCCTGGTAATGGACTTGGCTCGTTGGGACCAGTTCTGGAGCGTGCTGATTCCCGGGCGATGGAATTTCCTCTCTTCCATGCTCTGGGTGGCTCTCGCCTTGACCGTGTATCTTATCTTGATGGTGCTGGAGCTGCTTCCGGTGGTCTTCGAGCGTTTCAAGTGGGGAGGAGCAGCGCGCATCATCGGATACGTACAGACTTTGGTCGCCGGTGTGGGGATCGTCTTGGCGACGCTCCACAACCTATCGCTGGGTGCTCTGTTTCTTCTGGTGCCCTACAAGCTGAACGCTCTGTGGTTTACGCCCATGCTGCCGATCGTGTTCTGGGTCTCCGCCCTTTTCGGCGGCCTCTGTGCGGCCATACTGGTCACCTTGGCCACGATGAAGTTCCTGAGCAGGCCTATGCCCTTGCGACTGCTGTCCAAGCTTGCCTGGGCAGCGTGGGTGCTGCTGATCATCTATCTGGTTATCAAGGTGCTGGATCTGTTGGTAGCTGGAGAGGTGGGCATGGCTTTCGATGGTAGCCCGATGAGTATGCTATTCCTGGTCGAGATGGTGGTGGGAGTGATCGTCCCCATCGTCCTCTTTGCCATGTCTAGCATCAGGGAGAGCGCTGGAGGTTTGCTGGTGGGGGCGTTGTGTACCTGGTTTGGGCTTATACTCAACCGGGCATCAGTGTCATGGTTCGCCCTGAGGCGATTCGGTGATGTGGGTTACTTTCCCTACTGGATGGAGTTCGCCATCGTGATCGGCGCTATCTCCGCGGCGATCCTGATCTATGGGCTGGCGATCCGATTCTTCCCATTCTTGACCGAGGCTAAAGCAGAAGCAAGTTAGTCGGGAAGAGCAAAGCCCATCGTGAGATACGAGGGGGACGCACAACCCATGTGCGTCCCCCTGCTGTGTGCGTTAGTTGTCTAACTGTATACTAGAGCGATCACTGTGAGTTGTCAGAGAGGAGTTGTCGATTGGCCAATCGGGGAGATAGCGCGAGAGCGATCCGGAGGCTGGAGGAGGCCGAGGATCAGGAGCCAGGGTTAGCTTCCTACTATCGGTTCTACAGGACGATTTTTCTGCTTCAGGATGCGGCTAAAAACGATATTACCGAGATGCTGGAGTTGATGGACGAGAATATCCTGGAAGCGCGGGCGGCTCAAGGTTTGCCTCAACTAGCATTCTCTCAGCTGCCCTTCGAACCGGACAGATTTCAAGTTCTGGCTTCAGACCTCGCGGAGGCCTTGGTTCGATATCGAGCTGAGGAAAGCGGGGAGGACGATATGATGGTGCCAGCGAACACCGATTGGGTCTCCTTGGCCAAAGAGCGCTTCGCACCAGAGGGAGATGAGCGAGGAGAACCAGGAGTGGTCGAGCTGGCGACGGATCTGGCCCTGATGCCCTATCTGGAGTGGGCATCCGAACAAATCGCTCCGTGTTTGAAGGAGATTCGTTGGGGAAGGGGAAACTGTCCCGTATGCGGAGGTGATCCCAACTTCGCCTACCTGGAGAAGGAGGCGGGGGAGCGCTGGTTGGTTTGCTCCAAGTGCCGGGCCGAGTGGAAGCATAAGCGTCTGGCGTGTCCCTTCTGTGGAAACGAGGATCACACCAAGCTCAGATATTATCCGGCGGGCGAGAACAAGGACTATCGCCTCTACGTTTGCGATGATTGCCAACGATACCTGAAAGCTATCGATCTGCGCAAGGTAGAGGGTGAAGTCATTCTCTCGGTGGAGCCGGTTCTGACATGGTCTCTGGATGTCGCGGCCCGGGAAAAAGACTATAGGTGAGAGAAATTCTGACAGAATGGTCAAGGGGAGGGATTGTGAGAAGAACCAAGACCTGGATGGCCCTTGGCGTTGTGCTGGTGGTGGGGATAGCCATCGGATGGGGCGTGACGATGCTCACGGAAGGCACTGGTACACCATCCATATCCAATGCACAAGTGGAGGTTGGCGACACGGCGCCTGATTTTCGACTTCCGGACTCCACTGGCGGATACGTTCAGCTGAGCGACTATCGGGGCAAACAGAACGTGGTCCTCGCGTTCTATCCGGCGGCCTGGACCCCCGTCTGATCGGTTCAGATTCCCTCCTACGAAACGGATCGTGAGCGTTTCGAGGAGGTGGATACCCAGGTTCTGGGTATAAGCGTGGACGGCACCGCCACCAATGCCGCCTGGGCCGGGTCTCTGGGCGTGGAGAATATCCCCTTGCTGAGCGATTTCTGGCCCCACGGTCAAGTGGCTCAGCGCTATGGCGTCCTGCGTGAGCAAGGTTTCAACGAGCGGGCTATCTTCGTAGTGGATAAGAAAGGCGTTGTTCGGTACATCGATATTCACGATATCGATGAGCAGCCCGATAACGAGGTGCTTCTTGATGTTCTACGTGACCTCGACTGACGAGACATTAGGCTTCGAGAGGAGGTATCTTAAATGAGGAGCCGAACGGCGATGGCGATCCTGCTCATGGTGGCCCTGACGGGCCTGAGCTGTGCACTTTTCTCGGGCTGCAGTTCCGGTGCCGGGTGCAGTAGCAGCCCTCCGAGTCC
>SDBT01017067.1_pt1 | contig 11478 bp, 21 predicted proteins | sample 2277101 | NCBI WGS metagenome assembly SDBT01 (sample SAMN10404973, study PRJNA504765) | marine sediment metagenome | isolation source: marine sediment core GS10_PC15, 103 cmbsf | place: Arctic Ocean: Southern Knipovich Ridge | collected 2010
AGATCACAGGAACCTCCAGTTTGAGAAGGGGTATCTGTGGGAGGGAGCGTTGAGTCGAGCGTTTGGGGAGAAGGCAGCGATACGCCCCTGTGAGGTGGAGTTGGATGGGGTAGTGGGTAGTCCTGATGGCATTGTTTATGATAAGAATTTTGGTGCAAACCACTACTTATCTGCGCAACACATCGAAGCTGTGGAGGAATACAAATGCACTGCCCTCTCAGCGGAGTCTACCCCTGCTTCCAACTGGAAGTGGCTCATGCAGGTAAAGGGGTATTGTAAGATGCTGGGCGTGAGGACGTGTGTGTTCCGTGTGTTGCATCACGTGGCTATCATGCATGACCCTGCCAATGCGTATGCTCCTTGGGAGCTCGTGTTCACGCAGGATGAGTTGGATGAGAACTGGCAGGCGATATTAAATCATAAACGAGTTATGGAGGCACGAGATGTGTGAACTAAATACAATATGGGCAATACCCGCGTTTCTTATTATAATGGGGGTAGCCCTTTTTCTTATGTGGGTATTTCGTGATAAAAATCCCCAAGATTGGATGTGAAATGGAGGCGCGAGGTGGATAAAGGAAAACGAACAGTGAGGTGTGCGTGCGGTGTCGTGTTCCATAATATCACTAAAATGCACCGGCATATGGCTCACTATGCGCACAGGCCAAACCAGCATTCCCCTGACCTCACCCACGACAACACAGCAAAGTCAGTTAAACGATATAAGAAGGCTCATGAGAAGGAGATGTAGACTATGGAGGAATATTTACCTGAGTTAGTAAAACTTATCCGCGCGGGTACTGTCGACAAAGGCGAGAAAGAATTTGATACCTGCATAGTAAAGGCCTATCGCGTTGGTGGTAACTTAATCCGTATTGATATAAAGGAGAAATGAACCATGGAGAACGAGGTCGTTGTAGCATTGAGCAATATCTACTGGGCGTTGTGTAGCCTCACTGTTGGGGTGGTTATGTTTGGTGGATCTATATTGATTATCTTATGCAGCATTCACATGAAAATGAACATATTAAAGCGAATCCTTAACCGGATGGGGAGATGAACCATGGATACAAAAGCAATCCAGAAGTATGAAGAGCAGGGAGTGGATCTACTCTCCCATGCGGAATCGATCATGATAGTGGACGACATTACCCGGGAGTTAGCAGTGGAGTTCACGACTAAGGCACGGGGGGTGTTGAAAGCCATTGAGGCCGAGTTCAGGCCTGATATCCAGAAGGCGCACGAGTTGCATAAAAGTCTCAATGAGCGCCTGAAGACGTTGGGTGAGCCATTCAAAGAGGCAAAGCGGATCGTGGATGCCGAGATCACTCGCGACTACCTCGAGCAGGAGAAGATCCGGGAGCAATTACAACGTGATGCCGATGAGAAGGCCGAGAAGGAGCGTAAGGCGCAGGAGGTGGAGCTTCAGACCGAGGCTGAGGAGGCCATCGAGCAGGGGGATATGGAGACAGCTGAGGAGCTCCTGGACACCCAGATCGAGACGGCTCCTGTCGTACCGGTAGCGGAGGCTCCCAAGACCACGAGAACGGCATCGGGCACTACCACCGTGAAGAAAGATATTGCTGTGGCCGTGGCGGATAAGATGGTTGTGATCAAGGCTGTGGCAGATGGTCATCTTCCGGATACGCTCCTCGATGTCAATCTCGGGACAGCCAAGCGGTATGCGAAGGCATCTGGACTGATACTGATGACCGGTTTCCGGATTACCGAGACCGCGGTCGTGGCGGGGAGGGCACGCTAATGGGGATGCAAATAGAAATTAAAATGAACGTGGGTACGTTCGAGGCGTTATGGCCAGCGCAAGTAGTGGATGAGATTCAGAAGGTCATGGAGGCTGGCGAGGCGGATCATCCGCATGATAGTTGGAAGGATGTGCCTGCCGCGGAGCATATTCGTCGCGCATATGAGCATTTAATAGCTGCTCAGGGGGGTTATTCTCCTGTAGCAGGTAAGGATGACGATCACCTCGCCAACGCTTTCACTCGCCTCATGATGGCCATAGCAATCAAACGTGGTTATGTAAAGGGAGAGGAGGACGACAGTGCCGAAAGGATTTGATTTAGCAACATCTGAGATACGGAAGTTACGACTACTCATGCGGGTCGGCGGCAAGGAGAAGGAGGGTAAGACACACTTCGGTCTGACCGCACCGGGTCCCATTGGGGTTCTCGACATGGATCGTGGCCTGGAAGGCGTCATTGAGAAATTTGCTGATGACAAGGAAATCCACGTCAAGAGTTTTCGAGGCATGCCATCCAATACCCAGAGTGATCACGAGGTAAAGTGGGGGATGTTTGAGGATAGTCATAGACTATTGTTAAACGACCCGCCTATTCGATCTATTGTCTGGGATACCGACACTGAGGCATGGGAGATGGCCAGACTATCATTCTTCGGCAAGCTCACCCAGATCAAGTCCCATCACTACGCACTGGTTAATGCAGCGTTCCGCAAGCTCATCGATGAGGCATTCGACGCCAACAAGAATCTCATCATGATCGCCCGTTACAAGAAACAATACGTCAAGAAGAATAAGACGTCGGACGACTCTGTATGGAACGGTAAGTTCGAGGCGTCGGGGTTCACTGAGGCTAAGGATATTGTCCAGGTGAATCTCAAGGCGCGGTTAGTACGGGACGACGAGGATGAGAAATGGATCCCGTCCATCGAGGTGATAAACTGTCGTCAGAACATGTCTGAGAATGGCGAGATATACTACGGTGACGAAGCATGTTTCTCCTGGATCGCAGCCATGATCGTGGAGGGGACGACACCGGAGGACTGGGAATGACAGCTATTAATTATATGCTGGTTACTGAACTGAAGCCGTGCCCGTTTTGTGGGGGTGAAGCGCAACTCCTATCAGAATACGGAATACCCGGCAACTCTGGTAGGCATCGTGTTGCTTGTTCTGCTTGTGAGGTAAGCACTAAGGAATATCATTGGTATCGGATTCTCCCAATCGAGGATTGGAATGAAAGGACGGACGACCTATGAGAATTAAAACCAAGATCCGCTTGTTCCTCCGTCGACAGTGGCATCGATCCACTACATTACGCATCATCATGTTCATACGCTCCCATGGCCCCTACGGTATGTGGCGCCGGTGGAGATGGCGTTGCACGGTCATGAAAAGCCTCCGGGTACTCGACACGCTCGACTGGCAGATGACCGAGCATGGCTGGAATAGGCATAAGCGGAATCAATTCTGGCGCGACTTCATGAAGAAGCGGACAGTCAGGATAACGGTACTTAATGAATTGACACCGAAGTAAGGGAGGCGTGTGATCTACGTTGATGACCGGGCGGGGTCGAAGGAACTCCATCCGTTATTCCCACCGGGCAGTGCCCAACTCACGCACCTTGAGTTCGGCGACTTCATGTTCACGGGGCACTATGCCGATGGTGACATCGTGATCGGGGTGGAACGCAAACGCATCGGGGACTTCGTAAACTCCATGTGTACGGGACGGCTCGCCGGGCACCAGCTAATTGGTATGCAGAACTCCTACCACTACACGTATCTCGTCATCGAGGGGGAGTTCAGGGCTAACCCCAGCACAGGTCTCCTTGAGATATGTACGTGGAGTGGGTGGTATCCGTTTAAGGCTGGCAAGCGGCTGTTTATGGCGCGTGACATCTGGGCGTTCATGAATACGTTGGAGGTGGTGTGTGGGGTGCATTGCTACCACTGTACGTTCCCTACCGATACCGTATACTATCTCATGGCTCTCCATCATTGGTGGCGGAAGGAATATGCCGAACATAAGGGGCATCTCCAGCCACATACCAGCAACCAGGCGCAACTAACCAAGCCTTCCCTGGTGCGGCTCGTAGCGAGCCAGTTCGACGGGATAGGTTGGGAAAAGGCTAAGGGTATAGATAATCAATTCACGTCAGTATCGGAATTTGTGGCGGCGGATTTTTCGGAGTTATTGGAGATTGATGGGATTGGGAAAGGGTTGGCGGGAAGTATAGTGGAGCAACGGGAGGGGGAGAAGTAATGGGGCTGGTAGAGGTAGACATGACAGTAACAGACGAGGGGGATGCGGTCACGAGCCGCCCCACGAGTACCGGGTTGTCCATGTGTACCATTCGTGGCAACGAGAAGCTCCCGGAGATACGGCAGCGATACCTTGCGTTCGGAGATGTGGCGGATGCTCTCGGGGAAGCGGTAGAGCCCGGGGATAGGCTGAAGTTATTCGGATATTATAAGAAGTATCGGTGGACGAACCACCTTAAGAAAGAGAGATGGAGGAATGATTTCATGATACAGAGATGGGAGAGACGATGAGATGTGTAAACTGCGGATATGAGATGCTGAGACAAGCAATCCCATGCCCGAATAATATAGAAGGCTGCGCCGTGTATCATTATATTAACATATGCAAGAGTCCGCCCTGCGTGGCAAACAAAACCCGTGAAAAGAGGCATAATGAGAACGTGGGCAATATTATGAAGGTGGCAGGATGTAGTCGTCAGTTGGCAGAATATCTCCTTAAAATGGAGGAGCGATTATGAGACCCTGTAAAGACCACGATGGCCTTGGCTGCCCTATGACACGTATAAACCGTACCCGAGGTGTGGGACCGTCCTCGTGCGACATTATGCTCATCGGAGAGGGGCCTGGGAAGACCGAGGATAAGAAAGGGACACCATTCGAAGGGAAGTCCGGGAGTGAACTCACGCATCTGTATCTCGCCAAGTGTGCTCAGATTGGTCGGGAGCACGTGTATGTGACCAACCTCGTGAAGTGTCGGACGAACGACAAGGACAGGGATCCGAACCCGGCTGAGATTGAAGCGTGCTGTCATATCCTACGGCAGGAAATAATGGATGTAAGCCCACGTTTCGTTGGCCTCATTGGGCGCTTCGCAACTCAGTGGGTACTGGGTGATAAAGCCAAGATGGATAAGATGCATGGGTTTGGGTATGAACTTATATCGAGGAAGTGTGATACGACCCGCAGAGTTATGCCCCTCTACCACCCCGCATACGGACTGCATAGCACGTCCATGATGACTCATATCATGCGTGATTTCGTTAATTTCGGGAAAATGGTGAGGGGCGATGAAAGTGTTATGCGGAGGGAGCGGACGTGAATGTAGAATTACTTGGACTATCCAACGCGGGGCTGATTCAGTGGGCGTGCAGGCAGACACATATCAACGAGCGGGTATTACGGGCGGCACTCCCGGGAATTGAATGCCATTGTGCTGTACACGCCGTCAGTATTAGTACCTTCATCGAGCGCGTTGTACGTTTAGTGAGCACCGATATGGGGCTACAGCGGGCGATACGATGCATGAAACGGGAGAAGACATGAGGGATATAGCCGTTGACACTGAGACCGTACGCCACGGGAAACCATGGAGCGTGCAGCTACGTGATGAGGAATGGGGTGTTCCGGAGATGTACTACTGTGTTGCGCGTCATGACATGGAGGTAGTAGGGAAATTGCTGGAGCACCCGGATACCCTCACTGTTCTCCACAATGCCAAGTTCGACCTACGTATCCTCAGCGAGTGTGGAATCCACCCAGCCAACTCCGAATGCACTATGCAGATGGCCTACCTCCTCGGGGAGCCCGCGCTCTCACTCAAAGTCCTCGCCTACCGGATCGCCGGCATTGATATGCGGACTTACAAGGAGGTGACGGCCGAAGCCACGCAGGCGAAGGCACTGGAGTATCTATGCGAGGTACTGTCGAGGGAATGGGAGGATCCGGAACCGACTGTCAAAATCAACGCAACCGGGGAGACGAAGCTCTCCTTCCCGAAGAATATCCACGGTAAGGTGCTAACTCTCATGACGAAGCACGCGGGCGACCCCTCCATAAACCTCTACGACAGGTGGCGAGCAATGGAGGTTACTGGTGGTCGTGGACAGGTGGAGGCGGCCCTCGGCTACATGGAAGAGGCTTACCTTGACGAGGTGGACTCCCAGGAGGCCGAGGAGTATGCCCTCCTCGACGCTGAGGCCACGTTTGCCATCTATCCCTACCTCCACTCCCAGATCGAGAAGTATGGTCTACAGGGGGTGCTGGAGCGTGATATGGACTGCATTCCGATGGTCATGGAGATGGAGGCGAGTGGGGTGTTGTTGGACGTACCCGTGCTTGAAGAGCTCCAGAAGGATCTCGATGAACTCGTGACGGGCGCCCAGATTGACATTAATTACTTGGCTGGGCATTATGTGAATCCGAATAGTAGCCAGCAGGTGGTGGCGCTCCTGCAAGATGAGGGAATTTACACGGATTTGGAAACCAGTACCGACGCTTCCGTACTCGACCAGTACCGAGAGCATGTCATCGTCAACAAGATACAGGACTACCGTGGTTATGCGAAGTTGAAGTCTACATACGCGGACACGCTAATCAAACGGGCATTGGCAGCACCGGATGGGAGAATCCATACGATACTATCCACGACACGCACGGATACTGGTCGGCTGGCCAGCAGTAAACCTAACCTACAAAATATACCGGTGCGTACGGAGTTGGGCAGACGTATCCGGAAGGCATTTATTAGCGAAAGGATTGAGTGATATGTGGTGTATGAAATGCAATAATGATTTATCAGAATGTACCTGTGAAGATATTAAAGAGCGGTTAGAAAAACTCTATAATAGCCCAAACCTCATCACCAAAGGTATGTGCAAAATGTGGAGAACATCATTCCCGGTGTAAATGTGAAAATCCACAGTGGGTAGTACGCACGGGCGAGGCATCCAAATGAACCCAATAATCTACTTATCACAAGCTGATGCAACCCGAGTCAAAAAGAACGAGCAGAATACGTTCGTGATGCCGTTGAGTGAGCAGCCGCCAAGAGAAAACGAGTACATGGTTATGGATACGAGTGGTCGTCACGGTCGTCTTGATATTGTTCACTTTGATAACGATTATGACCAACCATGCGGTGCAATTAGCCCAATTCCTTGCGGTCGAGTTACCATCCCTCTTCGCTACTCATTACGCACATATCGGGTGAAAGAGAGTTGGGACTGGTTTGCCTGTGACTATATGAATCAAGAAACCGGCGAACACGAAGGGCATGAGGAGGGTTGGCTATACAAAGCTGATGGTGTTAAGCCGTGTGGTAAATGGCACTCATCCGCATCCATGCCTGCCGAAGCCGTCCGATGGGAACTTGACGTTAAGACGAGTGTGAAACGGGTGCAGGAGTTGACATTCGAGGAGATTGTGGCGACTGGTATCTTCGGGGGTACAGGATTCATAGACGCTATTAACTTGAAGCCATTCATCGATTATTGGAACGCTCGCCACGCCAAGCCGGTCAAGACAAAGGACGGTAAGGGGTATGAGTGTTTTCCGTATGATTTCGATAGGGTTGAATATGTAAGTGCCGATTATTACTTTGATATAATTACAAAAGAATATACTTACAAGGGGCTCCCGCTCACAATTCACGCTAATTGCTGGGTGATGGTTCTGGAATGCGACAGGGGGGTGGTATGAGTAATATACTTTTTGTGTTAGCTGTAATATTTTCAGACAAAAAAGGAGTCAGACAATGAAAGCACCGGATAGGATATGGGTATTACCCGTGAATAGAAATATGCAAGTATCATCAACAGCCAAGTTAGGTAAGGGCGACATCGAATACATCCGTGCCGACAAAGCGAATGAGCTACAAGATAAAGTTGATTGGTCAATAGCTGAGATCGGTGGACTTGAAGAGCAGTGCAATCTGAGGGATGAGTTGATTACGGAGCTTGTTGACGTGTTGGACGGCAATGCTAATTTACCAAGAGGCTCGAAAGGTTTTGCCATAATACAAGCTCTTATCGCCAAAGCAAAGGAGTTCACGGGATGAAAGCTGATATATTAATAACACTTATACAGCATAAACTCAGAGAAATAGAACACGCGCATAGCTATACACAAGAAAAAGAGGGTATTTGTAATGACGCTCTCATTGCGTTGCTTGATACTCACAGTAACGTGCTATCGTCAATAGACATCGATTTACACGACGAACTCCAACGCCAGAACTTCGCAAAGGGCAATCAGACAATGAACGCACCGGATAGGATATGATGTATAGTCAGCGGGCTGTAGAGATTCTAAAGGCGGGTGGTAACGCCCGTAAGGATTGTAGCCTTCTCGCTCTCGACTACTCCCAGATAGAGCTCCGGGTAGCCGCCCACGAGTCCCAAGACCCGACCATGCTCGACATTTTCCGGAATGACGGGGACATGCACATGACGACTGCCTGCCATATGTTTGATCGCCCCCCGGAGAGGATAGACGACAAAGCTCACCGGCGCCCGGCCAAGACAACGAACTTCGGAACTATCTATCTGATATCGGCAAAGGGTCTGTGGGCGCAGTTCCAGCACGAGGGGCTGACTCAGTTTAGTGTGGGTGATTGTCAGCACTTCCTGGATAGTTGGCGGGCGACATATCCGGGTTTCTTCGACTGGGTAAGTGAGATCAGTGCCGAGGCGAGACGCACCGGCATGGTGCGGGATATGTTCGGGAGGATACGGTGGATACCGGAAGTCAACTCCTCTCTTAAGTACGTACGGGAAGCAGGAATACGACAGGCAGTAAACACACCAATACAGAGTACGGCGGCGGGAATAATAAAGGAGGCTATGGGGCTCTTGCAGCCGATCGTGTGCCAGTGGCGAGAGGAGTACGGGGTAGTGTGCCGCTCGCTCCTCCAAGTGCATGACGAGTTGATATTCGAAGTGGAGGATGAGTGGATTCCGGTGATCGCTCCGCAGTTCCATGAGGTGATGGTGAAGGCGGTGGAGTTGTCAGTGCCGGTGAAAGTGGATGTAGAAACTGGGCTTAATTGGAAAGAACTGGAGGCGTATCCACTTGGCTAAAAAATGGTATACCTCATCCACAGCTTACTGCTGGGAGACGCCACAAGATTTCTTCAACAAATTGAATGAAGAGTTTCATTTTACTCTTGATCCGTGTGCGTTACCAGAGAACGCCAAATGCCCCCAATATTTCACACCAAAGCAGGATGGACTAGCACAATCATGGAAAGGTCATAGAGTATTTATGAATCCGCCTTACGGGCGTAAAATATGCAAGTGGGTGAGGAAGGCGTTTGAGGAGAGTCTTGATGGGACTACTGTTGTTTGCCTTCTTCCAACCCGCACCGATACTGCCTGGTGGTGGGATTATTGTATGCTTGGTGAGATACGATTTATACGCGGAAGGCTTAAATTTAAAGGAAAGAATGAAGATGGAGTAGATGTAAATTATCCAGCTACGTTTCCGTCAGCAATAGTCATATTTAGGTGGGATAATGGATAACCGTGACTGGGAATTCGCTTTCGGCAGTCTGGGAGACCCCCTGGCTGATATTAAACATTGGATGACATCTCCGTATCCGAAATGTATGCCGAGGTGTGCTAAGGAGGGACGGGTGAGTACGGAAGACCCGGATAGGGAGTATGAAGACCGCCGGGATACACAACGTGAAAAGGGAGAACCGTGGTAAGGGAATGTTGGTAAAATTAGGAGAACACGATGACTGAAGATATGAGGCGGTTGATTAGGGGTGGAGAGATAGCTGGGTATATGAAGATTGCAAAGTACTTTAGAGCAGACTGCGATAACTGTATCCACTCATACCAAAAAACGGCAGAAAAGGGCGCAACATGGAACGCAGGTACGGATATAGTTTACGACTCATTCGACATGGGTATCAAAGTTGGCGATGAATGGTGGTTTGCCGGAGATATATTCAACACGGATTTTGTTTTAAGGTATGGCGAATATTTTGATGCCCCGTCTGGCGATACAATTATCGGATGGTTTTGGGAGCCATTAAAAGGCGCTGCTGATTGTGTGCCATTTTTGGTTGATGATAGTGAAGAATACGAACGCATCGGCTCAATCTACGATAAGGGAAAATAACTTATGCCATTAACTCAAATTGAGACCAAAGAGCAGTACACTGCCTACGAAGTCTGGCGTGATCTCGGCTACAAACGGTCACGCCGGGAGACGGCCAAGCGTGTGGTGAAGGCAGTCAATACCATTTGCAGATGGGCTAAGAAGTTTAACTGGGAGAAGCGGTTACAAGAGCATGAGACCAATGTAGCTAAGCTGAAGTCGGAAGGGGCTCTCGAAGAGACAAGCGACGACCCGATGATCCAACAGATAACCAAGATGCTGAAGCAGGCTGAGGCCGCGATAGACAGTGTGTTTATAAAGGGTCCGGATGGTATCACGATAACCACTATCAAGATCGTGAACGCCGATGACCTTTCGAAAGTCATACGGGAATACCGGCAGCTCCTCGAGACCTATCGCAAGTTCGTGGCCGAGCGGGAGCCGGAGGGTAAGGGGGCTCCCGGGAAACCTGGCCAGCCCAGTAAGCTGAATGTCAAGAATCTTAATGTGAACTTCGGGGATATTCCCCAGGAGAAACGAGTCGCTATACTGGAGGGGTTTTTAAGTGGAAATGGACCTGACAGAAATAACCAACCTGAAGGAAGAATTCAGGAGGGAGATTTTACAGAAGTACCTGGACGAGGGGATGAGGACGGATCTGGACGTGCGGGAGTTCCTGGCGGCGCTACAGATAGCGATAGTGGGGACGAAGCATCTCTGCGGGAATCCTGATCACCAACCCCAGTTCCGACCCGTGTCCGACGTCCTTCGGGATTTCGTACGATATTATATCATATGGTCGTGCCGGTCTGGGAGTAAGACGTTCCTGTACGGGGGGCTGGATTCCTGGGTGAAGAGCTGTAGCCGGAAGAAATATGAGACGCGGCTACTTGGTGGGAGTAAAGATCAATCCCTCCTCTCCTACCAGGCCATGAAGGCTTTCCGTGACGAGACAGATCCGCTCAACTCACGACTCGTCCGAGACATTATGATTTCCAGGGCTGAATTTATAGGGGGGTCTGAGGTATCAATTCTGACTGCCAGCATGACTGCGGTGCGAGGCCCCCACCCCCAGGCTTTAAAGTTGGACGAGGTGGATGAGATCGACGAGGACGTCTATGATGCCGCTCTCTCACAACCCACGTCTAAACACGGTTATAAGTCGGTCCTGGGCATGTTCTCCACGAACCACAACATCATGGGGCAAATGGACAAGGCGATTGCCAATGCGAACAAGCGTGGGCACGCCGTCTATAAGTACTGCGTGTGGGAGATATTAGCCTCGTGCCGTGACTACCGATGCTCTACGTGCCCCTTGGCCGAGCTCTGCCCTGGGGAGCAGATGAAGACTGCGGATGGGTATTACAGTGTCGAGGACTTCATCCAGAAACTCCATACGCTCTCCATGTCCATGCTGTCTCGGGACTGGCTGTGCATCAAGGTGGGGCTCGGGGACACCGTGTACGAGCGGGAATGGGATGAGAGGATTCATTTAGTCAGCGTGAGCCTACGGGATGCTCCAGTAGTCCTGTCCGTGGACTTCGGGGGCGTGGCTCCATTCTCGGTGGAAG
>SDBT01017068.1_pt1 | contig 11478 bp, 10 predicted proteins | sample 2277101 | NCBI WGS metagenome assembly SDBT01 (sample SAMN10404973, study PRJNA504765) | marine sediment metagenome | isolation source: marine sediment core GS10_PC15, 103 cmbsf | place: Arctic Ocean: Southern Knipovich Ridge | collected 2010
GACACGGCCAGGTTGACTGCGGCGCGGGCGGCAATCTTGACCGACTGGATCAACGGCGGCAGGCTGGACCTGATCCTGGATGCGATCCTAGCCATGCTGGATGGTGCCAGGACCGAGCCGGGACAAGGCGCACCGGCAGTCAACCCGGACGCGATGACCAAACTGGATTATCTGTACAAGGCATGGAGAAACAAGAGCACGCAGACGGCCAGTGAGCATGGCCTGTACAACGACGCCGGGGATACCGTGGACCAAAAGGCAACGATCTCCGACGACGGCACCACGGCCACCAAGGGTGAGGTAATAAGCGGACCGTAATATGGCAGTGGATTCCAAAGAAAAACGATTGTCGTTCCTTAACTTCGGCTTGCCGTGGTGGACGACACTGCCCGAGGCCGATGGGGCGATAGACGCAGACGACCGGCTACATTTACTGGGACTGTACTCCGGGGTAGCGGCGGGCTCGGTAATTGCTGTGACAGTCGTGGAAACGGAAACGGACAGCCTACGGTTGACGGGCCGTTTGGTGGACACAACGCGAATATCCTTTACTACCGGCCTGGGCGCCACGAGCTACGACACGGAATCGCAAACCGAAAACATCGACGCTGATGGGCAGCCGGTTGCCGTCACGAAAGTTTCACTCACCACCACCCCTTGAGCAAAGCTATGGCTACTGTATTAACAGTTCGGCATGAGTTCCGGGTTGACGGCGTCCTGACGGACCCGACCGCCATCGTGCTCGGGGATTCGACTGACACCTATGGTATTCGCGTGACCGGTGGCGCGAACGTCATCGCTCACAATACGGCGGTAGTCCAGGTCTCCACCGGGGTCTACGAGTACGAGTTCACCGAAGCCAACGCCGCGGCTTACGGCATTGAGTACACGTCTTGGATCCATATTACCTACGACGGGGTAGAGTACTACTTCGACGAGGACCACGTTGCGGTCAGCGACGATACCCAGGCGATGACGGTCTCGTTTTCGCAGTTGCAGGAGACCGTAGGCCGGGTGTTCTATGGCATACGATCGGGGTTCTCTTCGGCTCAAGTGGAGGACATCAACGACATTATCAGGAGCGGGCTGCAACTGGTCTACCGGGCCCATCACTGGTCGTTTTTCCGCCCAACGCAGGACATCGTCACGGTGGCCGACACGAGCACTTATGCTCTCCCGAGCGGCTTCGACGGCTTTGATGACCATCTACTGACGTGGCCGGAGGGCGATGGCTACTGGAGACCGGTTCCGATCGTGCCGCAAACCGACGTGCGTCGGCTTCAGACGGAGTATACCATCACCGGCCGCCCGGTGTACGCGGCGATTATCTCTGTAGATTACGATCCCACCGTGGGGTCGAGGCGGCAAATTGTGTTCTTCCCAACGCCGAATGACGCCTACACGCTTACGGGCGTGATGCGGCTGCGGTGGACGATGATCGACGACAGTAATCGATACCCGATCGGCGGCGAGGTCGTTGCCGAGGCGATCAAGGATGCCTGCCTGGCGGCCGGGGAGCGGCTCCTGGATGTGGAAGAGGGAATTTACCATGCCGCGTTCCAGCGGTCTTTGGAGGCGGCGATCCGGCAGGACAAGGAGGCCACGTCTCCTCCTACGCTGGGGCAGGATGGCGGGCCGCTCGACCTCAACGGCCGGAGGCTATCTCGGGCTGGGAACATGGGCGATGTGACGTTCAATGAAGAAACTCAATGACGAAACAATGTGATCCAGGAGAGTTATGATGCAAGGAATTATCAATACCGGCAGCGTGGCGGTTCCGAAAACCGCTGTGCCAGCCGACAATACGCCTGCCGTCATCACGCTGGCCGCGGCGGTTGATGAGCGGAATGTGCTCGACAAGGTCTTCGGTGGCTACGACGACAACCCGGGGGCCGAGAAGGCTCTTACAATTGTGCTGACGGTGGCCGGAGCCGCTGTGACGCTCACGTATCCGGTGTCGTCAGACGACATCACCTTGGATTCCCGGTTTGACCTGAGCTTCGACCCGCCACTTCAGGGTGATGCAAACACGGCAATCACGATCACGCTGCCGGCTGGCGGTGCGGCGATTGCCGGCAAGCTGAATGCGATTACACGGTAACGTTATCCGTCCTGCTGTAAGGCGGGTCCCTCTTTCTTCGTGAAAGGATGTCTCTTATGTTTACTGCGGAAAACTGTCTAAAGCGGATGTATGAGGCCGTGTATCTCATGCTGGATCCGGGTGCGTCCGAGATAATCTACCCTCGTAGTCTATTATCTCAGTGTCCGGTGGTCACTTTGACCGACGAGGCTAGGACGCTGGAGCAGCCACTCAAGCTCGGGTTGATCCATACGGTCGTTCTCGACACGGACGGAGGCGACCTGACGCTGACGGTGACTGGCGGCTACAACGCCGCCGGCGACACTTCGATCACGTTCGGCGACGCCGGGGACTACGTGACATTTATTTCCATCAGGGTGGGCACGAGCTTCTATTGGCGAGTACTTCAAAGCGAAGGCGTGAACATCACAAGGGCCGAAGGGTCGTTGAACCTGCTGGACAATGAGTACGTGGACTACGGGACCGGCAACGATCACCGGGAGGCATGGAACGGCACCTACCTGCAAGCTGGCCCCGTTTCCAGTTTCTGGGCTGGGTGTCCTTCACCCAACGACCCCGACCCGACCAGGTATTTCGAGATTTTTGACCACTTCACGACGTTGGATCTCGCCGCTACCGGTAAATGGACTCTTCTTAGCACCAACGGTACGGCAGTTCTGGGCGATGCTGAGGATGCAAACACGCCCGGCCTTGGTGGGTTCCTCTATATGGACTCATCCTCTTCCGCCGACAATGACTACGCGACGGTGAAGGCGACTACAGGTAACACCGGCGCGGCGTTCATGATCGTCGAGAACTCCGGCAAGAAGCTCTGGTACGAGACAAGGGTGGTCTTTCATGGCTCCGCCGCGACGGAGAATATGTACTGCATCGGATTGCTCGACTCCGCCGCCGATGACATTCTCACCGACAACACTGGCGCCGAGGCTGTCACTGACGGCTTCTATTTCCGAGTTCTGGCCGCAACGCCGACCAAGATCGACACCGCTGTCAACCAGAGCGGGACCGAAACGGAGGTAAAGAACGAGGCGGCAACCCTCGTGCAGGGAACTGCCATCACTCTTGGAATGTACTTCGATGGCGTAACCACGCTTACGTTCTACATCGACCGGGTTGCCTTGGCTGATACCGTTACGATTGGCGATGCCGGCAACATTCCAAACGACGTAGGCCTCACGCCGGTCTTCGGCCTGAAGGACGGGGCCGTGGGTACAGCGAACACGAGGCTGTACGCTGACTACATCAAGGTCGTTCAACTTCGGTAGGCTAAGATGCCTCGTAAAACGATGGAACTTCGATTCCCGGGTGCCGGCGTTGTTCGGCGCCCGGGACTTTACGACACGGCGCACTGGAAGCCGCCCTTTCCAACGCCGTGGGCGCTGAACGTGCGGCTGGAGGCCACTCTGGCAAACCGTTTACGGGGCGGCTCCTTCACGGGTATAGCTGCCGGGGAACGACCGGACCTGGTCTACCGGGACCGGACGCTGACCTTTTCGTCGGCCGTCATAACCGCCAGCCGAAAGGGCGATCCCGAAGATACCACGCTCAGCAGCGACGTTTCTGACGCGATGCGTCCGACCATCTTTACCTTGTCCGAGGATGACGCAATCAGCGAGGACGTAGTTGCACTGGTCCCTTATAAGGACCGCACGCTACTCGGCTTTACGGCCAATGAGATATGGCTCCAGACGGGCGATCCGCTGGAAGGGCCTCGGATAAACATCTCCAGGGATGTGGGAATAATTGGCCCTGATGCCTGGGCCAAGCACCACGACACGGTCTACTTTCTTTCCCCCCATGGCTTGTATTTCATCGGCGCGAATGGAAACGGATTGAAGGCTCTATCGGAGGACTCGATCCCCGAGGATCTGACCGGGGTGAGTGACTCCGCTTGCACGCTGACCTACAACCACGCAGACCGGGGTGTTTACATTCACCTGACGGCCGACCCGGACTGGTTCTACGACACAGAGCGAGAAGGGTTCTGGCCGTTCGATACGGGCGAGACCGCCTCTCATGTGCTTCTCGGTCCGCTCAAGCTGGGGCAGGCGAATCACTTCGGGCGCGTTTTGCATTTGCACGGAAACATTGCCGCCACCAGCGCTGATGTAACGTGGAGGATCGTCGCCGGAGATACAGCGGAGGAGGCGGCGGCGAACGGCAAGGCCGCGATTCTGGCAGCGGTGGCCGGATCAGATTATTCGGGCTACGTCAGCGAGGAGGGTGACTGGAGCGCCGGGCTGGCCCATCGGGCGTACCCCAAAACGCGGGCCATTTGGTGTTGCCTGTGGTTGCACTCGGAAGGTGACTGGGCGTTTGAGACAGCGTCTATGGTGGTTCAATGGTCTGGAATTTGGAGATAAATAGAGGTAATCATGGCTATTCCAATAACTCCGGTTGTACCACACCAAAATCCTGATACCAGTGCTGTGGGGCCGCACGCCAACAACCAGTTAGCACCTACCGGATATCAGATCCTAGTGGAGACGAGGCAAACGCCGTGGCTTACGACATGGTGGGACACGCGCACCATTGAGCAGATTCCACCCGAGTCGGTCGGTTGGCTGGTGGCCCAGGGATGGCGCACGACCGATATCGTCTACGACGACACTACCAAACCTCCCACGCCGTACTTCAAGATGACGGGGGAGCAGATAGACAACAGAAAGGTACTAGAATCTCTGCTGAAGGAATATACGTTTGCGTACAACACGGCGTTGGGAGCCAACAACGTCCGCTACAATAACGTGCTGGTGAGTTGGGACAATATGATCGGCAGTAGCCATGACCATTTTATAGAACAGGTATCAGCGCAGAATACGCATGCGAATGCGTATCTGACCGACTTGAAAAACGCCATGGACAAGCTAGGGGGCGACGGCGCATCCCTACTAGGACTGATTACCGACAATCAAACCGCCCTTGTAACCGATGTGGGCGTGGCTACCAATGCACTCTCCGATCTGGACACGAAGCTGGCCGACTTCGAGGCTAATTACACCGTAAATTTGGGTAAAGTTGAGAAACTGCTGGGCGTGCACGCAGAAGGGTTGGATCAGGCGACTTTCCTGAGCGACTTTGTGGGCGAGTACGTCACCAAGTTAGCGGAGCTTGCCACTAATTATGGGGATGGCGCAGCGGAGGGCCATCTGTTTGATATTAACGCCCTGATTGCCATCGCAGCGACGGACGTAGGAACACTTAAAAGCACTTCTGATACGCACACAGGGACCACACTGTCGGCACACGGCTCCTTCGTGACGGCGCTGGACAATGTGCTGACCGCAGCAGGCGAAACCGTGGGCAAGCACCTGGCGATTATTACGGGGGACATTGACGATTACCTGACTACTATCAGTGGCGACTACGACGACATAGAAGAGGCGATCACGCACGCCACTACGGGGCTACTAGCTGCAGGCGAAGCCTTATTTGCTTTGCACAAAACCTCCTACAATGGGTTGGTCGACACATTATTGTCCGACCACTCCGCCCACGCGGGCCTCGCGAAAGGCTTCTTAGCTGGATTAGGAGCCACGGAACTGGCGAGGATCAACGAGGCGTTTGCCGCTTCACTCTCAGTGCAGTTGCAGCAGCTAACAGACCGGGGCCTTTATTCCTCGGCGGTTGCCATCGACATTAGGGCCCGAAGTGACCGCGACAGAGACGAAGAGATCGCGGCCCTAAATGACCGCCTGATGCGTGAAAATCTCGAGAACCAGCACCAGTTATACGGCCAGGAAGTAACCATGCGGCAAGGCACCATGGCGGGCGAGGATCATGTGCATGAGAGAGAGCAGGCGTTGCTTCATTACAGGACGCAGCAGCTTCTCGGGCTACATGGGCTCCAGCAAACCGTGCGGGATCGCACAGTGGCTGGCAAACAGTCGTTGTACGCCATACGCGATGCCTTCAACCGGTTCACTGTCGACGTGAAAACCAAACTCTACACCGAGGGGCAAGCAATGCGCCGCACTCTCCTCGACGAAGGGGCACGGCTTCAGACACTCCAAAAAGCCTTCTCGCAATGGCAAACGGGGCAGCGAGATCAGTTGTATAACCAGAAACAAACCATTGTTGCACAGAACATGGAAGGTCTCACTCAGGAGCATACAACTCAACAGACCGTCTTCGGGTCGCACATCACGGAACGCGACACGCTGTTGGGACAGGTCCAGGATACCGTAAGGGGCGTCGTGACTGGCAAGGGCAGCTATGCGGGCATGACCTCGCAAAATGCGTCGATACTGACAGGGCAGCGTCACCGCATGATCACAGAGAAGATGAACGAAATCGCAGTCCGTGTGGACGGAGGACAAAAGAAACATGACGAAGACATGGCCCTGATGGCCTACCAGCTAACAGAAAGAAATCAGTTGCTCGTCGGCTTTTTTGGCTTTGTGGAACGCAGGAACGATGTTGGTCCTAGTATAGCTGATTTGGCTGCACTTGTGACATCTTTGGGCGACTCAAGGGACGTGTTTCCGGAACCCTAGAAATACTACACTTTTTTGACACTCTTTGAAGGAGACTTATCATGACTGTGGCTTTTCCCGACGATCTTACGGTTGGTGGAAATCTACGTGTCAACGGGGTTATTCAGCCGCCTAAAGCGCGCGGCGATGTCCTCGCGATATCTACGCAGAAGAAATTTCCGATCCCACTAACGTCGTTCCGTGTGTTCGACAACATGGCCCTTTTGCTGCCGAGTGCTGGCGCGACCGACGACCTTGGGATCGTTGAGGGAACTCACGGAACTGACACGCCAGCACTTCAGACGCAAGACTATACCGCCTCGGGTTCTGCGGTAATCGACTATGCCCGATTCCTGGTTTCGTTGCCGTGGGAGTACGTGGCTGCCAATGCCGTCACGCTACGATTCATGGCCGGGATGATTGGAAACCCAGGAGACCAGACTCCCGGTGCCACGCTGGACTGTTCGGTATTTAAGCAGCAGGATGATCCAGACGACGCTATCGGGTCTGACCTCGCTTCCGCTGCGGTCAGCGACAACATGAACTCCACGACCTTCGCGAATATCGATTTCACGATCACGGCGGGGGGACTATCCCCCGGTGACATACTCGACGTGAAGGTTTTCACAACGATTGACCACAATGCCGCGACGGAATGTATCGGCGCTATTAGTTACGCACAACTGCTCTGTGACGTACGATAGGAGCTGCTATGGCTTTCGGGAATCGCAGGAATCGCAGGCGTCGTAAGAATCCGACTCCGCATTTCAAAATACTTCCTCCGCTTCAGCCGCAAACCGGCGAGCGGGCGAAGCTGTTGGTGGAGGGGATCTATCCGTACTGCGCGCTGATGCAGGTGGTCGAGACGGACACGCACTGCAACTACGTGGTGTGTCGGGGGTGGGATCCTCGCGTCCGGGCGTACTTCACTGAGACTCCGGGAATCCCGGTTGCCAAGCCTTACGGGAAACGCTTCAAGGGCGTCTATCGGGTTGGGCAGGTGTTCCCATGTGTGTTGCCGCTTCCGGCCGGCTTCAAGGACGGTAACCTGACTGTGCCCCGGATCGGCCAGAACCCGGGGGAGGTCGAGGCCGCTGGGGGTGAATGTCGAGGGCACCCTTTCGACCTGACCGAGGAGGTAACACTTCTCACAGACGACGACGGCGTTTTTATCAACTGGATGATCCTTGATAACGGGCCACTCGTCGTCCGTTTCGAGTTGCTCGAAGAGCTTACGCAATTCTCTGGCGACATAGTTGACGCCGCGCGGAAGACATGGGATCCAACGGCAAACGGCGGAGACGGCGGGTTTACTGTCGACTGCGACGACATAATCAAAGTCGGAGACTTGAATGAGGTTGGGCATTTCGCAGGCGTCAACGGATTCGGGCGTGGGATAATGGAGGAACGCGAGAATGCCCCGTACTGGGTGTGTGTCATTGACGACCTTTGCTGCCCGGGTGACGAACAAGGGGAGTGCGCGTACTGATGAGCCGCTGTACATACATAAACCGTGGCTCTCGAAAGCGACTACGAGTGCCGCCAGATGAACGCGAACGCATGGTCGACATAGGGAGACCGTCTGTGGCAATCTACGCGAGAACACTACAACCCCGGGGCGGCGGCCCGATCTCCTTGCACGCACTTGCCGACACACTCGTGGCTCGCGGCTTTTCCGTATTAGGTCTGTCTCGCGGCGTGACGGGTCGCGTCCCCACTAATATGCAACTATACAGCGTAACACCCAGGCCCACACCGACAACCAGGGCGTTCTCTCGGTTCTCCCCCAAGCCCGACGTAATACTGTGCAACCCGGGCGACGTGCCTCTGGTTCATCCGGTCGCCACGCGGCTTGATATCCCGTTCGTCGTTTACGTGCAGTTCTGGCGGGGCTTGGTCGAGATTGACTCCGACGTATTGCAACACCTTGACTCCGAAACGCTTCCGGTCGATGCGTTTGACCTGCCGAACATCGCGAGAATTGCCGACGCGGCGGCCGTGGTGGCTAACAGCGACTACACCGCTGGCGTCGTCGAGCGGATTATCGGCCGGAAATGTGACGCCGTCGTTCAGCCATACCTCGGAGACTTCCGGCTCAACGGACACGCTCGCAAATCTCACTACGTGGTGCTCCCCTCGCCTCAGTGGGGCAAGGGCGCCAAGCGGTTCTTTGCTCTGGCTCGTCGTAATCCGGATGTTCCTTTTCTCTTGCTTGCTGGCGATACCTCACGAAACCTTGACGTGATTACCACGGCGGAGTCGATTTCTAACGTGACCGTCCAGCGCAACTGGGTCGAGGATATGCGGCCAGTCTTCGCCAACGCCCTTGCCTTATTTATAGCAACCGACACGTGCGAGACATTCTGCCGCGCGGCTGCCGAGGCCCGGGCTTGTGGCGTGCCGATCCTGGCCCTCCGTGCCGGCAATCTACCATATATCGTACGTGACGACGGGGGCGTTTGCGTTCCACGTAATGCCTCTGATGACGACTGGCAAGCCGCATTTGAAAAGGTTATCATCATGACCCCGGAACCGACTGACGAATTCCTTCAGGATCACCGGCCCCGCATGGTCAATGTCCTCAATAACGTGCGGCGGCTTTCGGATGTCTACATGCCGTTGCCGCGGGCTCCAGGTATTCGTGCCGTTGTTGAACACGCGGCCCGCGTACTTGGCGTGACCGTTCTTCCGTGGGGCGCACCGGTCAAGGACTTCGAGGCAGCCCGGCTAATCGTGTGCCAATGGCGAGTGCCCGACCGGTTGCTGAAACTAGGCAAGCCGACACTGCTGGGGTGGCATTCCCATTGTGCCCAGATGGACATCACCCGGAGTGAACTGACCGGGCTGGCTGATGCGTGGGACCTCGTCGCCGAGAATCCGCACCTGAGTATCGCGTTTGGAAATCAAGCCGAGGCAAGGATGTGGGCACATATCCATCCTGGTCGGAGTTTCTATCTGCCTGCGTGCCTCGATTGCAGTGAGGTGACGGTGCCAAAAACTGGCGGGGTGTTTATCCCCGGCCCATACGGAATACGAAAGAACACCCCTACTGCCTTGGCCGCTTGCCGGTTGGCCGGCCGAGACGTCCACGTCACAGCCAGGTTCCGCGACCATCCCGGGCTACTCCGTTTTGCCATGGCGTTGGGCTGCCAGCTTCATGTCCACGATTGCCCAACCGTGGCCGACGTTCAGGCTATAGCCGGTGCGTGTGACGTGGCCGTGATGCTGTCGATGGCCGAGACATACTGTTACGGTGCGGCTGAGTGTGTACTGGCCGGCACGCCCGTGATCGGATGGGAAGGGTTGCCTGCAACTGCGGCTCCCGAAGATCGTCCTTGGCTGGTACACGATCCAACCAACGCTGAGGAAGTGGCCTCAGTGATCCGAGCAGACGCAAGCCGTGCGTGGCACAAGTGGCAACTGGCGGACGTGCGGACAGTTGCCGATCGCCGGAGCGTTGCTGCTCGACACACTCTACTCGAATTCACTGGAGAACATCATGGCTATTAGAGTTGAACACCAGCCGGTAGGCATGATTGGCGTAGCTTCTTATGCGGCGGCGGAGCGGGGGCTGGACCTTTGCTGCCCGGGTGATGAAAAAGGGGCGTGCGCATGAGCAGGCGAAGAGGGTGCCCTGGTTGCTGTGACCAAGGCCCGTGTTTTACGCTGCTGGACCTGTTCACGCGCGCAGACGTCGGCCCCACCTGGTCCATCAAATCTGGCACGTGGAGCATCATTGCCAACGAGCTAAACGAGTCTGGCACTTCTGGTGCCGTGCTCTTAATGGAGCCCGCTCCTACTCCGCATCCCACTCACCATAGTGTCGGCGTCGTGGTAGACGAGCCCGCTTTATCTGTCGGGGCCAAGCCGCGGATCATTGTCAATTCCAACGCGGCCGGAACATCGTATCATTATGTCGAGTGGGAGAAAACCGGCTCGACTACCGGCACGCTCAGATTAGGTTCAACGGGCGGCGGGATTCTGCTGGAAAAGACAGGGCTAGTGATGGGTGACTTCAACACCCTCTCAGCCTGCTTCAAGGATGGCCTATTTGCGGGATCAGTCGCCAACGACCCGGGCCCATCGTCGGGGTGGTGGATCTATCTCTGCGCAGCAACTGCCACGGAGGACTACGTTGGCCTCGGAAACGGAGCAGCTTCATCGGTCACCTTCGATGAGTTTTTCATTCGAGAGTTGTTTCCGTACAATCCGCTTTGCACCGTCTGTCTTTGCTCGTGTGACGGAGTGTGCTTGCCTCACACACTAACGGTCACTCTTACTCTCACCTACCCATCCGGAGACTGTGCGTCGATCCACGGGAAAGAGTTCAGCATAGTCTTACCACAAGGGGGAGTGCTTTGGACTATTTCTCCAACAGTATTGACGATCTGCGGACACTCAGTCGGCTTCGATTTTGGCTGTATGGATTTGATGCTTGCGGAACATCTACCAGCACCACCGGGGAGCGGGGACTTCATCTTAGCCCCGTTACTATCTGATCCATTCCTTTGCGAGGGCCTTACTCACAATCACTATGAAGCCTATTACACATGCAATCCAGTGGAGATTGTATTTGGTCCCTACGGCATAAACCATCTACCTGGTGTAGGATGTGACTGCTGTGTACAAGAAGGATCATCGAATGAAGTTTGGTTTACAATTACAATACCATGAATAACGCAACGCTCCCCTGGGACGGCTTCCCCGAAACGGCATTCAAGACGTGGCGTCGTTTGTACAAAACGGATCCCGCTTATCGAGCCAGATGGGACGCCGGCACAGGACCAGGGCAACAGTACACGGAACCTGTCTCAGAAAAAGACCTGCCGCCATTGCGGCAACAGGTCGGGAGTTTCCTCGAATCGTTCACTAAGTTTGGCTGTTCTGGATGCCCTAAGGTAG
>SDBT01017069.1_pt1 | contig 11478 bp, 14 predicted proteins | sample 2277101 | NCBI WGS metagenome assembly SDBT01 (sample SAMN10404973, study PRJNA504765) | marine sediment metagenome | isolation source: marine sediment core GS10_PC15, 103 cmbsf | place: Arctic Ocean: Southern Knipovich Ridge | collected 2010
TAAAGTTGGCTTAAATCTTAAACAAAATGGACACTCGAAATCATCATAGACAATCATAGTGACTGGCGCATTAACATCGCCTCTTATATAATCGTCACTAGTAACAGCAGGGACTGCTGTTAGTTCTGAATCCTGAGCATCATTTGGAGCTGGCTCATTTGTTTCTTCAGCCTGTGCTTCTGGCATATTTGCATCTGCCACTTTATCACCGTCACCGCTTAAAAACACAACTAGCAAAGCAAAAAATCCTAAGACGCTAATAACAGCTATGCCGGTTAAAAGACCAAGTAAAAAATTAGGTCTGGCTGAACTGTCTGAGTTTGAGGAATCTTTTTTAAACATAGTTTTTTCTTAATTTTTAAATGTTAGCTTAGTATAGCAGAAATCAATAAAAAATGCAAGTCTATCTTTTTCTTTTAATTTTTAATCGCTCTCTCCACCTTTTCTTTTCTTTTTTAAGCTTAAATTTATTTATCCACTCTTCACCTTTAATATAACAAATCACAATTGCAACCAAGACTCCTAACACATCATAAATTAAATCTTTTATTGTATCAAACGGATCTCCTGCCTCTCCATACATTTCTGTTCCCATAAGTTTGTCTCCGTATAATTCAAAAAATTCATTAAAAACTCCGATAAACATTGTTGCAAAAAAAACTCCAAGTAAAGGAAAAAACTTATTTTTATTTTTCCAATAATTTTCAAAAAGATGAAAACTTAAGAAAAAAAGACAAATAGCAATTAAACCAGAAACAGCAAAATGATCAAGCGAATCATAGCCAACACCAATCCAAAATAATCCCACACCGCCTCGAGCGCCTAACCAACCAAATATCAAACATACGACAACTAAAAATTCAATCGTATAAATAAAATCTTTATTATAGATTTTTCCCAATTTACCCCAGCGACTAATAAAAATAGGTACTAATAAAGCTAAAACAGAGACAAAAGCCATAAAACTAAAAAATTTAGGATCTGGCCCGCGTCCAACATCTAAAAAGAAAAAGAATATTAAAAAGATAAAAAGCCAAAAGAAAAAATTAACTACTTTTTTGATAAAAGGATATTTACTTTTAAATAAAAAATGGTCTATCATTTATAAAACATTTAATTCTTTTAAGGCTTGTTCAAAGCTTCTAATAGCTTTTTTAGCTAAACCAGGACTTAAATAATAACTAGCCTCATGAACTATTTGATTACGAATTTTATGAGCAAACCAGACTTGTCTGAGTTTAGGATATTTATAACAAACAGCTTTTAATCTTTCACCTAAGTCTTTACCAGGCATAGTCATTGACTTTAACACATGATCTAATAATTTGTCAGCTTCCATAACAGCTAGTTTATAACTCATCTCATTGCCTTTAGTTACCAAACTTTCAATCTCCTGCCAACGCTTAGCTATCCCCTCTTTATCTAATCCATATAATTCCGGCTGTCCAAAAAATCTTCTTAATTTTCTATATAGAAGGAATAAGACCACAATAATAATTATTATCAAAATAAGATAACCGAGAATTTTCCAAATTATTGTATTAAATTCAATTACCATTTTTTATAATTTTGGTTCTTTCTTATGCCAATCAGTTGCCTGCTCATAATTATGAGCCACCTGCAATATCTTAGCTTCATCAAAATAATTACCAATTATCTGTAGACCAACTGGCAAATCTTGTGAAAAACCGCAAGGAATTGAAATAGCTGGCAGTCCTGCCACATTTACTGAAACTGTAAAAATGTCAGCTAAATACATGGTTAGAGGATCATCAAACTTTTCGCCTAATTTAAAAGCAACAGTCGGCGCAGTTGGCGTAACCAGGCAGTCAACTTTTTTAAATACTTTTTCAAAATCTTGTTTAATTAATGTCCTGACTTTTTGCGCTTTTAAATAATAAGCATCATAATAACCAGCTGATAATGTATAAGCGCCAAGCATTATTCTTCTACGTACTTCATCGCCAAAACCCTGACTTCTTGTTTTTAAATAAGTTTCAAACAGATCTTTTCCCTTGGCGCGGTAACCATACTTTACGCCATCATAACGTGCCAAATTAGCGCTTACCTCAGCAGGCATGATTATATAATAAACCGCCAAAGCATATTTACTATAAGGCAAACTTACTTCTTCAATTTTAGCTCCCATCTCTTCTAATTTCTTAATTGCCTCTTTCACCTTTTCTTCTGTCCCTTTATCCATACCTGCCACAAAATATTCTTTTGGAATACCGATTTTTAAACCCTTTATGTTTTTATTTAAATCTCTGCTAAAATCTTCTTTTTTTCTTTTAACTGTAGTTGAATCATTTCTGTCATGCCCGACTATTTCATTTAAAACTAAGGCGGAGTCTTCAACTGTTTTAGTTACAGGGCTAATTTGATCCAAAGAAGAAGCCATCGCCATAAGTCCGTAACGAGAAACCCTGCCATACGTTGGTTTTAAACCGACAGCCCCGCAAAAAGAAGCTGGCTGGCGTACAGAACCGCCTGTATCAGAACCTACAGAATAAATACACTCATCAGAAGCTACAGCAGCTACAGAACCACCTGACGTTCCCCCTGGCACTCTTTCCAAATCCCATGGATTTTTGGTTGGACCAAAGTAGGAAGTCTCAGTTGAAGAGCCCATAGCAAATTCATCCATATTATTCTTACCCAATAAAACCATTCCTTGATCTCTTAATTTTTCAACAACCGTGGCGTCATATGTTGCATTATAATCTTCTAATATTTTTGAAGCGGCAGTGGCTTTTACTCCGCGAACTAAAATATTATCTTTTAGACAAGCAGGAATTCCTTCTAATGGTTTTAATTTTTCTCCTGCTTTTATTTTTTGATCGACTAACTCTGCCGCAACAGTAGCCTTATCCTCAGTTAAATTAATAAAAGAGTTGATTTTTTTATCAACCTTTTTAATTCTTTTAAAACAAGCCTTGGTTAATTCAACAGAAGAGAATTCTTTCTTCTTTAAACCTTCATGGGCTTTTTTGATTGTAAGTTTATTTAACTCCATGATTACTTAAAAACTGACCTTGTTTTTATTAAACCCTGCTCTGTCTCTGGCGCTTCTTTTATTAAATTATCTTTAACTTCTTGATCAACCTCTTCTACTTCATCCTGACGAGTAACACTTTCCAAGCCCGTAATATGAGAAGTTGGCTCTACTTTTTCTGTATCCACCCCATTTAACTGTTCAACATAATCTAAAATAGAAGAAAGTTGTTCAGCAAACTTCTCCTTTTCTTTATCAGTTAGCCCAAGACGGGCTAATTTAGCTATATGCTCTACTTGTTTTTTGTCTAATTTCATGACTTCATTATACAGTTTTTACTATATTTTTTCAATAAAATAAATTTTAATCATTTAACTTGCACAACGCCGTGATTTTTTGATATAGTATAGATATAATTTTACCTTAATTTACATAAAAAAACCACAAGTTTGTATATAGCTTGTATTATAAATATATAAGAGTATGGACATACCAAAATGGAAATTAATAGTCAGCAGACGCGTATCTGTATTTCGTTCTTTTGTTATGGCTGAAGGATCTCGTGACGAGATGAAAAAATATCTAAGAGTAGAGGTAGATGCGCTTGTGACGACAAAAGATGAGCTTAGCAATTATCATCTCAAATTTAGTAATCTTAAAACCGTAAGTATGGCGGTCATCTTGCGAATTAAAGAAAACGCAAATTTCCCAAAACAACATGTTGAGGATTGCTTAAATGCCTGTCAACAATTGGTCGCAGTGAGCGAGTCGTCTGGCAGTATTTCTGAAAATGAGCAACTTGAAATTAACCAGATAAAAGAAAGATTTGAAAAATACTACAGAACATACAAAGAATTTGTTAAATTTGTAATAATTCCTGTCGCGATTGAACAGGCAATTACGAAAAATATTACTGAATTTCTAACGCAAAAAGTTGGAGACGAAAAAACGCAGGATTATCTATCAAAATTGACGACGCCACCAAAATTGCCAGAAACTAATCAAGAACAAATCGACTTAGTAAAGTTGGCCGTGAAAATATTGAAAGACAAAATTACGAATTACGAGGAATTGTTGCGTCAACATTACAATAAATATCTTTGGCTTAGTTGCTATAATATAGACGAGGAACCATTTCAATACTCTAATTTTAAAACACGATTGCAGGATTTATTAAAATTAGGCTTGACCTCTCTCACCATACAATTAGATGAGGCAACGAAACGGGTTACAAATGACGAGGATGTATACAAACAAACTCTCAAGGAACTCGAAATCAAGAATGATGTACTTGGACAAATTGAACTATTGCGACAATATGTTTGGTTACGCACATACAGAATTGAGATGCAATCAAAATCTAATTACCATATACAGCCATTGTTCGAATGGATAGCGTCTGAACACAACCGGACATTACGAGAGATAGCAGGAGTTTCGCCAGCAGAAATTTTTAACCTATTTGGCGGAAAAGATATTCCGGACACACAAACATTGGAATCGCGAATAAAAAGTTATGTCTTGTTGAGCGAAGATGGTACAGTCCAATTTTATATTGAGGAGGAAGGTCAACAGATAGCCATAAAAGAGTTAGGCGAACAGAAAACCGATATCGCAGATAGTGTTCAAGGCATGCCGGCATACAAAGGCAAGACTCAAGGAATTGTTCGAGTGTTGACTAAAAAAGAGCAGGTGTCAGAATTTCAAGACAACGAAATAATTATCACCACAATGACCTCGCCCGAATATGTACCAGCAATTAAAAAAGCCAAAGCAATAGTGACAGACGAAGGTGGTGTATTATGTCACGCAGCCATTGTCGCGCGCGAATTCAAAATACCTTGTATTATTGGCACTCAAAAAGCAACTAGCATTTTTAAGTCTGGCGACCATATAGAAGTAGATGCAAATATTGGAATTGTCAAAAAAATATGAGTAAAAAACAGAAAGTACATTTTAATAGCAACGGTAGAAAAATTGTTGGTCTTTTAGAATACCCATCAGTATTTTCCGATAAAGCGATTATCTTTTCCCATGGACTAACAAATTCTAAAGATCAAAGCGCTGTTTTGACAGAAATAAAAGAAGCAGCTCTGGATAATGGCTTTATTACTTTTTTCTTTGATTACTATGGAAGTGGTGAAAGTGAAGGTTTATTCAAAGAAAAAACTTTTTCAGAAATGCACAAAAATTTAGATGATGCTGTTGATTTTGTAATCAAGCAGGACGAGAATATAAAAAAGTTATTTTTGTGCGGTAAAAGTGTAGGCGGAAATCTAATCGGGTTATGCGGTGGCGACAAACGGACAAACGGGTATATTTTTATTGTCACGCCAACTGTGCTGAACAACTTTTTTGGTAAATATTTTACAGGGCAAGAAGAAACCGACTTGTCACAAGGGAAAGTACAGCCCTCAGGAAAATTGAAAGGTGATTTTAAATTACAAAAGGATTTTTTTCTAGAATTGCCTGACATTGACAAAACATTTCAAAAAAATGTAAAAAATATTTCCCACGCGTTCGTCATAGTTAATAAAGGCGATGAGAAAGTTACAAGAGATAATTCTATTGGACTATACAAAATGCTTCAAGGTCAGAAAGAATTGATAGATATTGATACCCATACCCATGATTTGCAAGATCATGAAAAACAAGTCGCCGAAAAAATTATACACTGGCTTTTAAACCAATAAATATATGGAATTAGATTTACAAAATATAAAAGAATACCTCACCAATAAGGTCTTACCAGCCTTGGCGCTTTCAGATTACAGTATTTCTGACGTAGCAGAGGTAACCGACCAGACATACGTTAATTGGATCTATAAAGCTGAATTGAAAAAAGGAGATGACAGAAAGATTATTTACCTCAGGCAAACACGCGATCACGTGAAGAAAAAACCAGATATAACAATGGATGCAACTAGAATAAAATTTGAGGTAGACATATTAAACTTACTCCAAAAAATAATTCCCGAGGTCACTCCTAAAGTATTATTTTTTGATAAAGACAACAATATAGCAGTGCTTAATGATATTAAAAGAAACGGAGCGCTCTTAGTCCATGAATTACTGGCCGGACAACCACATCCTGAAACTGGGGATTTTTTTGGTGATATTATAGCGAAAGTACACGGACAAACATTGGGCATTGCTCACGAAAAAGTAAGAGGCAGTGAGCAGGAGAATGACAAAGCTCTTGAATTTCATTTAGGTATGAGATTGCAACCAGCTTTAGAAATGTATCCCAAAGAGACAAAAGAATTTTTGGAAACAAGCAAAAAAGCCAGAACATCACTTGTTTTAGGAGATATGGCTTCAAAGAATATTTTTGTTGAGGATACAAAAGTTCGATTTTTGGATTTAGAACGGGCATTTATCGGCGACCCATCATTTGATATTGCCTTTTTATTTTGCCATTACTTAATTGAAGTGCCACCAGATGCTATTGGATTGTCAATTGAATTCATTAACAACTTTATGAATTCTTACAAGGTAAGTATAAAAAAATATTTAGATGATCAAGAAATAAAACAATTCGAGAATAGAGTCATAAGATTTTTAGGAATCACAATTTTGTATAGAATTTTTGGATTTTACTTAGTAGTGAACGCTAAACAAAATGAGGAATTTTGGAAATTGAGCGCACATAAGATGTTGATAGACAAGGGGTCGAATTCTCTTATTGATGTCCTCCGCAAGCTCAATTTGTCCAATCCGATTTCCATTAAATAAAAAACCACAAGTTTATATATAACTTATTATATAATGTGCCGCCAATTTTAATCCATGATATGAAGCTTGAATTTAAAAAACCAGACATTGCTCTTCAAGACCTAAATAAAAAGTACAACTGCGCCAAAACTCACCTTTTGAGAGCAAAGTTAAGAAGTGCAAAAAGTAAAGATGATCGCGAATTGTTCTACGGAGCATTGTTTGCTGAATCATTGAACAAAATAAGCTCTCATAAGTACCTAATCCGATTACCAGAAGAAGATACCTATTGTGATTGTGAACTACTTGATTATTCTGAATGGCAAAACAATCAGAAGCTATTAAACCAGCCAAAAAAACCAGACCATTTTTTATTACAAAATGTCCAGATCACCGAATACGTAGTCGCCAGCGAATTGAAAAAAGGAAACACAAATATTTATAACATCTTCAAGGAGCATTTAAATAAAACAAAGCTTTCGAAACATGCTGGCGACTACTCTGGGTGTATTCTAGTATTCTATCTGAGTTTAAAAATTGAAGGGCAAATAGGTCTTGAAGAACTTAGGAAACTTGTTCGCAATACTAACCAAGATAAATTTCAACAGATTTGGGTCATTATTCCAAACAATGAGCAATACGGCATAGCAGAACTTTGCCATTCAGAAGAACAATTCGCGATTGCTGATTTTGAAAAGTAAAATTATTTAAATTCTAATAAATCAACTTATTAAACAGATATGATAATAGAAAAAATTAAAAAAAATGTTCTAAATATGTGTAAAAAAAGTGATATTAGATGGTATTATCATATAATTTCTACTGTTAAATATGCCAAAATATTAAGTGATAAGTTTGAGACAAACAAGGAAGTTGTTGAACTAGCTTCATGGTTACATGACATAGCGTCTGTTAAAGGCATTAAAAAAGACCATCATATAAAAGAGCTCAAATAGCCGAAGAGTTACTTTTGGAAGTAGGATGTGATAAGAAAATAATTAAAGAGGTTGTAAATTGTATTCTTAGCCATACTGATGATGAAAAATTTACTCCTGTTAGTATAGAACAAAAAATAGTTGCTAGCGCAGATGGGATGTCTGATTTTGATCATTTTGATTTAACATCTTATAGATTTTTTTTAAGATATTCTTCACCGGAAAAAGCTAGAGAGATGATTCTTGATAAATACGAGAAAGCTTTTTCAAAAATTATGCCAGAAGCTAAGAATTTAGTGCAAGCTAAGTATGATGCAATTAAATTACTTCTTAAAAATTGATAAAATTATTTAAATTTTAATAAATCAATATTATCATTGACAATTACAACCATAATGATAAACTAACTTTGTTATGAAAAACTATACAAACGCACAAATAATGATGACAATGATGATGAACCCTTCCGGCGAAGGTGTGTTTTTAATGTGTCTGCATAAGTAAGTAAATACATAATATACGCAATTGAATCCTTCGCCACACGCGAAGGGTTTTTTGTTTGTTGGGAGTAATTGCTTTGTCGAGGATACATTATCTTCGGCAAAATGTCGCTCTCAAAAAAAGTTTTTGCGGGGTAGAGCAGTCTGGTAGCTCGTCGGGTTCATAGCCTGGAGGTCGCAGGTTCAAATCCTGCCCCTGCAACCAACACACTTACTGTACGAATTTTTACGCCCTAATTCGTACAGTCACAAAACAAAGGGCGCAACACAAGGAGGGCCAAATGGCCATTGTGACACCCGGAAACGACGCGTTCAGACAGATCCTGAAGAAGATCGCAGGCCCGCTCGGGAGGAGTAACCCGATCGTCAAAGCGGTCGCCGTCGTCCCGAACCGAAAGGAAGGCAAGACGATCGTCCGCCTCGTCTTGTTCGACCAGAAGAGGGACTATTACGACCAACTCAAGGTCGGCGACGAGGTGACCGTAACGGACGGTAACGTCGCCGAGGCGATCGCCTCCGTGCTCGGAGAAAACAACGGCGACGAGGTCGTAATCGCCTACGAGCACATCAAGGGCAACACCGGTCGTTGGGTTCTATGGAACCCCACCACCGAAGAGCCCGAGCTCGTCAATGGCGAACTGGTGACGACGGCCCACTTCCGCGACGTCGTCTAGGGCCACAAGTGGCTCACAAGCCGAGCAGAGTGCGAGGAATCATTTCTCCTCCCTCTGCTCCGGCTTCCATTATAAATATAAATAAAAAAACCGAGCTCGCGAAGTTGCAAACTCGGCTTGGTGAGCAGGGTTGTCATACCTCCTTCTGACCCCTAGCCGCGAAGACTCTCGTCCTCACTAGGGCGTGCGGCGCGCCAATTCAGCCGCCTTCTCCTTGCATGCCTCCTCTTCACAGCAACGAACCTCAGACCTGCCATGGACTGCCTCGAGTGTTGCGTCATTGGCGCAGAAGTAGCAGTCCTGCTTCTGATAGGACGATTTCTGGCGAAAGATAACCTTCGCTTTCCCGTCGGACACGGTAGCCTCCTCATCTCGGTTGATTTTGCTTCGAGAAAGTTAACCTTAGCAAACTTAGAAAAAAAATCAAGGGTAGGTCGATCGAAAAAATTTCAAAAATCGCTTAATACAAAATATATTTAAAAATAAAAAAAGACAGGCGTGCGAAGTTGCAAACTCGGCCTGGTGAGTAGAGTGGCCACCCCTCTTTATAGAGGGGAATTCATCATTCTTAATTGTTTAAAAGTTGCCCGCAAGCGCCCTTGATATCACGCCCAAACTTATATCTTTGGACTACCTCTATCCGCTCTCTTTCCAAAATTCTCTTAAACTTATTAATAGTCTCTGGACTAGAAGATTTATAATTTTTAATAGTAGAATTATATGAGATTAAATTTATTACAAAAAGTTGTTCTAATTTATTTTTCAAAACCTTGGCCAGTTCCTTGGCATTTTCTTCTGCATCATTTACTCCGGCAAGCATCACATACTCTATCATTACTTTTCTGTTGGTTTTTCTTATATAACTAGCAATTGAATCCAACAATTTGCCCAAGGGATATATTTTGTTCACTGGCATTATTTTGCTTCGCAGTTTATCATTTGAGGCATGTAGAGAAACTGCTAGATTAACCTGTAATGAATCAGCTGCTAATTTATTTATACCATCGACCACCCCGACAGTAGAGATAGATATTCTTCTCGCTCCAATATTAAAAGTTTCAGGATCATTTAAAAAACGAACAGCCTTCATCACTTCCTCATAATTATTAAACGGCTCACCCATCCCCATAAAAACGACATTAGTCACCTGCTCATCCGTCTTTTTCAAATATCTGCTAAAAAATAAAACTTGTTCAATTATTTCATAAAAAGTCAGGTCTCTCGAAAACTCGCCTTTACCAGTCATACAAAAATCGCAAGCCAAACGACAGCCGGCCTGAGATGACACACAAACTGTATTTCTATTATCCTTATGACGCATTAGAACTGCTTCTATCTTTGTATCACCCAGATTAATCAAAGCCTTAGCACTCTTCTTGTTTTCCGCTTGAATAACTTGAGCATCAATATCTAAAGACGCCTCTTTTTCTAAAGTTTCTCTCAAGGGCTTGGGTAGATTACTGGCTTCGTCCCAACTGTCAATAAATTTTTGAAAAACAGCCTCATACACCTGTTTAGTCCTAAAATTCGGCTCATCAGCTATTATTTCTTTTATTTTGTTTATATTCATAATTCAAGGAAATATTATTAATCCCATGCTTGTTTATATCTTCTTCAATACTACTTTTATTTACCAATTTATGCAAGCAAACTATCTTATTTTAATTTCTATCTTATTATTATTTTTAAAAAAGTGTCATTCCCGCCCACGAGCACATCGAGGGCAACGCCGGTCGTTGGATTCTATGGAACCCCACCACCAAAGAGCCCGAGCTCGTCAATGGCGAACTGGTGACGGCCCACTTCCATGACATCGTCTAGGGCCACAAGTGGCTCATAAGCCGAGCAGAGCGCGAGGAATCATTTCTCCTCCCTCTGCTCCGGCTTCCATTATAAATATAAATAAAAAACCGAGTTCGCGAAGTTGCAAACTCGGTCTGGTGATATGGACGGTGCGACCTCGGCGTCTGAATCAGCCGAGGACAACACAAAGGATCAGGAGGCCGATGACGAAGGCACCAATGGCCAGCGTGAGACGGAAGGAGCGCTTCCTTTCCGCCAACTCCGCTCTGCCCGGCCTGCCCAACTGCTGGCACTGATGACACACGCCATCTCGATGATGGATGCGGTACCATACCTTCTCGCAGTGAATGCAAGCCTCCTTCTCTTCTTCGCCTTGCGCCACCATGTTTCTCTGGATCATGTCACTGAGGTCACTCATGTCGTGCCTCCTTCTGGCCACTAGCCGCGAACTACTCGATGCCTTCCTCCTTGCAGATCGCGATGAAAGCGTCGCGGAGCAGGCGGAGGTTGTCGCGACCGTGAACGGGACAAGCACCCCACGAAGGGTCGTTCGACAGGATATTCACCACCTCGCCGCCGACCTTGTGGCTGACTGCGCCGGGGCTGTGCTCGCTCGCGCCTTCCTCCATCGTGAAGATCGCGAGATCTTCCTCGTTATTGTCACCACGCTTCTCGGTTCTCGTGAACATCTGAATGCTCCTTTCCTAGCCACCGTTACTTTGTTGCTGTTGCCGCCACTCGGCCGCGACCTCCTCCATGGGCTTCTCGCGAACCATGCCGCGGACGAAGAAGGCGATCGCGATCAGTGCGATGCCACCAATGCCACCGCCGTACAGGCTAACGTAGCACATAGTGCT
>SDBT01017070.1_pt1 | contig 11478 bp, 5 predicted proteins | sample 2277101 | NCBI WGS metagenome assembly SDBT01 (sample SAMN10404973, study PRJNA504765) | marine sediment metagenome | isolation source: marine sediment core GS10_PC15, 103 cmbsf | place: Arctic Ocean: Southern Knipovich Ridge | collected 2010
GTTAAGAAGAATCTCTATCTTTGCTTTCTCCTTCAGCTTTGCTAAATGCTCTGCAAGCTTTTTCTTTGATTCATCCTCCTGGAGAAACTTCTTGATAAAATCTCTTACCTCATGGTAGGGAGCGACCCCTCCAGGTGTCTTTTCAGAGACCTTAATAATGTGGTAGCCAAACTTCGTTTCTACCACCTCACTTACCACACCCTTTTTCAAGGAAAATGCCACCTGGTCAAATTCCTCTGGCATGTAGCCTCTCTTTGTGTACCTTAAACTCCCCCCTCCTGAGGCACTGTTACACTCTGAATGCTTTTTTGCCATTTCGGCAAAGGCTTTGCCCCCTAAAATCTCTTTCCGTATCTGTTCTGCCTTTTTCCACGCCCTTTCCTTTTCCTTGGGCCCTGCATTCTCATCTACTTTTATCAATATATGACTTACCTTTACAGATTCCTCTCTGGAATAAGCTTTTGGACTACTGTCATAAAATCCTTTGATATTCTCTTCTGGAATCCCTGGATCAGATATACCCTGTTTTTTGAGATATTCATCTATATACACTCTTTTCTTGAAATTCCCCTTTAATTCTTCAATGGTAATACCCTTCATCTTCAAGTAGTTATTAAGTCGCTCTTCAGTCTGATATTTCTTCCTCATAGCTTGCAGCTTCTCTTCAACCTTTTTATCTACATCTTTGATTTTAAGCTTCTGGCTTTCCTGAGAGATGAGCTCATGGTCAATCACCTTGTCCAAAGCCTTCTTGTTCAGTCTTTTGACCAAGTCAGATGAATCTTTTCTCATGCCGTATTTCCTAAATTTTTTTAAGCCCTTCTCGACTTCCGGTGCTAATTGATCCTCATAGATTGGCTTTCCGTTTACCCTGGCTACCACGTTTCTTTTCTTTTCTCCTCCATGTTTTTTCACATCCGCGTTTCCGATGGTTACACTCGTGCAACCAACAGTGAGTATAAGATAACTCAAGAGCATGAAAAAATAATTGGTTCTTCGTTCTCTTCTCATTCTATTCCTCCGCTGGGTACTCTGTCAGATCACTATATCTGCAGAACTTCTAGATTCACAGTATGGCGTAAAAAATGATTCCTATATTATCTCACAAACAACAGTCCTCTTTTAGAAACTCAATTTTCATAATTATCAAATCCAAGAGATTAATACTACCGTCACCATTGCAGTCCGCCTGGCAGGGATTTATATCACAGTCGCTTCTTGTGTACTCACTCCTCATTATTACGAGATCGTTGAGATCAACCGCGCCGTCATGGTTAGAGTCAGCATTGCATACCCCACAGTCACTGTTTTCATAGGTAGCTGAACCATAGAGAGCATTGACGGTTACCATTCCGCAGCTGGAGACAGAAGCCGTAATCTCGGTATCTGCCCAGGAGGTGATCTCAACCGATAAACCATCCACCTCAACATTGAGGTACTCTTCTGCTCCTTCTGGCGGGGCATCACCAAAGCCAGATCCGGTAATGGTTAAGAGGTCCTCTTCACAGCTGACATCAATGATCACTACCTCCGGCTTAATGCTGAGGGCCACAGGGTTACTGGCGGTATTCTCATCCTTTACTGCCTGCAGGGTATAGTTTCCAGTAGCTGTCGTACCAGGGATGGTGACTGTCAATGACCCCTGGGTGATGCTGTCAGGTGTCAGGGTCACCCAGGAAGCGTCAGCCGCGGTAAGAACAACGTTGGATGTCCACTGAAAGGCATCCATCAGGTTGGTAAATGCTGAGCCAGTGAGGATAATCGCAGTGTCTGTACCAGCAGTCATAGTCAGAACGTCGGAACCGATGATAGAGGGTACTATCGGGCCGGAATCAGGTGCGCTAACCGTGGAGAAGCCATGGCAGCCCCAGCAGTCACTACCAGCACCAGGGTTATCAGCTCCCACATGGCCGTATCCGGGCAGCTCACCCCCTACCACAATGTCACCGCTCGCATCTGAGTCGGCCTGGATATTATGGAGTGACTCGAGGCCATGGCACCCTTCACAGGTGCGGATAGCATATTCAGCAGGGAGGGGGGTGAAGTCATGACACCACAGACATGCAGCATAGTTTGTAACACCGGTTTCAGATCGATATACCCCGGTGTTATGGTGGGTTACTGAATTTCCATATACTAATGTACCGGTAGCAGTGTCCGTGCCTGGAATGCTAGAATCGCCGGTCCCAGAAGAATGGCAGTAATTACAGGCCCCGGCGCCGTTGTCTTCGCTGTTAAGAGGTAAACCAGTACCCCCGCTGGGGCCAGGTGTTACCGATGATGGATCATAGGTGGGAATCACGTGCCCGTCACCGATGTCGTCAACGAGTGTCCCGTGACATGGCGTACAGTCACCCACAGCAGGATCGCCTAATGGGGAATTGATTCCCTGCGCTTTGGCAGTCAGGTGGTGGACAGATGCCTCACCAGGGACCTGGACATGACACTGCAGACAGTCTCTTTCCACCAGGAAGGTGATAACACCGCCGCTTGTATCCTGATCGTGGCAGCTTAAGCATCCATAAGTGGTATCATCGATGCCGTCCTGGTTTGCATCAAGATTAGGAACAACTGTTTCACCAGTGCATACCTCGCCGCAGGTTTCGCCTAAAGTAAAATCGTCGCAGTCACTATCAACACTACAGGATTCCTCTGGGGGTGCGGAGCAGATGCCCGAATCACAGTCTGCGTCGGATAAACAGTCATCTTCTCGATTAACCGAGCATTTTCCCTTTAGAAAAGGAACACCATACAGTAGATGGTGGCGGTCAGCATTCGGGGTGGATCCGACAACGCCGGGGTCGTCGTGACACAAACGGCAATCTGTCTCTACTAAGTTGTTAAAGACTCCGTCTTGTATACCTATCTCCTGCCGCACTGGTGGAGAGACAAATGAGGCTACTGCTACTGCATTAACCAGCCCAAATCCATACACACTGTCTCTTCCTTGATCCCCCAAATCTAATGCAGTTATCTGGAGTATTTCCCTCACTTCATCATTAATCATTCCATCCCCATTTGCGTCCTGAGGGTTAGCTGAAAAAAGCAGGGCTGCGGTACCAGCCACATGAGGTGCTGCCTGAGAAGTGCCGCTTAATGAACTATAGTAGCTCCAACCATTTCCTTCAGTGGGCACAACAGTGGACAGTATATCAACGCCCGGAGCAGCCAGCTCAAGCTCAGGGCCGACTGGTGAAAAGTACGCCCTTACATCATCTGCATCCGTACCTGTCACCGCTATCACAGACTCATATGCTGCCGGATAGCTTACTGGTCCCCCGTTGGTATTTCCTCCCGCTGCAACCAGAAGCACGCCCGCGTTATATGCATTGTCACAGGCAGCTTGAAGCGATTCAAGGTGCGGTCCCTCCAGGCTTAAATTGGCGATGTCCATCCCGTTATCAACCGCCCACTCAAGAGCTGCGATAACCCAACTGGCCAAGCCGAAACCAGCCCCATCCAATACCTTAATTGCATAGAGTTCAGCCTCGGGGGCAACGCCTATAACCCCGATGCCATTTTCCTCTGCGGCGATAATACCTGCCACATGAGTACCATGGCTGATTGTATTGTCGTCAAAAGGGTCATTGTCATCAAATACAAAATCGTAACCACCTGCATAATTACCATCCAGGTCTTCATGGGTATAATCTATCCCTGTATCAATAACCGCTATCTTAACCCCTGCACCTTTATTTCCGCTGGCATGTGCAATATCAGCGCTTATATGCAATACTCCCCATGCATTTATATACTCCAGAGACTGTGCCGCCATAACAATTCCGTCTTCCTCGATATAGGCAACATTCTTATTCTTTTTTAGATCCTCTATCTCCTCCTCAGAAAGGCGGGCAGATATGGCGTTGATAAGGTGATATCTGCGTTCGTTTTTGTCTTTGACTTTTTGAGTCAGTGCCATCACAGAAGTTTCCGGCATCTGGTGAAAGCCCACAATAACTGATTTCTCTGCTGAAAGGGCCAAGCCAGGCAAAAGCAAAAATATACTCACTGCTAAAATAAGGAATTTATCTTTTATGATCAAGGCCTCGCTTTATAGTTTTTTGATTTTTTCCCCTTATCAAAATGTTCAATTATAACGTACTTCATAATACTAATAAATAATATATTGATGCCTATTAATATCAGTTAGTATTATATATTATCGAAATGGTTTTGTCAAGTAAAATAGATAGTTAAGTTATATTATTATATAATTTCTCTTAATATTAGGGGAAGGAGGATACCCCCCTTCCCCAGATTAAAAACAGCTCAAATAATTTCCTAATGACCTCAATTAATTGAAATCCATACAATATGTGCTTTTAATTATTAAAGCCCTTACCTTTGTACGGCTTATCAGCCGGTTTGCCTCTACCACTATTGCTACCATATCGCTGAACCGAACGGAGCTTAACTGTTACCTTCCCTTTCTACAGGACTGTGTCATAAACAACAGTTTTGTGCTGGATACTCAATTATCAAAATCAATAAATCAAAAAGATCAACACTACCGTCACCATTAAAGTCCGCCTGGCAGGGATTAGTATCACTACATTCGATTCTTCCGAACTCAACTATCATGATTGTAAGATCGAAAAGATCAACCATGCCATCACGGTTACAGTCAGCATAACACATTTCACAATCAATGCCATCACAGGTCTCTGAGCCATAGAGGGCATTGACGGTTACCGTTCCACTGCAGCTAGAGACAGAGACCTTAACTTCATTATCTGTCCAGGAAGTGATCTCTACCGGCACACCATCCACCTCAACATTGATATACTCTTCTGCTCCATCTGGCGGGGCATCGCCAAAACCAGATCCGGTAATGGTTATGATACCCTGTCTACAGCCGACATCAGTAATCACCACCTTCGGCGTGATGCTGAGGGTCACAGGGTTACTGACGGCATCATCCTTTACTGCTCGCAGGATATAGTTTCCAGGGGCGATAGTACCAAGGATGGTGACTGTCAATTCCCCTTGGGTGATGCTGTCAGGCGCCAGGAGGACCGAGGAACCGTCAGCAGCAGTCAGAGTAACGTCGGATGTATACTGGGTGGTACCCATCATGTTGGTAAATGCGGTGCCGGTAAGAGTGACCTGAGTGTCCGTACCGGCAGCAAAAACCAGCTGGCTGGAGTTGTTGATATAAGGTGTCACCGGACCTATGCCGGGGGCAGAAGTTACGGAGAAGCCGTGGCAACCCCAGCAGTCACTACCAGCACCAGGGTCATCAGCTCCTACATGGCCATATCCGGGGAGCTCGCCGCCTACGACGACTCCATCTGGTGGCTCATCTGAGTCGGCCTGAATATTATGGAGTGACTCATAGCCGTGGCAGCCTTCACATTTGCGGATAAGATATTCGTCAGGGAGAAACACGTCGTGACACCACTGACATGCCTCATTATTTAAAACACCCGTTTCAGATTGGAATACTCCGGTGTTATGGTGAGTGTCATCATTGGTGGAGACTTGAACATCGCTCACAGTATCGGTACCCGAATCATGACAGTAATCACAAGCACCTGCACCGTTTCCCCGACTGTTGAAAGGTTCACCGTCCCCTTCTGTGGGTTTTGGTGTCACAAGTGAAGGATCATAGGTGGGGATGGTGTGCCCGTCACCGATGTCATCGACCAGGGTACCATGACAGGGTGTACAATCGCCCTTATTAGGATCGCCTAATGGAGAATCGGTCCCCTGTGCCATGTCATTCAGGTGATGGACAGATCCCTCACCAGGGACCTGGAGATGGCATACCAGACAATTTCTCGTCACGACGAAGGTAATAACACCCCCGCTGTCATCTTGACCATGGCAGTTTAGACATCCATAAGCAGTATCATCAACGCCGTCCTGGTTAGCATCAAGAATAGGAACACTTGTTTCGCCAATGCAGACCTCCCCGCAGGTTTCTCCTAAACCTGCATAGGGACAGTCGGTGTCAATGATACAGGCAGATGCCGGGGATGTATCTGAACAGATAGCTGCATCACAGTCTGCATCGGCCAGACAGGCATTGCGATTGACCGAGCACTCTCCCAGTGGAAGAGGATCACCATACAGCAGATGGTGACGATCCGGTACGCCGCTGCTGTGACACACACGGCACTCCACCTCTTCCAGATTGTTGAATATCCCATCATCCATACCGATGGTCTGGTTGGCTGGGGGAGCCGGTACATCAGCCCATATTTGAATGGGGACCATGAGGGCAAACGATAACATTATCACTTTATAAATATTTTTTCTCATACTCACTTTTGCTGTTATCCCCCCTTATAGGTATCTGGACCGAGAGCATTGACGGCTACCGTTCCTTTGCTACGGGTGGCATTATTAACAACAGTTACCTTTAAAAAACTCAATTATCAGAATGATCAAATCATTGATACCAACCCTACCGTCACCATTGCAGTCCGCCTGGCAGGAATTAATCTCACAGTCAAATCTTGAGTACTCAACTATCATGATTATGAAATCGTCGAGATTAACAGCGCTGTCATGGTTAAAGTCAGCATAGCACATCTCACAATCACTGCCATCATAGGTATCGGAACCATAGAGGGCATTGACGGTTACCGTTCCACTGCAGTCGGAGACAGAAGTCTTAACTTCAGTCTCTGTCCAGGAGATGATCTCTACCGGTACACCATCCACTCCAACATTGATATACTCTTCTGCTCCCTCTGGCGGGGCATCGCCAAAGCCAGATCCGGTAATGGTTAAGAGGTCCTCTTCACAGCTGACATCAGCGATCATCACCTCAGGTTTGATGCTGAGGGCCACAGGGTTACTGGCGGTATTCTCATCCTTTACTGCCTGCAGGGTATAGTTTCCGGGGGTGGTGGTACCAGGGATGGTGACTGTCAATTCTCCCTGAGTGATGCTATCAGGTGTCAAAATCACCGAGGAATCGTCAGCCGCGGTCAGCGCAACATCTGAGGTCCACTGGTATGTACCGATGAGGTTAGTAAATGCCGTACCCGTCAGGTTAACCGCAGTGTCTGTACCAGCGGTTATAACCAGGGTGTCGGAACTGCTGATATACGGTGTTACTGGACCGGAACCAGGTGCGCTAGACGCAGAGAAGCCGTGGCAGCCCCAGCAGTCACTATCACCAGGTCCTGCATCTCTTCCCACATGGCCGTATCCGGCAAGCTCACCGCCTACCACAATGTCACCACTCGCATCTGAGTCGGCCTGGATATTATGGAGTGACTCGAGGCCGTGGCACCCTTCACAGGTGCGGATAGGATCTTCAAAAGGTGGGGTAAAATCATGACACCACAGACATACAGTATCATTGATAACCCCGGTTTCAGATTGGTATACCCCGGTGTTATGGTGCGTTACTGAATTTCCGTATACCAGTGTAGCGGTAGCAGTGTCCGTCCCTGGATCGGCAGGATCGCCGGTCCCTGAGGAATGACAGTAGTTACAGCCACCTGGTGGGACGTTGCATGTTCCCGCTAGACAGTCCCTGTCCTTGTTGCACGCAGTTGATGGGTCGTCACTACATGTACCCGTGCTGGGATCAGGGGTTACAAGTGAAGGATCATAGGTGGGGATGGTGTGCCCGTCACCGATATCGTCAACCAGCGTCCCATGACAGGGCGTGCAATCGCCAACATCTGGATCACCTAATGGAGAATCGATCCCCTGTGCCGTAGCAGAAAGGTGATGAACAGATGCCTCACCAGGGATCTGAACATGACACTGCAGACAGTCTCTTTCCACCAGGAAGGTGATAACACCGCTGCTTGTATCCTGCTCATGGCAGCTTAAACATCCATAATTGATATCAGGGGTGCCGTCTTTGTCTGCATCAATATTAGGAACAACCGTTTCACCAATGCAGACTTCACCGCCATTACAGTCTGCGTCGGATAAACAGGTAGCCTCTCGATTTACTGAACACAACCCCTGTGGAAGAGGGTCACCATACAGTAAATGGTGGCGGGTAACATTTGGTGTAGGATCACCAGCGTCGGGATCATCGTGACACAAACGGCATTCTGCCTCGACGAAGGTGTTAAATATTCCGTCATCAATACCTATCTGCTGGTTGGCCGGGGGTGCGGGAATATCTGCCCAGCCTGCACTGGCAAGGAGCAAAGTAATTCCTGCTAAGATAGTAACTAAGGGTAATACTTTTCTCATCTTCTTCATTTTTCTCCCCTTCCTTTTAAAAAGTTTTATTAAACTAAACCACAGAGAAAATATTAAATAGCAATAGGTTGAAAGCAAATTCCTTCAACCCTCTGTATCCTCTAACCATTGCTGAAGATCAGTGGCTTTCTATCCCATTTTGTAAAATGTTAACCGTATTAGAAAAGTTTATTAAAGCTAAAATATGCTTACCTTTAATTATGTGCTTCGTGACATTCAGAGCAGCTCTGCTCTGGCATTTCTTGATGGGCAGAAGAAGCCTGATTAAACTGGATCTCCGATTTTTGCTGTGGCACGCTTGCGCCCGAAGTACCTCCGATATCTCCGCAATTCGTGTCATCGTCATTACCCGGTCCCCAGTCGTATCCGTCCCAGGACTGCCCGTGACCATGACAGGTCTGGCAGCCATTACACATGCCGTGCCACCAATCGCCACCAGTCCAAGAGGCGTGACACTTACTGCAAAGGCTTTGGTTACTGCCCCAGTCAACATCGATACCACTACTAGTTACGACTACACTGCCCGAAGTACCATACGTGTTCAAGGGAGGGCCGTTGAAGCCGCCTAAACGGGTTCCATCGTCAACGAATTGGGTGCCGTCGACGAAATCGCGAATCATGTAGGGATTGCCAAGAGTGTTGGTCTCCGTGTAAGAACCGTGTGGGTCGTGGCAAACGGTGCAATCAAGAACAGCACTGGGAGCACCTGAGTAGCCGTTCCATCCTCGCTTGGAATCAAGGCCGTGAGGTGAGTATGTCCAGGTGTAATCAACCCACCACGGTGCCATATTGTAACTGCAATCACCGGTGTCGAGACCACGCATTGCAATCATAGGGCCATTAACATCAGGACCAATAACCCCAACTGGAAAACCTGGATCAGTAGGATCAATGCCACCATAGTGACAGCTTAAGCAGAAGTCATTTACATTACCCGTCCACGTCTGTGTCTGGTTGGAAGGATCGGCAATGGGTGTCTCTTGAGAGGCGTTGTGAGCGCCGTGACAGTTAAGGCACTCGATCTTGGCCCCGCTCCAAGCCTGGTCACTGTCGCTGATGTCATGATGACTGTTGACCTGACGGAGTGTTCCTTCATAGCCAAAGCAGAAGTCTCCATACCACTCTTCCCACTGAAGTGTGCCAAGGAATTGAGTAGCAACATCGGGAGGTGAATTTCCGTTGCCGAAGGGGTCTAATGGTGTTGCAAGGCGTTGTGCCCCGTCGGCATCGTGACAACCTGAGCAGAAGGTCGATAGATCGGGATCAGAAGCAATATCACCTGCTAAAATAAAACGGTAGATGCTACTGTCATCAGGGTCTACAAGTTCCACATAACCGTCCATGTGTGTCTCTACGCTGTGGCACACGAGGCAACTGGCTTCGTCAAGTGCAGTGCCGTAGTGGGCATGGGTATTATCTACGGGAAATTCTGCTACGACAGCCCTTCTGCTTCCCTGAGGATTACTGTGACAGCCAACGCAATCACCTCCTGATGCAGCGAATCCTGCCTGATGGGAATGGCAGGTTAGACAGTCACTACCTACCTCATGCTGGTGGTCAGCCGTGGCATCATTGGTGTGGTGGCTGGTCTCGGTATGGCAGGTCTGGCAGATTCCGTTCCACGGCTCATTATCATCATCGAAGGCGAAGTGTTCCAGTCTCTGCTGGAAAATCGCAAGGTCAAGAGCACCATCAACGTGCCTTGTTTCTTATAGTAGATAACAACAGGCTTTGTGAGCTTCGCATAAACAGATAACCGCCTAGCTATTGCTTTTGGCTTGTCATCTTCGCGCTGTATGATATTTCCCTTACAATAAGCGCATCTTTTTTTATGCTTGGGGATACTAACACCAGCAATAAATATTCTGTTGCATTTTTCACAGGTACGGCGCAATGATAATCGCCGTATAGTAGTTTTTCGCGCTATGGGCAAAAAAATAACTTCTGTCAGTTCCCTTCCCAACGCTGCAAAAATCACATCGAGCATTTTCGCCTGCCGTAGGTTTCTTGGAAATCCATCAAATAAAATCCCTTGCGAAGCAGGCACGTTGCGTAGCTTTTCCAGCAATGCCTTTTTTACTATTTCGTCCGGCACCAGACTACCCTGCTTATTGATAATGGTGCTGATTGTATGCCCAAGCAGAGTGTTCCTTTTCGCAAGACGTCGTAGGATCATTCCCGTTTCCACGTGGAATAGATTGAATTTCTTGACCAGCATCTCTGCCTGGGTGCCTTTGCCAGAACCCTGCGGGCCGAGAATAACGATATTATGAGGCATTGCTTTTCTCCGCTGCCTTCGAATTTTACCCAGAACCAGATCTGTTTTTTTATACAGCACAGACAAAGAAGTGTTATTAGTAATAGTATACTCCGCACTCGCAAGAAGTTTATCCAGTTGCTGCTGTGTGGCTGACCCTTTCCGCTCACGTAATTCTTGTGCTAAAAATTTCTGATAGGTAACTGCATCTTCAATACGGCCTCGTTTTTTTGCACGTGCGTACCGGACAATTCGCGGCGCTGTTACTGCGATCGTAAAAACCAAACCATGCTTCCGGAGCTCAGTGATCTCACCAGGATTGCGCACGCTCGACAGTACGAGCGATTTTGACATCTGAGCTTCTTTTTTTTCTACTGTTTTTTTTGCAAGATATCCGACGCCATACCGTTTTCGCAGATAATTACCCATACGAATCAAATCATCACGGCCACGATAGCCTCCATGTTTTTTACAAATCTCTTTTAACGTCTCGGATAACGACAGATGTAAAAAATCCTTGCCAACTAAATAATCAGCAATAGTATCTTTGCCAGACGATGCGAGTCCAATGAGCACTATAATAAGTTTATTTTGCATAATAGATCTATTATATCGTATTTAACTAAAAAAAACTACCTTATATCACGTACAAAGCAGGTAGTTAACCGTTCACAAACAACAACGTACGTTATCTAAAAACCTTCATAATTTCGCATCACGAGTTGTGATTCAACCTGCTTTACCACATCAATTACAACACTGACGATAATCAGCAAACTGGTACCACCAATAACGAGCGTGGTAATATTCGTAGCTGCCTGTATGATATTTGGAAGGATAGCAATTACACCCAAGAAAAGCGCGCCGCCTAAAATAATTCTATTACTGACATAGCTAAGGAAGTCACTTGTCGGGCGTCCTGGACGAATTCCCGGGACAAATCCACCCTGCTTTTGGAGATTCTCTGAAATCTGTGCCGGATGAAAAATAACAGCTGTATAAAAATACGTAAAGGCAACAACAAAAGTAAAATACAATAC
>SDBT01017071.1_pt1 | contig 11477 bp, 9 predicted proteins | sample 2277101 | NCBI WGS metagenome assembly SDBT01 (sample SAMN10404973, study PRJNA504765) | marine sediment metagenome | isolation source: marine sediment core GS10_PC15, 103 cmbsf | place: Arctic Ocean: Southern Knipovich Ridge | collected 2010
CTGCCCGCCCCGTGCCGTCGCCAGCGTCGCACTGGTCAGCACGACGGAAGGGACCTCGTCGAACAGCAGTTCGCGGAGGATCGGGGCGACGTTGATTGGCGCCGAGGCCAGGGTAACAATCTGCCGGCCGGGGCGGGGTGGGCCAACCGAGCGCCAATACGCCTGATTCTCGTCGGCCTGAAAGATCAAGTCGCTTAGCGACTCAGCCATCTCCCGCACACGCGACTCGTATCCGGCCAGTTCGAATTGCTGCTCCTCGCCGCTCGAACCTTGGCGAAGCCGGTGCAATTTCGCCCCGACGGTGCGGAGAGCGGACGTGATGGAGTCGGGAACGACCTCCGCCTGGCGGATGCGTCCGCTGCGGGCAATGCCCGCCCCGCTACAATGCGCCAAGGCTGCGAAAAAACTTTCCGCGGCAACGGCGGCGGCATTAACGGCGTGGATTGCATCCTCAGCCCCTATCATCGCCAGCAGCCCGCGATTGGTCCGGTCGTTGTACAATTCCCGCAACAGACCCGCGACGTTGCCCGATGAAACCGACTGCCCGAACTGATCGCTCGCAACGGATTCGATGGTGTGGGCCTCGTCCAGTACGACCAGGTCATATTCGCCCAGCATCCTGCTCCCCGGGGGGAGGGACAGGTCGGAAAAGAGCAACGCGTGGTTGACGATCATGATATCGCCGGAAAGCAGCCTTCGCCGGGCCGCCTTGAGGTGGCAGCGGCTGAAGGCGGGGCACTTGAGCCCGCGGCAAAGCGTTACGTCCGAGCGGACCTTGTTCCATACCGCCGCGGCGGGCTTGAAATCCAATTCCTGCAACTGGCCGGTCTCGGTTTCCATGGCCCAGGCGGCGATCCGGTCGATCTGCTCCTGGTCCCGCTCGGAGCTGAAAAGTTTTTCGCGTCCTTTCATCACCAGTCCCAACCGGCGTAAGCAGACGTAGTTGTTTCGCCCCTTACCCAGTACCGCGGAGAATTTCAAGGGCAGAACCTCGGCGAGAAAGGGCAAATCCTTGTCGATGAGCTGTTCCTGAAGGGCGATAGTGAAGGTGCTGACGACGAGTCGCTGGTTGTGCTCGGCCGCGCGGAGGATCGCGGGAACCAGGTACGAAAAGCTCTTGCCCACGCCCGTACCCGCCTCGGCGAGCAGATGCTCGCGATCCTCAAAGGCGTCGGCGACGGCGTCGGCCATCTCCAATTGCTCGTCCCGCCGTTCATAACTCGACAAGCCACGGGCGATCAGCCCGCCGGGCGCAAGGATATCGGTGATGGTCAGATTCATTTGGCCGGTGCGGGGGGGTTTGGAGAAGCAGGCTGAGTCAGGGCGGACGGCGCCTTCAACGGGTGCTCGAAATGGTTGATGAACTCGCGGGTAAACTGAAACGCCAGCCCGGCCGTGCAAATTCCGATCAGCACCGCCAGCACCGTGCAGAACGTCCTGCCCCGCATGGCGGCCGAACGCATCGAATCGGCGATCCGGTCCTTCGCCAGCGTCAACATCGACAGCATGATCGCGGCGACCGACACCCAGATGCTGATCGAATGGATCCCGATGTAGATGAACGCCTTGCGATTCACTTCCCGCCCGGAGTCCAGGAAGTAGGTCCGTTCGCCCGTTTGCCCATCTTCGTAAAGTTTACCCCGAACCGACTCTCCGCCGATGATGGTATACCCCACCGTGTAGGCCAGAAAGTTCGCCATGCCGATAATGATCACCCAGAGACAGATTTTTGTGCGAAAATCCATTTGGCCCTCACCTGGTTATATGGTTTCTCGGTTCGACAGGACACTGGCAATTCGGACTTTCCGCCAATCAGTTAAACAGCCTGATGGGGTGTGCGTCAATCGGATTCTTTGAACCCCCCCCCCGGAGTGAGCGACCGGATTTTCCGGAACAGGCCTCTGTAACAACTAGATCGGATCGGCCAGGTCTTCGCTTCCAAGCAGTGTCATGCCCTGGTGAATCAGGATATGGGTAGCAAGGATCGAATCGTCGACGTAAAAGGCCATCACCGGATAGTCGTGGCTGCGGATGGTCAGCGGGTAGACGAAGTGAACATTGATTTCGGCCTGGAGCAGGTACCCGCAAATGTTCCGCAGGGAGCTATCGCTTTGCAACTCGACGAGAATCACTTCGTTTTCGGTATAGCTGTGCCCGCTGGTCTTCAGAATTTCGCGGGCATGATCGGGGTTGGTGAAGATGATGCGAATAATGGCCCAGTCTGTCGAATCCACGACGGAAACCCCGGCGACGCGGATTTCCTTCGCCGCGAAGATATCCAGCAGTTCGAGGAACTGTCCGACACGATTGGGCATGAATACACTGAACTGGCGTGCAAAGGGTTCTTCGTGAGATCGGGCGGTTTGGAATGTCCCTTTTTCCATAATGGTATCTTACCGAACACCACTCGGAAAAAGAAAGCCGTCATTTCGACCGTTGGACAAAAGAATTTTTGGCTTGTAAAGGTTCGCCCGGAGGCGTAGAAACTCGGGCATGAAGAGAAAATACTTGATAGTAATGCTTTTATCGGCGATGGCGGCCGGTTGCGTCGAGCGGGAATGGACCTTACAGAGCGAACCGTCCGGCGCGGTTGTCTGGGTTTCCGGCGTGGAAAAGGGACGAACACCAGTTACCTTCGACTTCACCTTCTACGGAGAATATGAAGTCATCCTACGCAAGGATGGGTACGAAACGCTTAAAACCAGTGTGAAGCTGGACCCGCCGTGGTATGAGTACCCCGTGGCTGACTTCTTCAGCGAAATTGCCCCCTGGACCTATCACGACCGCCGCGAGACCCTCCACGTACTCAGGAAGTACGTCCCGCCGACAGAAGAGGAGTTGAAAACCCGGGCTGAACAGTTGCGACAGGAGAATCTCAGCCCTGTCGAGTGAGTCTTCCGGCTAAAAACTGGCCCAAAACGCGGAATAATCCACGAACCTGCCTGCTGGTAGGCAAGTTGCACGAATCATAAGAACTTCTTGTGGGGCTAACCGTCCGCGGGGGTGCAAAGCACCCACCTTACATCTTCGCAAAATCTTGTGGACCGCGCAAAATATAGGTTGCATGGGTCTGCCGGAGGCAGGTTCACGCACGCCAGTGGGGAAAAACGGCGCGAGCTTTACCACCAGGGGCTATTCGGGCAGACCATTTGACTGCACCTCAGCGTGGGGATAGATAGCGAGAATTTCTTTCCTGGTGACGGCGCGGATTTCAATTGCCCCGATCGTTTGTTTTACCAGTCGGCCGTCGGCGTCCAAATAACAGTACCGGCTCGGAAAGGATCTGCCGGTCAGCTTCTGTTCGATCCGAAGGACGGAAAGCTGGGGGTTTTCCTCGGCCGGACCGACGTATTCGACAATGAGCCTGGTAAATCGGGGCTGGGTCTGCTCCGGACGCTCGGAGTCTATGATACCCGTAAAAATGGCGCGGGTCTTTCGCCGGGCAACCTGCTGTAAAGCGAGAAAATGGGTACCTTCCGGAAGGTAATTTTCCGGCGCCGTCGCGGACGAATTCATCATGATCGAATCGAATTTTTGACGTACTGACAGTTGCCCGTTCTTCAACTCCGTTTGTGTTGCGACCTCCTGTTTGCGGAGGAATCCCGCTCCGGCGAGTCGGAGGGATATCTCGTAGGCGACATACCGGCCTTGGCGGATATCGCTGCTGAGGGTCCATTGGCTGGAAGCTTTATATGTGGGCGGGGTGGGGTGTCTTTCGTGAAGCACGACCATTCCGCCTTCAAAACCCCCGGAGGGGACAGGTTTGCGATAAGTGAACTTCCAGCCGATAACTTTTCCTTCCTTTCGGATGAGGAACCACTGTTTTGTACCTTCCTGAGCGGTCCAAAAGTAGGACAGACCACGGGTGCGAATTTCAGCAAGGATTTCGCCGGCCTCTCCGGTCCCTGCGCCTCGATGACGCGAGAGGGACCACGCACCGGCAACGCTGAGGCCAAGAATAACCAGCAAAAACAACGACCGGAGGCTCTTTTGCCGAGCCTTGGTCCGTGAAGGTTCATCGATCATGGTTTCATGGTACGCGCTGTACGGGGGGTGTGTAAAGCCTCCAGGCTATTGTGGAAGGTTGAGGAAATAGCGGCGTTCACTGCTGTCCAGTTTTTTTTTATTGCCACAACGGACACGGCGTGGCCTTCGCCCGCAACCAAATGACGATTGACGAATGGGGAATTATGCAATCAAAACTGCTCACAATCTTCCCAGCGCAACATCTTACGCCCCAGCAACTTGAAAAGTTTACGCCGTGAAAATCTTTACAAAAATCAAAGAAAACGATACGTTAGTGGTACAAAGGTCTCAAAGAGAAGCTTCAAGTGAAGTTGGTCAGAGCAGTAACCCTTTTCCATCACCATGTCCGCTGAGAGACTTTCCGCGTTTACTCCTGTTGTTGAAAGAAGTTAACAGTATGGCGCCTGGGTGTTTTTGCTCCAGCGGCGTCCCGATGTGGTTTTTTTATTTTTTTTAAGAGATTTTGTTTGTATAACGAAACGTTTGTTTGTATATTCAAGCACTCTTAGGAGACGGCCATGAATGACAGGCGGAAGAAGTTTGCTACCGGCCAGATAAGCCACAGCGCAACGCATCACCTGCTGGCGGTGAGCGGGCTGATCGAGGAGCGAGGCTACGCCCGCGTTTCTGATATTGCCAAGCGCCTAGACATTACCCGCGGAACTGTCTCGGTGGCTATGCAGTCCCTAAAGACAGCCGGGTATGTGGATCAGGACGAAGGGCATTTTTTCCACCTGACGCAGGCGGGATTAAAGGCCGTTGCGAGTATCCAGGCCAGGCACGAAGTAGTTGAATACTTCCTTACGGAAGTGCTGTCACTCTCGACCCGGCAGGCACATCGGGAAAGTTGCCGCATAGAGTATCTCATCGAGGTGGCAACGACGAGGCGGCTTTTTGCGCTGCTGAAATTTTGGCGGGCGAGTCACCTTCAAGAAGCGTTCAGCAACGAGGTAGCGGACGAATGCCCGGCCTGCAACGGTGACGATGTGCAACGGTGTGCGTGCTGCGGAATGGAATGCCTCGAGGATAAATGTTCCCTGGTGGCTTCGCCAACTGCGTAGCGTCGGGATTCTGCGGAGATAGATATCGCTTATGAATGACACAACGGATAGTTCGGAGGCAGGACAGGGAGCCCACAAGCCACCCGTTTGCCCCCAGGATCGACCGAAGATCGATGTTGAGCAGCTTCTTGCCGGGAAGCGGGAGGTGCGCTTATGCTACCGCGACGAAGAATACCGCCTCAGAATAACCAGGAATAGCAAACTTATTCTTACCAAGTAATCGTTACGAGGTTTCCAAACGCGATGTATTGTGTTTTGAGCCTCATTGCCACACGGTGTGGCAGGGTATCGTAGCCAGCCATGTGTCCCCCCGGACGCCAGCCAGCCAAGCCCATGGAAAGTTTCGATGGTCTCTCTGCGCAAATGCTTTCGCCCGCGCAAAAGGAGAAAGGAGAAATGGTTATGGCTGGGAAGATTGGTGAAAGTGGCGTCCTGCGGGGTCCGATGCGAAGTGGGGTTGATCCAAAGCGCGGTTTTACGCTTATCGAGTTACTGGTGGTAATTTCCATCATTGCGTTGCTGGTTTCGATCCTCCTACCGTCGCTGACCCGGGCCAAGGACCTGGCCAGGCGGGTCATCTGCCTCTCTAACGTCAGGCGCCTCGCGTTGGCTGGTCGATTTTACCTGGTCGACAACAAATATATATTCCCACCGGTCCGCATGAAGTACAAATCCGACGGGAGCGTGTACATAAACGAGTACGGCCGGACCAAACCACGGTGGCAGTGGTTTCTGGACCAGGGGGTAGGTCCGGTCATCGAACCTGGCCCGTACGGGGGCGACTTTGGAGATGCGCAAACAACCACCATGACGAACGAATACTTCCTCTGCCCGTCGATGGAGGGCGAGTACGCTAGGGACATCCGCAACGGTCCTTACGGGTATAACTATCAGTACCTTGGCGATTCGCGGGCCGTCAGCGGGGGCGTGTACACCAACTTCCCGGTGAGGGAATCCGAGATAAAAGCTGCGTCGCAGACGGTCTTCATAGCCGACAGCCGCGGAGGCGACCCCAACCATGGCAAACATTCATACACGGTCGATCCGCCGAAGCTGGCCACCAGCAAGGGGGTGCTGAAGTTCGGCCCGACGGCCGGGAAGGATGGGCCTATCGGCCATTCACCGGTAGAGGCACGTCATGTCGAGCGAGGCAGCGTCTCTTTCGTCGACGGCCACGCCGAGAGTATGACCCTCAAACAACTTGGCTACGAGGTCGATTCCGATGGAGTGGTCACGCCTGGTCTCGGAAACAATCGCCTATGGAGCGGTACTGACAAAGACGAGTAGCAATATCGCCGCTTCCCGCCCTGCGGTTCATTCGTTCTCGCTGGACGGTCGGGCGAGGGAATCCAGGGGGATCTGTTGGTCAAAAACGGATGGATCGTGTACAAATCGAGCTTGTAGGGCGTGTAACCTGTCTGCCGACAGGCAGGCTTTGTCGCATGCGAAATCCATACTTTCATCCCAACTTGCCGCCCTCAGTGAGTACGGGGAGGTAGGAAAGATGCGGCTACAAACATCGTAACCGCGGCACCCGGCAATCTGTGTAACCAGCCTTCCAGTAAGGAAGGTTTCGGGTTTGGTTGCAGGTGAGGGCCAAAGGCCTGAAGCCGCGCCATTGGCTTTGTGGCTAATTATTTTGGACAAGAACCAGCAACGCTGAAGCTTGAGATTCGGGTGGCTTTCGGGCAGAATACTCATTCTTCTCTTGCACCGAACCAACCTCAGGATTCTTCGATGAGCAGGAAGTGGAAAGACGAGACGAACGCTGGGTCGAATGCACCCCCTCCTCCGGCGCAGGAAAGTGTCCTGGATAAGACCCCCCCTCCGGAAATCCTGCAAAGCCACCTGGAATTGCGCAGCCTCCCGAGCGTCCTGCTGCTCTGCCTGTTGTCGATAGTCCTGTTAGGAATCTCCTTCGCCCCGTTCGATTGCTGGATCATTGCGTATGTCGCGCTGGTGCCGTGGGCCTTGGCGATGGCGGGCGGGAAGCGGGGAGCATGGACGATCATCTTCGGTTGGCTGTCCGGGTGGATATTCTGGGCCGGAATGCTGTACTGGCTTGTGCTACCGACAGTAGTGGGATATCTGGGCGGGGTGACATACCTGTCGCTATCGTGGCTGGCGATCTCGCTGCTGGTTAGATTCACGATGCGCCGGGGTTGGCCGATGTGGATTACGTTGCCCCTCTTCTGGGTTGCGATGGAGTTTCTCCGCGCGCGGTTTCCCATTCTCGAGTTTCCCTGGTTTTTTCTCTCACAGACGCAATACGCCCGGACGCAACTGATACAGATATGCGACATCACCGGTCAGTACGGGGTGTCGTTTCTCGTGGCCATGGTCAACGGAGTGGTGATCGACCTGCTGTACTCACCGCTTTTCGTCCGCGTCGGCGGGAGGGTGATGCTGGGGAGGCACATCTTCCGGGGCATTGTCATTGCGGGTATCCTGACTGGGGGGCTTTTGACGTATGGGACATTGCGGATAAGGCAGAAGGCCACTTCACCTGGACCTTCAATCGGCATCGTGCAGGAAAAGTTTCCGATATCACTCCAAGGCCGCTCCGCCTCCGAACGCACGTTCCTGGAGTATCACCTTCAGCGAAGTCTGGAGTTCATCGGCGCCGGGTGCGATCTGATCATCTGGCCGGAGACGATGCTCCCGCTGGGGATGAATCTCGAGTTGCTGGAGCTGGACGCCCGGACGCTGGATGAGGATAACGTGCGGTCTCTGGCGGTGCTGTTCTGGGGACCCGAGGAACCGGCGGAGCTTGCCCATCAAGAATTACGGGCTCAACTGCAGAAGGTCATCGGGGCGGAGAAAAAAGCCCTATATGACGCGGCGGCTGCGCGATATGTACTAAGTCAGTTCGTTACCCCGACTCATCTGGCGACCTTGGACGAACACGCCGTGCGGATACTGGGAGAGCGTTTATTCGACGGCGAAAGCGTAAGGTTAATGAAGGATACGGACCTGCGAAACGCCGTTGGTTTGTATGTCAGGGACTTCGAGGCGGGGGGGCTGTCCGTTTCTCTGCTCCGCCGTATCGGTCCTTTGTTCCTTGGAACTCCGATCCCGCAAGAGGTCGCAAAGGACCCCGAATTGCTTCGAGAGGCGATCGATAAGGCCATCCGCCTGCAACTGAGCGGCGACCCCCCGAAGCTGAGGACCTTGCGCGGCCAGGCCTGCATGGTCGAGATATGCTCGGTCCTGGTGGGCTGCCCCGTTATGGCCGGGGGAACCACTTGCCACCGCAACCGCCGATCCACCGGGAAGGACGATCTTTGGGTGTACCAGAACAGCGTTCTGTGGTTTGATGAGAGAGGGGTAAGCGAACGAGTGTACTCGAAGATACACCTGGTTCCGTTCAGCGAGTCGGTTCCCTTTAAGTATTCCTGGGGGCGGCTGCACCGGGTGCTGCGAAGTTTTGTCCCGCCGGTCATGCCGCAACTCAATGCTGGCGAGGAGTTTACGCGATTTGAACTTCGCAGGGGCTCACGGACGTGGTACATCGTGACCCCAATCTGTTTTGAGGGCACCTTTGCCCGGTTATGTCGGAAGATGGTCAAGCAAGGCCCCAAGAACAACCTGATCCTGGCCAATTTGTCCAACGACGGGTGGTTCGTCTATCGCCGAGGGCAGGGACCATACCGGGGCACTACTGAACAGGCCCAACATCTGGTACATTCCGTCTTTCGGGCGGTGGAAAATCGTATTCCTGTGGTGCGGTCGGTCAACACGGGCATCAGCGCCATGATTAATTCCAACGGGGAGATCAAATCTGTGCTTGAGTTACGAGTGGGAGAATACCGAAAAAGAACAATGGTAGCTGGTGTGATGCAGTGCGATGTCCTTGTAGACAGCCGTCGAACGTTGTATAGTTCGTATGGTGACGTGTTCGCTATTCTTGTCGCTTTCATCGCTCTGATCATGACGGTTAGGGTTGTATGTGTAAAACGGAAATAGAAGAGCGGGAGACTGTTTAAATTGATGGTTAGAAATTACATAACGGCTTTTTTTCTTTTGACAGTATCCTTGGTGCCTCTGGGCTGCGGGCAGATAGGCTTGGGCGGGGGAGCGATCAGCATGGATGGAATCTATGTGGACGCTCGAACTGCGCTGCTGCAAGCAGCCGTCAGCGAGGATCCCGTAACGCGAGCCAATGCGATGGAGGCCATCGGCCGGACGCTGGGACCCAGTTCCGGCGGAATCTTAGCCCAAGGCCTGGACGACGAGAATGTAACCGTGCGTTTCGCCGCTGCCATGGCCATTGGCGACATGGGCTATCCCCCAGCCGAGAAACGACTTATCCAGTTAATTGAGGATCCGGAAAGCGACCAGCGAGTGGTCAGTGCGGCGATCTACGCCCTGTACTGGCACAACAACGAGAAGTACGCCGGGCAACTCGGGACGCTGCTATTCAGCGACTTCGACCTGGGCCGGGCGGCGGCGGCAATGGCGATGGGTAAGATGGACGAGTCCTCCGCCGTCGGACCGCTTCGTTCACTGCTGGATGAGGAGGAGGTCCCGGGCGTACGCGTGAGCATTCTGGAAGCCCTGGCCCGCCTGGGGGATAAAGCAAGCATGCAGACCCTGGAATCCTACGCCAGGGGATATTTTCTTGATTTGCGGCTTGCGGCGATACCGGCTTTGGCTCGCACGAAGACGCCACGGGCAGAGATGGTCCTGGAAGAACTGCTGGGCAGCCGTAATCCCCCGCGGGTTCGGATAGCCGCGGCCGGAGGATTGGGACTCCTCGGGGCAGCGAGCGACAGGGGTTACAATCTTTGCTGCGAGGCACTGAGGGACCCTGAAGGGATGCTTCGCCGGTCGTACGGCAATAAACAGATTAACCCGGTAGAGGTCTCATCGCTTCGGCAGTTAGCGGAAATATCGCTGGGGCAAATGAAACAGGAAAAAGCCGTTTATCTTCTGCATCCGTTCCTGAAAAATGCAGACGGGTCGGTCCGCGTCGCAGCGGCGATGAGTATTCTTGAAATTCTCTCATCTCTGGGCCACACAACCGATGCGTCAGTGGAACCAGGTTCGTTACCACCCGCTGCGCCACCCGGAAGTCTGCGCAAATTGCAGACGTCGGGTGGAATAGACCAATTCAGGTCCAGATAGGACATAGATGCATATTTTAACTTGACTTAACTCCCATTTTCTGCAGAATGAAATTGTTTGTGCCCGGTTATTTTGTCAATGAGAATAAACAATTTATGCACAATTAACCGATAATTTATCCATGTGGAATCGGGTGTGTGCCTGAGAAAATTGCAAAAGGAGCAGGTTTTTGAATATCTTGACCAAGATATGCGTCGTTCTTCTGGTGGTAGCGTCTTTGGTCGCTTCTGTGGTGTTTATTTCTTTAGCGACAGTTCATCCAAATTACCGTTCCCTTTTTGAACAGGAACAGCAGGCGTATAAACGATTGGCATCCACGTGTCGTGGGTTAATGGAAACTACGGATCGACTGGGCGGAGAGTTGAAAGAAGCCCGCGAGGAGCGGTCCAACATGGCGATAACGCTCCGCACAGAAGCCGATATATTGAAAGCAAAAAACACTAGGCTGGAAGTGCAGAACGCCACCCTGAAAACCAACATCAACTCGATTAACGATGACCTGACCGTCTTGAGCGAAAACGACAAGGCTAAACAGGCATTCATCGAGTCGCAGCAAAAGAGGCTCAAGGCCACATGGGATCGTGAGACCAAGCAGCAGCAGGAGATGATCCGTATATCCGATAGCTGGAAGGACGAGCGGATCAGAGCAGAGCGGCTGGAAAAGAACCTGAGAGTGACCAAGGAGCAGAACGAGAATCAGAAGAACATCATCGACGAACTCAACCAGAGATTAGCGGATATTGAAAATCGGATTGGAGTCGAAGGTATCGCTGAAGAAGAGCAGATGCCCCCGACCCCGGAGCAAAAGGTTACCGGGACGGTTACCGCCTTCCGCAACAACCTGGCCAGTATCAACATCGGTTCGGCTCACGGTCTGAAGAAGGGTATGCAACTCATCGTGTACCGTGGAGATCAGTTCGTCGGATATTTGAAGATCGAACTGGTGCGGATCAACGAGGCCTCCGGAGTCATGATCAGAAAAATACTGACGCCGAAACAGGGTGACAAAGTCACCTCCAGCCTTAACTAGAAGGAGGTGGGACATGACGCAATCGCCGACAAGTAACGTGGTAGAGGTCAGTCCCGGACCGAACATTTACACCGTCTTGATGATCATCTCAATCTTTGCCCTGGTGGTAACGATCTGTTTTTCCGGGTACCGACTGATGAGCGAGACCAATCCAAAAGGAAATGGATCGGTTCAGGGCGGATACGGCTTGACCGTCGGGGAGATGTTCAAACCCTTCGAGAAGCAAAAACCGA
>SDBT01017072.1_pt1 | contig 11477 bp, 6 predicted proteins | sample 2277101 | NCBI WGS metagenome assembly SDBT01 (sample SAMN10404973, study PRJNA504765) | marine sediment metagenome | isolation source: marine sediment core GS10_PC15, 103 cmbsf | place: Arctic Ocean: Southern Knipovich Ridge | collected 2010
CTCAGATTCTCCCGTAAATTTGATCGCGACCTGGCCAAATGTGACATTCCCATTCAGTATTAAATGTATATTATCAAAGACAACCACATCGCTCGTAATAAAATCAGCATCAAACCGCCATAAACTCACCGTTGGATCAGATCCACCAAGCCCATCATCACCCACCGCCAACAATCTCCCATTCGGGCTCCAATCAGTCGCAAGCACATCATCTGAAAGCTCATGGTCATCTTCTTGCGTTAACGTATCATCATCGTTAAATGCATAGATACGTAGCTCTCCTCCCGTACCTTCCGCATTATTTTGTAAACCGGCAACAATACACCCACCATCTGGATGCCAATCTACCGTATTAACCTGCGTTCCCACCGACAGTCCCGTTGCAAGCTCCACAAGCCCTCCCGCCCCATCATGCCTAAATACTCGAAGACGATTTGCTCCCCCTTGTGCCCCAACCACTATCTCACCATTCGCCGAGGCCGCCTTATTCCATCGAAGCTCACTAATTGCCACACCAGTATTAAACGATGCATCCAATGCTAAACCCAATGGAGATGGGGTAAAAGTATATATGCGCAACTCATCAAATCCACCTGCAAGCTTGGTTCCCACTGCAAGAAAATTCCCAGATGAATCCCAATCAACCGTTGTAGCATCAGGAGTAAAAGAGACTGACGTTGATGCCCCAAAATTTCCGGCAGAATCCACCACATATACAATAAGTTCATTTGCATTTGCATCAGATGCCACTGCAAGGTGCCCTCCATCCGGATGCCATGAAACCTCATTCACCGCATTGCCACCTCCACCCCCAAAATCCACGGAATCAAGCAGCGTCAATGTAGAACCAACGCGATCAAATGTGTACGTAAACAGTTCATCTCCCACACCACTCTCAATACCCGCCGCAATGAAATCTTTCGAGGGATGCCAATTGACCGTGTTCACCGTTCTTCCCAAATCAACGCTTGCCCTATCATCTAAAAAATTTTCATTAATGACCCCATCTACCGCAAACTCTGTCCCTTCTCCTTCGGCCAGAAATAGATTATCAAAAGAAAAATGCACTGCCTGTATCGAGGCAGTTTCCACATCTTCAAACGTAAAGGTGATGGTACATAAGTCTAAACTTGATGCCTCTGGCACACATTTCGTGCTCTGCGCTAATTCAAACGCATGTCCATTGGCATTAACATTACCCCAATGATCAATCGAAGCCGTATTATGCAAAATCAAATCTTGATTGAGCTCCAACGTGCCAAAGTTAAAATCAAGAACCCCGGCAACCGGAAAAAATGAATCATACGTTGCTACCACAGCTATCCCCTCTATTAAAAACCCTCCCGCAAGTGCCGCAAATCCGGCAATACGATCCCCATCTGCAACAAGTACCTGTGAATTAAAACGTGTTACGGCAGTATCTGAACCAATCTCGGCGGCAAAACACAGAGAGCCCAACAAACTAAATAAAGCCATACAATTCAGCAGTCTCATGGCTTACTTCTCCTATGCAAGTATCCAAGAGGAAAGATTGAACCCGTTAACGTTCTACCATTTTTTATCATCAGTATTGCATGATTACCAAACTCAATACCGCCAGTTACCAAACGCAACGATTCATCAAGGGTTAATTGTGCTTCTTCCCCTATCTGAAGTAACGATGCCCCACTGTCAAGTATAAGCAGATCAGGGTCAGTATTTTTGTAAACTAACGTCCCCTGTGTTAACGACAGGTTTACACCCCCCACCAGCACACAGGTGAAATTATCCGCAACCACACCCGAACCAAACATAATTCCTTCGTTCAAAATATGCGGAATAGGTGTCTGCACAATAATCGAATCAGAGGAGAGTTCCGATTTACCTTTTATATCCAAGGTACCCTTTTTCATCTGCATACCTGTTGCCGTGCTATGCAATGAAGCCGCTTTCAAAATAAATTGTGAACTACTATCCTCGAATTCTAATAAATCTTTCACTGCAACGGGTGGATCATAACTAAAGGTCATCCCTTCCTCCATAATCAACTTAGAACTAGAGTGAATAGTACTTGTTTGACTCGTACTATACACAAAAACACCATTACCATGCATTCTGACTTTATTTTTGAAACGCAATGCTCCATTCGAAAACAGTGAATCGCTATCGTGCTGACACCATATAGCCTCGTCCAACGTAATAACACCCGTATCATCAACACATCGCACATTGCCCGCATTTTGCACTCTAAGTTCATGCAACATAACCGAACTATTACTATCAATCCAAATTTCTCCCGTATCGCCCAAATCAATCGTGTGTTTATTACCATGCACCATGCAATTGCCATTAAACGTCCAGGTACCTGAAAGAGAAATATTTGCATGCAAATTTAAAGAACCACCAGCCGCCACCCACGTGATAGCACCAGCCCACATAAGCATCTGGGAACCAAACTGTAATTCGTGCCCACCAATGTTTACAGTACTATCTCCAGAAAAGACAACACCATTCCCCAAATGCAAATCCTGTTCCTGGATAATAGTACCTCCATTCATCACGGGACTACTCAGTATATGCCCAATAATCCTACTCGTTAACTCACTGGCACTATCTTGGAGTGTAACCACTCCGGAAATATCACCCTCTCCCCCAATGGTATTATCCGTACCACTCACCGCTATCGCAAATGGCCATGATTCGGAGTCCACAAAAACAGAATCTCCATTCCCCTCCAAATTTATCGATGATACTGATTGACGACTGCCAGTAATTCTGTAGTTACCCACAGGAGTTTCAAGCGCTATATTACGCACTCGAGACTGGACCCCTGGATCTAAACTGAACGAGGTTGCAGGATTCAGCTGAACAGTAACATCTTCAAACGAAAAATCTTTCATGTAATGAGTAGAAAATCCGGTCTTGTGTATAATACGAGCTGTTTTTGCTTGCGAGCTTATGCCCCTTGGATCAGTCACGTTATATACTAGATGACCCGGTTGTAAAGTCAGGAGCGCTGATGGATCCAACTCTATCTGAAAATCGTTACTAGTCTGTCCATTGCCCAGCATCAACCCATTAACCGTAGAGGTGGAATCAATATCAATCGTAGAACCTCTACTGATGCGCATAGTCCCATTAGTCAATTGCATTCCCTGATCACCAACAAGCAACGTACTATCATCAAGGAGAAGCATGGCACTCTTATCCTCAAAAAATAGAGGCTCTGGAGATGCAACATCCTTTCTACCGATAGCAAACGTTACCCCTCCTTTAAATTGCGCCATACTATTTTTACATATGGTAGAGGTATAGGCACTATCATAAGTAAAGCTATTCGTTCCTGAAATACAGGTATCTAAATGCAATAGCAACGATCCGGTAGTAAAAGTGTAATCCCCATCCAAAACTAATGTAGCATCCTCAAGTTTGATACTTGCATCATCATACAAACAACGGATATTGTTCTCCTTAATCCCCGTTATGGTGATATCTTTTAAAACAAGCTGCGATCCTTCATCCACCACCAATGCAGCATCAGAACCCAGTGCCAATTCATTTCCCTGCCCATTAATGGTTACCGTTCCTTGAACGGTCCATGTACTTGCCAACGACGTATTACAGCAGAAATTGATATGCGAATTCATACTACCCTGCCAATGCAAAGGCGTGGTTGTTCCAGAAAGCATTTTCTTATACCACAAATTACTCGTCCCCAAATTAACCGTTCCTGGACCAGTAATGCTGCCATTACTAATAATATCCATATCATGCGCAAGCGTTAACGTACCATTATTAAGCGCTACACTGTTCATGATTGAACCATTCATATCCCACGTTAACTCGCTCGAACTATCAGATAAGGTAACCACACCTGCTATGCTACCATTACCTCGCAACGTATTATTTGTTCCACTCACCACGAGATATAAAGGAAATTCTCCTTTGGTAATGAAAAGGGAATTGTTACCAGACAAAAGATAGGAAAATGCATTGGCTTGTTGCGCATTTACTTCAACATCAAGAAAAGGGAGTCTAACAGTACTATTTATGTACGTGATCACCTTTCCTGGGGCAATCTCAGCTGGAGCCACCGTTGCAGAAACCGCTTCATTAATAAGATTATTGGCCGTAAGGCTTTGATGTACCGCTAGTTTAGAATTTTCATTGCGCAAAAACTTAGACGAGCTCGATAAGGATTTAAATCGTGATGGCGATGCATTGTTATATACTAAATAACCACTATTATGGGTAATGGTAGCTCCCGACAGGAGAATCAGGTCAACATCGTTTTCCGCCGTTCCATCTCCCAAAATTAATCCGGTTTGGGTAACAGTACCCACCAAATCAATGCTCACATCATCTGCAATGATTATTTGGCCTTTCGTAAATTGGATACCCAAATCAGTGATCACCAGATGACATCCATCAAGGAATAATTTCGCCGTATTATCAGTAAAGTAGAGCGGATCACTTAAATTATTTTGATCTCTACCAAGTTCTATCCAAACCTCATCACCAATACGCAATTGAGCATATGAATCAATAGTACTCGTATAGGGACTATCATAGATAAACGTAGATGTGCCAAGAATGCTCACGTTACCTTTAAATAAAATGCTCCCCTGCTCAAATCGATACACATCCTTTTGTTTCCAGTTAACATCGACCAAAATCAGCTGACTCGAATTATCCGAGCAGATCACATTACCATCACAAAAATTCGAAATCGTCATATCCGCAAGCGTCAAAGAACTGTTTGGCGCAATAATAAAACTGCCGGTATCATCAAGATCAACAAGATGCCCCCCACCACTAATAATATTATCGCCAAAAAATTGGATGTATGAATGTACTTTAACATTAGAGTTAATAACAAGGTTCACATTTTCGAATGTATGTAAATTTGGCTCTAAACAGCCCAAAATAGATGCCCCACTCGCAAGTGCAAGCGATTGTTGCACAGTAGCACGAACATTGCCCATACAAGTAAAGGTGGTAACATTATTCATCAGAAAATCACGTTCAAGCCACAAAGTGCCGCAATTGAGTTGAATAGGACCTCGTGCAGGAAAAAAGGATGCAAATGTGCACGTAGTGGTAGCATCAGGAAGCGAAAATCCCTTATCCATCCACGCAAACCCTTTGATCTCATTATCAGTATCATCCGCGGGAAATATAACAAAATTTTCACTCGAAACAGCAGTATCTGATCCTATCTTAATACCATGCAATGAGATAACACTAATAAATAAAATAAGTGCGACTACCACGCGCATTTTCATAACTACGCTCACCTTTTTTTATACGAATCGATCGTACGATCGATTCTAGCAAGCGTAGTATTTAAATCAAGAAGGGGAAAGGTGGCAAGATTAGTAGTTAAGATTAGTCACTCGCTGCATCTTTTCTATTATTTCATAGTACCGCTCAAGCACACACATCATATGAAGAAGAAATTTCTTTTTTGCGGGTGAAATTATAGGCGACTTTGCTGCTCGTTTACTTTTTCTCACACAATAATGGTATAAGCGTCCCCCGATGTCATCATCATTTCCATAGGTTGTTGCCAACTCCACGAGCCTATCATAAGCGGTCACCACCACCGGACTGCTATTTTTTATGGCATTGTTGCGCTCTCTCAATGCAGAATCCACTCGTTGACCAGTATTTCCGGCAAGCAAATGTTCTAAAATATCAAATTCAAGATCAAGGATAAGCAAAAGCTGCTGTACTGCTCCCTCACCCGCATTGATCACCTGCTGTATAGCCTGCATACCAAGCGTCGTTTTTTCTTGCTTCGTATGGTCACGCATAGTCGGTAATTGCGTAGGAACCTGTTGAGACTGCTGCCATGGCATGTAGGGCTGCTGCTGAGCCTGTGCCATCAAATTCGCCGCTTGCATCTGCATAGCCATCGCAGAGGAGTGCATCTGCATAGCAACATTACTCAATTGATTTTGATTCGCTTGGTACACAGGAGCCGTAGCAAACTGCATCGGCTTTTGCTGCATTGTAGGAATCTGCTGCTGATACACGGGCATTGGTTGCGATCCACTCATAAACGGTAACGGTTGATAGTTGGCAGAAGGAGAGGGGCGGGCAAACTCTGATTGCACATCGAAAAGATCAATATCCTGTGGATCAACAACAGGACGACGTTTTTTACGCACGGGCTGATATTCTTCTTTTTCAAAAATCGTCTTCGACTCTTCTTGTAGCACCGACAGTTTTGTCTGGTCCCTTTTGACCTCAACAGAAGGAGCTACGGGAGTAATGGAAACCGGTTCTTTTACCATTACCGGCTTTGGTAGTGGAGCTATCTCTTTAATTTCTTGGATTGGCATTGGCTCTGGCTGTTCTTGCTCGGGAGACGGCTTGCTTTCTGGTTCAACAATATGCACCACTTCCGGCTCTTGCTCAATTTGAAGCACCGGCTCAATCTCAGCAGGATCAGAAACTGCTGGAGAAGGTGCTGGCTCATCGCTCATAACCGTTTCTAATTCAATAACCTGAATGCCCGTGGACGCCGCATCCTCTATTTCTTTTTCACGCATTTTTTGTGGGTACTGTTCTCTGGCTTTCATAAACCCTGATTGCCACGCATTTATTTTTTTATTTGATCCTACAGTTGTCGCATTCATCACAACTTTGATTACTCCGGATGATGAATTGACAAGCTCTGTACCCTTTGCTACCAAATACCCTGATATCCGCGAACTTATATCCCCAATTTTTTGCATCCCTGCCACCACATTATCTTTGGTTGCATTAGCCAAAGCACTCAACGGGCCATAAAGACGTTTATCAATAATCGCATCCCTGATGGTACCCATCACCCGTTGCAAACCATTACTCACATCGTTCCATGAGAGAGGGTTAGAAAGGCTCTGTGCTGGTTTTCTGTGATTAAATCGTGAGGGGAAAGAAGTAGGGTGAACATAAGAGACAGCTGCACTGCCATGCTCTCGAGCAGGCTTTGTTTGAGTATGAGTCGCGATAATGTTTAGTGATATTATTATCAAAAGTATCCGCTTCATCATATTTTCCACTCGTATCTTCTTATTAATGCGCCCTTTCCCTATCGCAATTCTAACATTTTTGATTTTCTAATTGTAATGGTTTGGGCCATAAAAAGAGCTGGGGCGGCAAAAAAAGGGGCAGCCTCTCACAAAAAACGGTATAGGTAAGCGGTTTTCAGCCGAGAGCTGATCGAAGTAACATCCAAATGGAATTTGATGCAAAGACGCCCGACCAGAACGGCTCCCACTCCTCACGATCCTTCACAAATGAGGTGAGAATGCCGCCAAAAATAAGACCGATAGAGATATTGATCGGCATGAGAAGGCCACCGAGCACCAAGATCGGGTTCACGCGAATATATTTGAGAAAGAAACTGAAGAGGCCTCCCAAAAGCAGCACCAGATAATCAAACTGGCGCGCATGAATGAGAAGTTGCCTGCTCTGCGCCTTATACGCAAATAGCTGAGGAGAGCCTAGCTGTAAATGATTGATCAAAAGCCAAAATACCACACCAAGCACCAACGAACTCACGATCAAGCCGCCATATTGGTACCAACGAACCGTGCGCCGATCGACTTCAGCCAGCCGTGCCATTTTTCTGCCAAACAGTATGTCGGCCGCTACGCCACCACACATCTCCACAAACGTGGCCACTAATACGATCTGTACCTCGTTAAGACGAAACATAAGCATAGCCGGAATCATCACGAAGGTAGCAAACCGCCCCAATGGAGCAAGCCCTATCTTTCCCGCAATTATTGCAATCTGATAGATACAGGCAAACGAAGCCACATATAAAAACAAAATGCTTGCGATAGAAAATTGAAAGTAACTCAAAAAAAGCGCTCCTGAAAAAAAGGCAACGCCACCCTCAAAAAGCAATGGGCTACGAAACGAAACAGCTGATCCTCTCCATGCCCCGACCCCCTTATCCTGCATCCAGCGCACACCACTTGAGAGCATTGCGGGCAGCGCAGTAAAACTGATAACCGCGCCATAGAGCACCATCCCACTACAAAAGGCCAACACAAACTCCACTGATGATAAGTAATCGAACCAAACCATATTAAGCGGATCGACCAAAATAATCTTTGCAATCGCTCCCACTGCAAGCGGAATAGCAATCACATGGCCAGTTACAAACCCAATCGCCCAAAGCATCGGCCATATATCAAATCGAATAAGGGGCACAGAAAACATGGCAACGTTACACGCCGGCACGAGCGTAATCGTGGTGGGAATAAATCCGGAAATGCGTCCGAATCCATCTTGCATGAACGAAAAAACTGCTGCCGATACAAACCCAATCAGCAGCTCATATGCCTTTTTAATTTGCTTGCTCGCCATAATCATTTTGTACACGAGCTGTCCAATAGGAAACGCAAGTTTATCCTGCACAATAAGCCGCTCTTCCAACAAATCTGCTGCCACTATTCCAAAAAAACCGGCAACAAACGATAATCCGGTAACCACCATCGCAAAATAGAACGGACTGGCCATCCAGCTTGCAAAGATTTCGGGAGACAAAAAATAAAGCGTGGGAAGGGAGAATCCGGCCGCTGTTGCCAAAATCCCGCCAACAGAACCGGAAACGGCAATCAAGGAAAGTGGCTTCACCTGATCCTTTACCCGCATCAGATTAAGCAACAACATCGCAATAAGAACGACCGTTGGCGCTATCCACGGCCCTATAGGAGTTGCCATCGAAATGTAACTCATTACCGTCGTTGAGAAGATGGAAAGGAGAATCGAGAGCAAAATGGTAGTGATCCGGAGCATATGCAGGTTCCCAAACAACAGTTAAGAATTTGATTGGCTCATGACTGTAACAAATTCTCCTTTTTTAGTATATATCAACGAAACTCGCCTCTTTCCCCAAACGATTTAGTTTAGCGATTTTTTCTGCTATAGTAGCTCTATTACGAAACATAGATACATCCCTTTATATATAACAGTAGAGAACTATGGCACCACTTATTATCCTCATGTACGCCCTCTTTTCAACCTCCTTCTCGGCAGGTAAAATACTGTTGCAGTATACCTCCCCGATCTTTCTAGTTGGCGTACGATTTTTCCTTGCCGGCTCAATTCTCCTCTTTTACCAATTTGGCTGGAGAAAAAAACGGATTCACATAAATAGAAACCAGCTCTGGCTCTATGCACAAATTATCATTCTTGGGATCTATGCGGCCTATGTGTTTCGGTTCTTTGGTCTTAAATATTTGTCATCATCTAAAACTGCCTTTCTCTTCAACGCCTCCCCTTTCTTTACGGCAATTTACTCCTACATATTCTTCAACGATAGGATGACGAAAAAACAGTGGATTGGCCTAGTTATCGGATTTATTGGCTTGATTCCCATCTTGCTCACCAGCTCACCTATCGAGCAGGAATGGGGAGAATTCTTATTCATATCCTGGCCCGAACTAGCCATTTTAATAAGTGTAGCACTCCATAGCTACAGCTGGATCGTCGTACGAAAACTAGTGCAAGACAAACAACACACGCCCCTGGTAGTCAACAGCATCACAATGTTTGGTGGCGGCCTTTTGGCCTTGATAACCGCACCGTTCGTTGAGGGAATCGCTCCCATGATAAAACCGATGGATAATTTAGCTGAATTTGTCGGCTGGCTGCTGTTTGTGGTGATTATAAGCAACCTAATATGCTACAACCTCTATGGCCATCTACTTAAAAAATATAGCCCCACCTTCCTCTCCTTCTCCGGATTCCTTGTCCCTATCTTTGCAGCCCTGTATGGCTGGGGACTTCTTTCAGAAAAAATTACCTGGCATTTCTATGCTTCTTGTCTGATTGTATTTGTCGGCCTCTACCTTTTCTATCAAGACGAGCTCAAGCAAACCCCAAGCTTTTATCAATAAATCTACCCACCATTCAAGACATTCTTATTTAAAAACCAGCAAACCCTTGCGATTGCCTCCTTTCTATTAGTAATATTACTAATGAGATAGAAATAGGAGCGGTACTAAGTAACCTCAAGGAAAAAAAATGCAAAAAAGAAAAAAATCGAAACTTTCGAATCATCTTCTAATTTTTGCCCTGGTTTCTGTAAATTTCACGATTATTTCTGCCCTGGCTTATGCAAATTTCACCACCACAAAAACACCGACTCTGGAAACAAGCGCAATAGTAAGCGTGAATTCAAGCCTCGACTATACCCCATCAGTTTCTGATGCACTCGCAACGCATCACGATATGCTCGACAAAACTCTCGAGAGTACCCTATCAGACCAAAGAATCCATGAGCCAAAAGCTATTATTACCCACAAAAAAAATTCTAGCGCAAAAGCAAGACGTCACAATATGAGTGATCGCCTCGGACTCGTGAGAATAAGACTTCGTGAGCTTAAAGACAATCAAGGTCTTGAAACCGAACTAGCAAAAATAAACAACTATCTAGAGAATCTGAGACAGGAACACGGTATCACCTCTGATATAGACCCTCGCAGCCTCATGGGCCCCTTAGAAAGATCGAAGCTAGATAGGCAATACGCAGAACTACGACGCCAAAAACATCAAGGGAAAGTTCGTAACATGAAGCAGAAAATTGTAAAAAAAGCGCATAAATACCGAACGCAGATGACACAAATGAAACAGAATTTTGCAGCAAAAAAGAGAAGAAGTTAAGAGAATGAGTAGTACAATTGCTAAATATCAAAAAGCAAAATAAAAAAACGAGGAGGAGATCATGAAGAAAATCGCTCTTATCGTGCTATTACTGGCCACCGCCTGTACACCGCTACACGCACAGCGCCTCAAAGACCAAGCAAATCACCTTGAAAAAGGGGTACAAAAACTCGCAAAAAGCCACCATCGTTTGTGGAACATTGCGCGCACCCTCTGGGCACGAGTGCAGCACTTAGAAAAGGAACTGCAAAAACAGTAAGCTACCTCTGTAACAGCAAAGTATCCAGAATAATTGCACGTTACAAAGACTGGCGTGAGCCCGAAGAAGCTCCCGTTAGGGAGCGAAGACGTGGTGCCGAGAGCCGGACTCGAACCGGCACGGTGTGTAACCACCACAGGCTCCTGAAGCCTGCGCGTCTACCAATTTCGCCACCTCGGCAATTTAAAAGTCGCTCATTTTTTTACCCGACAAGAAATGGAAATGCAGATGAAAGACCGACTGCCCCACTTCTGATCCCGTATTAGCAATCAAGCGGAATGAACCGGTACCCGGCAATTTTTTGCCCAGCTCTTTGGCCATCAACAAAAGTTTACCTGCCAATGCCTCATCCCCCTGCTCAAGCCCTTTAATATCGGCAATGTGCTTTTTGGAGATAATCAAATAGTGGATTGGCGCCTTGGGTGCCGCATCCTGAATCACCAGAAGCTCATCCGTTTCATCAACAATCGTTGCCGGAATCTTCTTATCAATAATTTTACAAAAGATACAATCTGCGTTCATTTCACATCACCTTCAAAGGGGGTTGGTGTTCATTGGAAAAAATGGC
>SDBT01017073.1_pt1 | contig 11477 bp, 9 predicted proteins | sample 2277101 | NCBI WGS metagenome assembly SDBT01 (sample SAMN10404973, study PRJNA504765) | marine sediment metagenome | isolation source: marine sediment core GS10_PC15, 103 cmbsf | place: Arctic Ocean: Southern Knipovich Ridge | collected 2010
ACAAAAAGCCAGTGAAACAAGGCCGTAAGGGCAAATTGTCCACGCGACCAGTCAACTAAAGACATGTCAATTGAGTCCATCATTTTGTTAGGGATTGATTAATTGTTCGAGGACATGATTGCTTCTTTCCTCGTCGGTGCTAAAATCTCTTTTCAATACATCCGGAAAGAAGAAAATCCGAAGGATGGCAAACATGATGAACAGCTTCACCAAAATAATCCTCCACAACTTCCTGCCCCAGGTCATGCTCCTGAAACCATCGTAATAAAACCTGATTACCTTCTTTACCATCAAGATGATTTTATTCAAGTATAAGCTTTTTTACCTGGTAGCTTTCTCCTTGTATTACTTTAACAAAGTATATCCCTTTTGGTTGATGACCAAGGTTAATCATATTCATTCTCTTTCCCTTTACAATTTGAAGGATCTGTCCCTGAACATCATAGACTTCAATTTTTTCAATTTTTTCTCCCTGAACATGGAACATGCCAGTGGTGGGGTTTGGGAAAATTACAATTTGATTATCGCCATCAAACTCATTTATCCCCATGGAATATTCGAGCGTGACATTTACCGTGTCGGACGATTCACATAAATTTACCTTGTCAATTATATGAACTATAAATGTATGTGTGCCTGTACCAACCTGTAAGATATCCAATGTAATGGTTTCTGTTGTATCTCCTGTATTCCACAAGAATGAATAATAATCATAGTTTGCTTCGCAACTTGAATTTGCATCAAGAATAATGGGTTCGGAATAGGTTATGGTCGTATCCCGAGGCATATTCAGATTGGCCGAACAAAAGCTATAATGGATCGTGATCTCTCCCTGATCCGTGCAACCATTCTCATCTGTAACTGTTACCATGTACCAGCCTCCGCCTGTAATATATACCGATTGTGTTGTTGGCCCATGAACCCAATCATATAAGACCCCATCTCCTGCGCTTATCATGATCGAATCTACATTATCGTTAAAGCAATAATCCGGAACCGGGACAGCTACAGGAGAAGAGAAGCCAACCTTTATTGTATCGTAATAGGTGGTTCCATCAAGATTTACAGTCACTGAAACTTCCTTTTCACCAAATCCAATACCTGTCGAATCAATCACTGTGCTGCTTGAATCTGATCCTGTTGACCATAAATAAGATTCGAAACCAATTCCCGCATCAATTGTAATTGTATGATCGACACATATGACCAAATCCTGTCCCAAACTGAAAGTAGGCGTTAAAAATTCATCAGCCCCAATATCAGGATTTACCGCATCCCTTGATTCACCATCAATATCGATTGTCACCAGGTCAACAGGAGTAGCATTGCCATTTAATAATACGGCGGATGTATGCAGATCACTTTCTGAGACAAATGCCGGATTAAGACTGAATGAATGTGCATCGTATGTTGTAGATGCTGTCCACTCTGCCAACGTTTTGTAGGCAGAACCTTTAGTTGCCAGAAATTCACCACTTGAATAGAGGCAATTATAATCCAAGGTTCCGGGATTGGACCAGTTTTGCATAAAAACAGCTGTTCCGCCGGCACTATTGGCAAAAATATTATTTTGTATGACGGATGGGCCACTTTGAGACAAGTCAATCACCCTGGTATTTGAACCTGATCCGGACATATTCACACTATTGTTAAATATCCATGCATGATTACTACAAAAAATACCTGTAATTCTGTATTTCCCGGAGGTATTTAACCCAATTAAGTTATTGATTACTGTATTTTTTCCAATGAGGACTAATCCGTTGGCTGTAGTATCTGAAACTATAGAAATGATATTCCTAATGATTGCACATGAATCTGAATAATTTGAATAAACACCGCTATAGGAATTAGAATGTGATGAACGATTGATCGTATTTGATATAATATCTACATATCCCCCGTTGTTGCAATAGATAGCACCTGCTCCCTGATCTGTAAATATGTTATTGGAAAACGTAGAGGCATTTTTATAATTTTTCGAGTCGATGTATACGCCATAGGAGCCGTAGTTTATCAGATTGTTATCGAAAACATTACTATCATTGGCTGTTTCAAGTTCATTCACATAAATAAGCGCCATCTCTTTCAGATTGGAGTCGGACTCCGTACCCTCAATAATTGTATGGGAGAAAGTGTTATGATCAGCCTGGTTGACAAGTTCAATAACCCTTCCGTACTCTGAATGAAGTGATTTGAGAGTCATGTTATTAAAGCTTATATGGTCAGCACCCTCCAGCTTCACTGTATAATTAGTGGCCGAACCGGCGTTGTACTCAACTACTACTTTGGTGCTATCACCACCGGCCGAACGAAATACGACCGTATGAGAGTTTTGTCCGGGAATATCAAAATCAATCAGTATCTGGGTATTATAGGTACCCTCTTCAATATCAAATGTTACATTTCCGCCCATGCCACAAAACTTTAAGGCATCTAAAGCTTCTGCAAAGCTTTTATACGTACCGGTTTCTCCCAGGGTATAAGTGCCAGAAAGAGGTGATGAGCATACAGAGGAGAACTCATCAGCTCCAATATCAGGATGAGCTGCATCACGAATTTCATTGTCAAAATCGGTGGTTACCTCCGGCACAGGTGTGCCTGATCCATCTATAACCAGACTGCTGGTATGCAAATCGGTATCACTGATAAAATTAACTGATTCAAACATTGAGTTTAAATCCTGTGAAGTTCCTAATTGCCAATCAGATAAAGTAGGATAAGGCTGGCCATTTTTAAATCCTAACACACTTCCATGGGTGAAATATACATTGTGATCAAATGTATTTCCATCAGCCCCCCATTGCAGGGTGAAAATCTCCTTTTGGTTGTAATTAATGAAAATGTTGTTTTTAAAGTCGCAATTGTCCCCAAGAATTGTGGTAACTCCGAAGGCATTTTCTTCATGTTTCAGGAGGGTATTGTTATAAATTTTAGAAGTAATCAGATTTAAATAAACCGCTGTCAATAAACTGGTATTTCCATGGACCATGGCCATATTATTTTTCACGACATAGTCTGCTCCCATGAGCCTGAATGCACCCTGAACATCATCTATTATGAGATTTCCGGAAATGGTCACATATTTCCCATTCCCATAGATGGCCCATTTCCCACTGGTAAAAGTATTGTTATGGATAAGCAGCGAATCATAACTGGTGTATTGTATTCCAAAATTGGACTGCCCGTTGAAATTATTATTGAAAATCACCACCCCCTGATCATTCACATTAACAGCAACAGCAGCACTCAAAAACAGATTGTTGTTGAGACTGAGCCGGTTGTGAGCGTAAGATTCATTGTTTGCTGTAACCAACAGTGTTCCGATGCCGCTATTGCCTGAAAAAATGCAACCATCAAATAAAATATTATTGGACCGGTTCTGTAGATCTACGATGGTTGCGGATGCCGTATCTGTGGTAAAGGTCAGGTTCTGAAATATTATATTATCTGCTCCAAATAACCTGAAGGTAAAATCGGTGGAATCAGCTGTAATAACCACGTCGGTACTATCTCCGGTTTGTGAGCGGAAAGTAATGGTATATAAATCATTGGCTCCATAAATTTCAGACAGGCTGTTTTGTGAATTATAAGTACCGGGCTTCATATCAAAAATGACAGATCCCGATATCCCACTGGGACTGTTTAAACTGTCAATGGCCTCTTTCAGGGTAGTGAAATCGGAAGGGGCAGAGCCAATGACGTAGCTGCCGTTTAACGGTGAACCGGCAAATACAGTTGCCAGGGTTGTATCATTTTCGCTGTTGTAATCATTGAATCCATTGGGATTATCCGTCCATACTTTAATAAGGTGTTCACCATCGGAGAAGTCAGAGGTCCCAATGGTTACATGACTGATGCTCTCATAAGACGACAAATTCCCTGACCAGCTAAATGTTTCTATGGTTCCATGATCTATCTGATACTTAATATCCACATTGTTGAGAACATCAGTTCCGAAATTTTTCAGACTTGCTTTCAGGTCAGTAACCCCGGTATTAAAAGAATTATTGGGCTCATTTATTGAAGTTATTCCTGCATCATTGGGCAAAGCGAAAAAGAGACGAACATTTGGTGCCCAACTTCGAAATGAACCTGCCCAATTGGGAAACGATGTATTATCACCATTTACAATTGATAATTGAGAACCATAAGAAGATACTGCAAATTGCGTATTGGGAGAATCAAACCGGTTGCTGTGGTTCTGATAATGCACTACAAGATTGCTGTTGTTGCTATGGAGATAACTTGAATCAAAGAGTATTTTTTTCCATCCTGTTGTTCCACTGTAATCAATACTCCCATTAAAAACCAGGCTCATTGAGCCTGCTGAGGGTAATTCTGCTGAAGAAAAAATTGTTTCAGTACTCTGTGACAGATATATTTTTTGGTTTTCCCTGAAATAACCCTGAGAGTTATTGTTGTAAGCAATACCGCAGATCTTTCCTGTTTGAATAGAATCACTGTTGTAAATTGAAGAAGACCATCCAAAGTTATTGTATGTACGATAAGGCAATTCTGTGTAACTGTTGCCCGAAAAATCTCCAATTTCAATATAGGTTGCTACAGCAACAGGCAGGCTAACCAAATCATTGGTATTATCCAGATCAGTGCCTCCGTTAGGGTTTTGGGTCCATGCCCTGAAAGTATAAGAACCAGGTGCGAAATCATGGTTCCCAAGCAAATTAATAGTTGCTGATTCCTGGCCCGTATAAACGGTTCCTGTCCAGTTAATTGTTGATTGAGGAACACCATTTAGCTCCCATTCAATATCCACACTTGTAATCGTATCTCCACTGAAATTTCTGAAATTAACTGCCAAATCATGATTCCCTGGCAATAAGTGATCTTTGTTGTTATTGATTTGACTGATCCCTGCATCCAGTCCAGAATCAAAACCCAGGTAAACAATGGGCATCTCATTGGTGAGTGTTCCGCTGGTTACAGGGAAACTGCCATCCTGCGCATGGAATTTACACAGGTTCAGCGGTGAAGAATTGTCTGAAAAATTAATTTTTGCTTCCTGAAGGGTAGTCACTTTTATCCCGTCGTGATTCTCATAATGAATGATCAGGTTTTCAGAGTTGTTATAGAAAAAAGGCGTTGTAAGTGTAATTTCAGTGGAACCATTTATCCCGCTGTTTTCATATACAATGTCACCATCAAAAACCTTTGTCATGGTCGAAGTATCGGGATATCCGGCATCTGTGAATGCTACATCACTTGTTAATGCCATGAATATTTTTTGATTCTGTGCAACATCAAAATAGAGGTCAATACTCCCCACATCGTAAGTGACTTTTACGATATCACCCCATGCATTTATCTTATTTTGAGGATAAATGGTGGTGCACCAGTTATAATCAGACTGGTTATCATAAGGTAGAATTACCCCACCGCTTTCGGGTGTTCCGATTTGAACGGGGTATTGAGCATTGGCCGACAATGCGGATATCAAAACAACAAGAATAACGGTGAGGATTTTTTTGGGGTACATTTTTTTTCTATTTAGAGGGATTAAACAATTTCATTTTAACAAACGTTTAAACTACGAAAACTTTATTTTTCAATGCCTGTTTAAAACCAGGCTTTTATGGATTTTATCAACATTGATTTAATCCGGACAATTATAATAAACCAAAAAAAGTGATTATTTTTATTGCTTCTACATAGAGCATTCCAACAAACAAGTAAAAACCTGAGAATGAAACAGACCATACCCGCATTCCTTTTCGCATTACTCCTCATTCCTGTCCATGCACAATCCGATTCCGATATTGAAATCGGTATTGTTGAAAAACTGGATCAGTTCATTCCCATGGATGCTGTGATTGTAGATGAGAACGGCGATACAGTTATCATTGGCGATATTATCGACAAGCCTACCATACTCAATTTTGTCTATTTCCGTTGCCCGGGAATCTGTTCTCCACTCATGGACGGATTATCCAATGTGATGGATAGGTCTGATCTGGAACTGGGGAAAGACTATCAGGCGCTAACCATCAGTTTCGACCATAGGGAAGGCACTCTACTGGCCATCACCAAGAAAAACAATTATCTGAATTTGATGGAGAAGAAGGAACAAGCCCAAAAGGGGTGGCGTTTCTTCACCACCGATAGTGCCAATGTTAATGCACTTACCGAAGCCACCGGATTTCGGTTCAAACCCACCGGGAATGATTTTATTCATGCTGCCACATTGATCATTGTGGATCCGAGTGGAAAAATTACGCGGTACATGAATGGTATTTACTTTTTGCCTTTTGAACTGAAAATGTCCATCATCGACGCCGCTGAGGGTAAATCAGCCCCCACCATCAACAGGGTGCTTCTGTATTGCTATTCATACGATCCGGAAGGGCAACAATATGTATTAAACATTACCAAGGTGGCCGGGACACTCATCATATTTTTAGGAGTGGTCCTGTTCCTGGTCCTTATTTTTGTCAGAAAAAGAAAAACTACATAGCATATGTCATCAAAAAGTTCAAAAAACAGTTATAAATCCTACTTAGAAGAAGATGGAGGAAGAAAAGGAATCTTTAGGTGGATACTTTCCACCGACCATAAGCGGATTGGGTTGCTCTATCTCTATTCAATCATGGGCTGGTTTTGCGTCGGCGTGGTGCTGGGGCTGCTGATGAAACTTGAACTGATTGCTCCAGGGCAAACTATTATGGGAGCACAGTCATACAATGCCACATTTACGGTTCATGGCGTGATCATGATCTTCCTGATTGTGATTCCCGGACTCCCGGCGATTTTTGGAAATTTTATGCTGCCCATACAGATTGGGGCCAAAGATGTGGCCTTTCCAAAGTTGAACCTTTTCTCGTGGTACATCTATGTCTTTGGAGGGATTCTAGTTCTCATCTCTTTATTTGGTAACGGACCGCCCGACACCGGCTGGACATTCTATGCACCTTACAGCTTCAAGACCGGGACCAACATGTTGCCTGCAGCATTGGGTGCTTTTGTACTTGGATTTTCATCCATCCTTACGGGACTGAATTTCATTGTAACTATCCACCGAATGAGGGCTCCTGGCATGACCTGGCTCAAGATGCCCCTGTTTCCGTGGTCCCTCTATGCAACGGCCTGGATCCAGTTACTGGCCACCCCTATTGTGGGTATTACCCTGCTAATGGTGGCCGGAGAGCGTATTCTGGGTATTGGCTTTTTTGATCCGGCCAAAGGTGGCGACCCGCTGCTGTATCAGCACCTCTTCTGGATTTATTCACATCCAGCTGTTTATATTATGATCCTTCCCGCCATGGGGGCCATTTCCGAAATCATACCAACCTTTACCAAGAAGACAATCTTTGGGTACAAGGCCATTGTAATTTCTACCCTGGCTATTGCATTTGTGGGATACTTTGTCTGGGGGCATCACATGTTCACTTCGGGCATGAGCGGAACGGCCCTTTACACATTCTCCATCCTCACCTTCCTGGTGGCTATTCCAAGTGCCATCAAGGTATTTAACTGGATCTCCACCATGCACCAGGGATCCATAAGTACAGATATCCCTTTTCTGTGGGCCGCATCATTCATCTTTGTATTTTTGATAGGGGGGCTCACCGGACTGGTGCTGGGTGCTCTGGCCACAGATGTTCATCTGCACGACACTGCCTTTGTGGTTGCACATTTCCATTTCATTGTTTTCGGCGGGACTGGTTTTGCCTTCTTCGGTGCCATGCACTACTGGTTTCCAAAAATCTTTGGACGCATGTATGACAAGAGTTGGGCCAAAACCGGATGGATGACCTTCTTCATCGGCTTTGTGACCCTTTACGGACCCATGTTCTATTTGGGGGTCAAAGGGATGCCCCGGAGGTATTACGATTATCTGGATGAGTTTCATGGCCCGAATATCATCTCCACATTGGGTGCCCTGGTAATGATTTCAGGATTCCTGATTATTTTGGTAAATCTGATCAAGTCGTCACGTCATGGTGAAAAAGCAGTGCAAAATCCGTGGGGAGGAACCAACCTTGAATGGCAGGTTCCCTCACCTCCACCCCTGGAGAATTTCGATAAAATTCCAGTGATTGATAAAGCAACCTATAAATACGACTAAACCTGTTTTATATGTCAACTTCAATTGCACACCAGGACGAACACAGGGATGACGTAACCTCCAAATTGGGCATGTGGCTCTTCATTTTTACAGAGTTAATGCTTTTCGGAGGGCTCTTTATTACCTATTCTGTGTATCGTTACATGCACCAGGATGCTTTTCATCTGGCCGCAAATGAATTGGATGTGACCATGGGGACCATCAATACAGTGATCCTGCTCATCAGCAGCATGACCATTGCCATGTCTACCACCTCCATTCAGAAAAAAGATAAAAAAACCACACTTATCCTTATAGGGTTTACCATGGTTCTTGCCCTGGTATTTCTTATCAACAAATATTTTGAATGGAGTGGCAAGATCAGTCACGGCCTCTACCCCGGCTCCCAACTCCTTGATGACCTGGGCCAGGGAGATACCCTGTTTTTCGGCCTCTATTTCTTTATGACCGGACTTCATGCTGTTCATATTATCGTGGGAATGGTTATCCTGGGTTTTATATTTGTGTTTGTCTGGAAGGATAAACTTACATTTGATAATTTCCAATTGCTTGAAAACGGTGGACTCTACTGGCACCTGATAGATCTCATCTGGATCTTCCTTTTCCCACTCTTTTACCTGATTACTTAAAATCCTGCATAATGTCAGATACAACTCATCATATCGTACCTTACCGCACCTACGGACTCATCCTTCTTTTATTACTGGTATTAACCGGCACATCGGTGGCAGTGACCCAAATCGAATTAACCAAGTGGTCCACGGCCGTTGCTTTGCTTATAGCCTCTACAAAATCGGCTTTCGTACTGGCCATATTTATGCACTTGAAATTCGATCAAAAGATATTTAAGATCATGGCTGTCTTGATCATACTCCTGCTGGCCGTGGTCATTATCATAACCTTCCTGGATTATATGTTCAGATAAATCACTTTATCCATGTATACTGCAACTCCACAAGAAGCTTCCAATTTTGTCGCAGGTGTCGACCTTGCGTTCATGGTCATCCTGGGGATATCGATATTTTTTCTCATCGGACTCACCGTCCTGATGATCGTGTTTATATATAAATACCGAAAAGATAAGCACCCAAAGGCCATCCAGAATGAGGGGAATACAAAGCTTGAGATAATCTGGACTGCCATTCCATTGGTGCTGGTGCTGGTGATGTTCTATTTTGGATGGATGGGCTGGAAACCCATGATGAATCCACCCGAGGAGGCGATGCATGTGAAAGCCATTGCCAGGATGTGGAAATTCCAGTTCGAATATGAGAATGGGAAAATTACCGATAGCCTGTATGTTCCCATCAACGAACCTGTAATCCTGGACCTGGTGGCATTGGATGTGTTACACAGCCTCTATATTCCTGCATTCAGGGTAAAGGAAGACATGGTTCCGGGTCAGGAAAAAGTAATGTGGTTTATCCCGGGCACTGAAGGACAGTTTAATCTTTTCTGTACAGAGTACTGCGGATTACAGCACTCCTACATGCTCTCCGGTGTAAGGGTAATGCCCAAAGAGGAGTTTGATGCCTGGCTGACCGATACCACAGCTTTGGCACCTGTGATGGACACAGAAACTTCGCCGGCGGATCAGGGTTTAGAGGTGCTTCGCCGTATCGGATGCAATGCCTGTCACTCCATGGATGGGAGCAAACTGGTCGGACCGTCCTACCTGGGTGGATGGGGCAATACACGCACAGTGATTACAGGCAGGGAAGAAAGAGAAGTCACATTTGATGAAGCGTATGTGAAAAGATCCATTTTTGACCCCAGTGCAGATGTGGTGAAAGGTTTTAACAAAGGCCTGATGCTCTCCTATGAAGGGTTGGTTAGTGAGGAAGAGGCGGATTTGATTATTGAGTATCTGAAGGCGCTGAATGAGTAGTTATTTAAAACTTGGGAAGTTTACCATTTCTATTCCGGTGGCTCTCACCGGATTTTTGGGATATTTTCTCTATAATCCGGTACTGGATCCGGACGCAGCTTATACTGTCTTTGGTGTTTTTTTCCTTTCCATGGGTTCCAGTGCCCTCAACCAAATTCAGGAGCGACACACCGATGCCCGAATGAAAAGAACCGCAGGCAGACCGATTCCTGCAGGAATCATCTCACTGCAAAGAGCCATTCTTTTTGCCCTGGGATGTGCGGCCCTGGGCACAGTGCTGCTTTTCCAAACCGGCGTTCCCCTTTCCGCCGGAATTGGGATTTTCACTTTGCTCTGGTACAACCTGGTTTATACTCCACTTAAAAAGATCACTGCATTTGCGGTTCTCCCGGGGGCCCTTATTGGTGCCCTTCCTCCACTTATCGGCTGGACTGCTGCGGGAGGTAATCCCCTGGATATGCAGATCATCACTGTAGGATTCCTTCTTTTTGTGGGTCAAATGCCTCACTACTGGCTGCTGCTGCTGAAAATTGGAAACCAGTTCCATGAAGCAGGGTTGCCAGTAATCACCAGTCTGTTTGATCCACGACAAATCCGAAACCTGAGTTTCATGTGGATTGCTGCCACCGGGACTATCGTTATGATGTTACCGGTCACGCCCATTATTCAAAACCGGATTATTTCGATCGTATTGATCGTCGCTTCCATCTTGTTTTTATACCGTATGTTCCGGCTCACCTACCGTGGTGAGCTTATTGACCATTGTAAAAAAGCATTTATTACTGTAAATTTGTTCTATCTGCTAATTATCCTGGTATTGATTGCGGATAGAATTCTCTAGCACACAACAACATTCTCCTGAAACCGTTGTTACTACATTATAAAACATTCTACCTATGAAGAAAGTATTGATCGTACTGGCAGCAGCATCTTTGCTAATTGCCTGTAACAGCAACCCAAAAACCACACAAGAGGAAACCACTGAAACTCCTGCAGTTGCAGCTGAATGGGTGGAGGTGGTTCTTAATGTGGATGGCATGACCTGTGATGGATGTGAAAATGCCATCAAAGGCGGGATAAAATCCCTGGACGGAATTGCCTCTGTTGAATCGTCCCATGAAGAGGGTTGGACAAAGGTGAAATATGATAAAAACCTGACCTCAGTAGACGCGATTGAAGGAAAAATCACCGATACCGGTTACGTGGTGGAAGGCGAAAAGAAGCAGGTGAACCTCTAACAAAGTTTTTCAACCTGCTTTTATCTCATAATTATCCTGAACTTATTTTTACATAAGTAGCCTACATCTCGTGCGCAGCGCAAGATTAAGCTGCGTTAAAAACATAAGTGAAGGATCTTATAGGTTGATCAACAGGGACAAAAATCCCATATAGAGGACCGCATCGGCAGTCCACCGGTAGTAGTCATTCTTTCGAAAGAGCGAAGGAAAGAAAAGAACCAGAAGCAGTATGGTATCCATGCCCGTAAGGATCAATGCGAACTGGGCA
>SDBT01017074.1_pt1 | contig 11477 bp, 16 predicted proteins | sample 2277101 | NCBI WGS metagenome assembly SDBT01 (sample SAMN10404973, study PRJNA504765) | marine sediment metagenome | isolation source: marine sediment core GS10_PC15, 103 cmbsf | place: Arctic Ocean: Southern Knipovich Ridge | collected 2010
GTGCGCGTCTCGTCTTCGTTCCTACGAAAGCGGGAAGGGATATGCCGTGCGAAGTGAACCCGGTGAAGATCGAAAACGTTCAAGACGGCAAGCGATACGTCGTGTGGTTTTCGGGTGAAGGTTGCTCGGTGCTTTCAGGTGTTGACGTGCTAACCGTTGCCGACGCATTCACCACCGACGTGACGATCTTCGAACCACATTGGGGCAACTGTAACAAACCCGATCAGCACCGAAGGAGACGAACGTGACGATGCCGTACGAGCAGGCGATCGTTCGTATTTGCGGCGACGTGCGCGACGACATTGTGAAGGCGCTCGCCGAGCTGATCGATATGGATAGCACCGATCACCATGCTCGATATGAAGTTTGGGTTATCGTCACCGCGCTACACGTCACAAGCGCCGAGCTATGCGCCGCCGGGCTTAACTACGCGACCGCACTGCAATTCGCCCGAAACCACTTCGAGATCGGCGACGCACGCCGATGGGCCCACGACGAGCTATACTAATCGTGCCGTGAGTATTTTCGTGAACCGCAAGCCAGCACCTCGGCGGCTCGACGAAATGGCGGGCGCCTTAAGCATCTGCCATTTGGCCGGGGCCCTGTCGATCGTCGACGAGCGCTCGATCTTGACCATTGTCGAGGATGGGCACCTGGACCCGAACAAACCGACACCTACCCCGACGCCTAGCGGTGGCGCCTCAATAATGGCTTGAATCGCGGATCGCTTGCTTTTGCGCGCATTCCCAAGCACGTTCGCAGTCATGACCGACGAGAAGAAGCAACACACCGAAGAAGAGCTCGAGCCTGACGATGGGATCGCTGCCGCCAAGCTGAAGGCGAAACGGATCACTGAAGTCGACGATTCGATCGCCGGTGTCGAACATCAGTCGCTCCACATGAATAAGAAGGAGCGCGCCGAGCTGAAGAAGCAGCTGCAAGCGTCGAAGGCTGCGCTTGAAGACTAAGCAACAGAAGCGGGCTGCCCGGTTGAAGCAGCAGAAGCTCGAGCGACGAAGCCGCAACGTGAAGGCGAAGCAAGCGAAGCGGCATCAGGATTTCGGGATCAAGAAGCTGAACCGGGTTCTCTCCGCCCTGCCCGAAGGCGTTGCCGTTGAGACGCAAAAGGATGGATCGATGAAGCTATCGGTGCAGGCCCGACGGTCGGAAGCTGACGCAGCTCGGAAAAGCCTGTTAGATGTCGCAGAAGCAAACGGGCTCAAGCCCGTGGGAGAAACCGCCGCCGATGTCTAATCGAGGCAAACGACGGCCCAAGGATCGCCCGCGCAAACGTGGGCGCAAGAGGAAGACGAAGATGCAAAAGTGCGTGACAATCAACTGTAAATGGCGGGGGCCTCTGACGGTGCAACAGACGGGGCTCGATCAGCAGAACCGTCCGGTGTGCGGGCTATGTCAGCAGTTGGCGACGACCGTGCAGAAGGTGGCGGCACCGAACGAGCCCGAACACGAACCGCCTAACTATGCAGGCGAAGACGCGCCGCCCGACCACCGCGCACAAGACGAAGGCGACACCGATCCCGAAGAGCCCGACGAAGAAGAAGACGAGCTTGACGACGAAGACGACGAATCAGAAGACGAAGGACATGAAGACAGCGGCTTCATAATGTGCGTCGAAAGGCACGGTTGATATGGCTCGCCCGTCGAAGCTAACAAAGGAAACCGCAACGAAGGTGATCAACGCGATCCACCAATGCTGCTTCGTCGAAACCGCGGCAGCAGTGGCAGGTGTTGCGCGATCGACGCTGCACGAATGGCTTCGACGTGGCGAGATCGATCTAAAAGCAGGCAAGCGCACGATCGCGGCGCAGCTCAAGAAAGACTTTGACGCAGCGTCAGCGACTGCCGAGTTGAACCTGCTAACCATCGTTGACAAGGCAGCCCCCAACGATTGGAAGGCTGCCGCTTTCAAGCTAGAGCGTCGATGGCCCGACCGATGGGCCCGGAGGCAAGTGCTTTCGGTAACTCGAGACGATGGGATCATGACGTCGACAATGCTCGATCTTCAGAACCTGAACGACACCGATCTGCGAACGCTGCGCGAACTCATTAAGAAAGGTGCGAAACACAGATCGAAAGACGACAAGAAACAGAAAGGGAAGGATCTGCACTAATGGCGAAAGACATGAAATCGATCGCTCGACTTGCTCGAGCTGAAGGACAGGCCCTCGACGGCGTTATGTCGGCGACGATCGAAGGCGGACAAATGGCGATCCAGGTTGCGCAGCGACCGGGTGACGTTGCGGCACTGCTTCAACAGAATGCACTCGAGCAGAAAGCCGGGCAGCCTTCTCCGTACTCGGAAGAAATGAGCGAAGACGAGCTCGACGAACGAAGCGAAGCGCTCGAGCAGCTGATCAAATCGAAGATGGCATGGGAGCGTCGGCAGATCGCGCAGACCATCTTCGATTATGCGTCCGACTGCCAGAAACGATCCGACGAGCTAGCCCTCCAAGGCCATCGTGCGCGAAAGGAGTTCAGGCAGGACGACCTGCCCGAGCTCGCCGAGAAGGCGCTAGAGGATTGCAAGCAACGCGCGAAGGCGTTCGCGATCCGGGCTGCGATCGCGGTCGACCTAGCGAAGAAGATTGATCAAGGCTGGAGCCGGAATCCGGATGGCACACCGCAGTGAGCGATCACTACGGTGATCGAAGCACTCGGCTATCTGACGTTTTTCGGCGTAGTGGTAGGGATCGACTATCTACTGCTGCGCACCTACTTGAGACAGAAGCAATGAAAGTGATCGAGCTCGACCATGCGACGATCGCGCTTCGAAAGCTGACCGCTGCGATCCGTTACGCGCCTTTGCGTCCCGTTCACAGGAAGATGCTCGAAGCGATATGGGCGGATTTCTACGGGGCGTATTAAGTGGCGAAGAAAGCCGACGAGCAACTCGACTTCTCGGTCGACATGATCGATCTCGAGCTCGCCCGTCGTCACCTTGCCGACTTCGTGCAGCAAATGTGGCCCGTTGTCGAACCGGGCAAGGCTTTGATCTGGGGTTGGCCGTTAGATGCAATGTGCGAGCATCTCGAAGCCGTCACGCGCGGCGATATCCGTAACCTGATCATCAATGTGCCGCCGCGTTTCCTGAAGTCGACGATCGTTTCGGTTATGTGGCCAGCATGGGAATGGCTGCACGATCCGCAGCTACGCTACCTTACGAGCTCTTACGATAAGCAGCTCGCCGTTCGAGACGCCGTGCGTACCCGGCGCCTGATCAACCATCCGAAGTACGAGATCCTGAACATGGGCGAAGACGGTAAGCAGCGCTTCATTTTCTCGGGCGATCAGAACGTCAAGAGCTCTTATGAAAACAATCAAACTGGCACGCGGATCTGCACGTCACCTACGAGCTCGGGAACGGGGCACGGCGGCGATCGAATCATGGTCGACGACCCACACAACGTGCGCGAATCCGAAGCCGAAATTCAACGGAACGCCGTTCACGAATGGTGGGATAAGACGATGTCGACCCGTCGAAACGATCCGAAGACCGCTGCACGCGTGATCATCATGCAACGCTTGCACGAGGACGACTTGACCGGGCACTGCCTCGAGCAAGGCGGGTATGATCACCTTTGCCTTCCTCTGCTATACGAAGCCGATCACCCGCACAAAAGCAGCACGTCGCTTCAATTCGTAGACCCGCGGCACGCCGAAGGGCAGCTGCTGATGCCGAAGCGTCTCGGGCCCGAGCAAGCGCAAGACTCGAAGATCGAGCTCGGCACCTATGGTTTCGTCGGTCAAATGCAGCAACGACCCGCACCGAGCGAAGGCGGTATCTTTCAGGTTGCGTGGTTCAACGAATACGAGATCGAGCCACCGGTCGACTCTTTCGATCGAATGTGGACAACTTGGGATCTTTCTTTCAAGGGGCGCGAAGGAAGGGGCGGAATGCGCGGCGAAATCGAAGCCGTGAAAAACCGAAGCTTCGTCGTCGGTGAAACGTGGGGATCGATCGGCGCCGCCTCATACATTCTAGACGAAGAGCGCGGGCAGTGGAACATTCTCGAGACAATCGCCGCCATGGTGCGAGCTAGGAAGAAATGGCCAAGCGCGACGGCGCATCTCGTCGAGGACAAAGCGAACGGGCCTGCCATCGAGACATTGCTGAAGGATAAGATCCCGGGCCTGCTGCTTTTGAACCCCAGAGGATCGAAGATTCAGCGAGCGCATGCCGTGTCGCCGTACTGCGAAGCCGGCAACGTCCACGTTCCAAGTCCGCGCTATGCCCCCTGGATCGCCGATTGGCTTCACGAGATTTGCACCTTTCCCTTCGGTCGGTATAACGATCGTGTGGACGCAATGACGCAGGGGCTGATATGGGCGCACGTCGACACGGTGCAAAGAAGCCTTCGAGCTCTTGATCAAATGGTGGGTAACTTATGACAAACGGAAACGACGAAAACGCAATCCCAAGCACACTTGACGGTCGCGTCGACTGGATCGAGAAACGTCTTTCTATCGACGACCTCGACGGCGCAATCGAGAACATCGAAGCCTTCGTGCGTACCGACGCTTGGCAAAACCTCGCGACGAATCTCGGCGTGCAGGGCAAGGATCACCGACTGTCGTCGAAGTTCAAACGCGGCAGGCAGATCCCGCGCGAAGAATACGAGTCGATGTATATCGAGGATCCGATCTTCGCTCGAGTCGTCGACGGCGTGCCCGAGCACGGCACACGTCGCTGGATCAAGGTGACCGCCGTCGATCAGACCGACGAAGACGGGGGCGAAGGCAAGGTCGAAAACGACTTCAGTCAGGACGTAATGGACGCGCTCGAGGATCTCGACGCGCAGCAGCAGTTTTTCGAGCTATGGCGACTTGCTCGGCTCGACGGCGGCGCCGCAATGGTACTAGCGGCAGACGACGGGCAGACACCAGACAAGCCCTTGAAGCTCGAATCGATCAAGTCATTGAAAAGTCTGAACGTCGTGACGCGGTTCGAGATCTTCCCCACCGACATCGACGAAGACGTAACAAGCCCGACCTTTCGTCAGCCCCTGTCTTACGCATTCACTGGAAAGGCGAGCGCACGATCTGCCGAGCAAGAGCGAGCACCGAAGGATCCGAATGCGCAGTTTGCTTCGGGGCAGCGAAGGGGACCAACCAAAAAAGAGCTCGCCAACGCGCAGAAGATCCACCATACCCGCGTGATCAGGCTGCGCGGGATCATCTTGTCTGAATCACTAGACCGAACGCAGGGCACCGCGCTTCTCGAAGATTTCAATTGGGGCACACCGATCATTCAGCGTGTATACGACGACCTTCGACAGTATAATTCGATCTTCTCGCACACCGAGGCCGCCTTCAAGGATTTGTCGCAAGGCGTGTTCGGAATGAAGAACCTCGCAGAGCTGCTCGCGGTCACCGACTCGAACGACAAGCTGATCAAACGAATGACGTTGATCGCGCTCGCTGCGTCAACGTTCAATATGGTGCTATTCGATCCCGAATTCGAATCGTACGAAAAGCGCACCTCGTCGTTCGGTGGCATCGATAGAGTGATGATCCGTTTCATGGAAAAGCTCGCCGCCGCATCCGAGATCCCCCTGACGAAACTGTTCGGGATGGCGCCGGCGGGCTTTTCGACCGACGACATCTCGGCCGAAAAGACCTTCAACGCTTCGATCTCGACGAAGCAGCGACGAAAGCTGCGCAAGCCGATCAACCGAGTGATCGAGATCCTGCTTCACGCGAAAGAGGGCCCGACCAAAGGCGTCGTGCCCGAGCAGTGGAAATCTCAGTTCGTGCCGCTCGACGAGCCGAACGAAACTGAGGATTCGACGCGACGCAAGACCGACGCCGAAACCGACGCCGTGCATCTTCAGAACGGATCGCTCGAGCTTCACGAAGTGCGAACGCGACTGCGCAACGATCCCGACCTGCCTTATACGCTCGACGCTCGAGTCGACGAAGCAATGCAAGAAGCCGCCGAGCCGATGGATCCTGCCGAAGCCGCCGCGCTCGCCGCAAGCCTGCCGACGCCGTTGCCGGGGGCAGATCCTGAAGTCGAGCCGCCGTTGCCCCCAGGCGTCGATCCGCCCGACGATCCCGACGAGAAAGAAGACGGTCGCAAGGGATAGTCGATGGACGACGAATCAAATGATCTTGAAGCGACGGGATCAGCGACGAAGCAAATGCGCGCCGTGAAGCAGACGCTCGCCATCGACAAAGCTCGAGACGAAGTGCGCGCCGAATACGAGAAGAAGCTCGAGGCGAAAGAAGAAGAAGAGCGCAAACATATTACGAGCTCGGTCTATTCGCAGCGGGCCCGAATCAAGAAGCTAGAAGACGAAATGATCAAGGTGAAGCAAACGCTCGCGATCGTGAAATGGCTCGGCATGACACTCGGCGGTCTGGTCCTGACGGGGCTCGCCGCCGCAATCTTTGGAGGATAGAACAATGACATTTAACGTAAACCCAAACGGAACGAGAACCGGCGAAATCCTGCCACGCACGGCGGCGAACGGCTTGCCGTTGACTTCGCCAGCATTCAACACGTCTGGACTTTCCCGCCTGTCGTGTGGCTTTATCTTCGAGTTTGGATCAGGCACGCTGACACGCCTCGATATGCAAGCCGAAGCGTCTTATGACGACGGGGCTACCTGGATGCCTGTCTCAATCAATGTCGACAAAGGCACACCCCCCGACGACGACGTGCAGCCCGGTCTTGCGATGAAGACACTCGGCGCAGCTTCTGAGAATTGGTGCTTTCAGCTCGGCGCGATTTCGGCGTTCCCTTTAATGCGCTTGGTCCTTTCCGTTGGCGCTGGCGCCCCTGCTGCGGACGACTTCATTACCTCTTTCGCACACGGCGAATGAGTTGGCGCATCCCTAGGAAGGTATGCCCGATTGGTGTCTGCACAGAGCCGGTGCGAGTTGATCGCATCATGTGTCGCGCGCACTGGAGGAACGTGCCGAGGGATTTGAAGGTTCACAACAAAAGATCATGGCTGCACGCAAAAGCGACGGGAGACGGGGCGATGAATGAAGACTCCGTTGCGGAATGCGTGATCGCCGCGCAGCTTGCAGAGGAAAACTGATGGCCGAAGCCGTAACACCGAAACCGAAGTCGAAACCAAAACCGGCGCCGCTTCCGATCTTTCACCCTGGGGGCCTGAAGCCCGCCCTAGTCTTTCGGCAACGGATGGGCGAGCTCGGCAAGCGTCTTCGCAAGGCGCCCCGCGCCGAGCCGAGCAGGGCGCCCGAAATCGATTACATTCGGCGATCGAATATCGTGCTTCGAGATCTATCGCAGCTCGTGCTCGAGCTCGTGATCCCAAAGCTTCCCGCTATAATCGGCGACGCACCGCTCGAGTTACGTCGAAGGGTCGATGTAGGCGAAGTGCTCGAGGAAACGATCGGGAAATTGCGGATAGCGTTCGCAGTCAGGGCACCGCTCGAGCAAATCGCAAGGCGTGCCGGGAACGACGCCGAACGCAGGGCTGGCAAAGATCAGAAGCGAATCGTCGCTGCGGTGCTCGGCATTCAGCCCGAGCTCGCCGAGCCATGGCTCGGGCCGGTGATCGATCAATTCGCCAAGTCAAACGCGAAGCTCGTCGGCAGCGTCACCGAAGACTTCATTGATCGGCTCGACCGCAGAATCTCGGATCGAATGCGCGAAGGGTTGCGCCCCGAAGAGATCGCGAAAGAGATCGAGCGCGACTTCGTCAGCTCGCAAGGCATCGAAGCGAAGCGAGCTCGGAACCGGGCGAAGCTGATCGCGAGGGATCAAACGGCGACCCTCCAAGGCGACGTGACACGGATCCGTCAGCAGCAGCTCGGCATCCGCCGGTACGTCTGGCGAACCGCAAAAGACGAGCGGGTGCGCTCGAGTCACAAGGCCCGGGAAGGCGAGACCTTCGTTTGGGGTAAGCCGATCGGACCGCAGCTGCGCAAAAAAGGTTTGAAGGTCGACACGATCGACGGCCCCCCAGGAAGGCCTATAAACTGCCGGTGTTACGCCGAACCGCTGCTTTCAGACGTCGTCGAAGACCTGCCCGAAATCTAGGATGCCACGAGGCAGCACTTGACGGCGCCGCTCGAAGCGTGGATCTTCCCGTCAGCCCGGCATCTAGAAACGACTGATGCCATTCGTAAACGAACACCGCGCTCGCCAGTCGAGCCCGGATCAATTTGAACGATTTCGCCGGGTGAAGCCTGAAGGCTTCCCGTCTGGCGTTGAAGCGATCCTAGGTCTGAAGACCGACGGCAGCAGCGAGATCCAAAGCGTCACCTTCGACGCTGCGCAGTGGCAGCCAAACGACGCGAAGAAATGGCTCGGCGATCACAACTTCACTTCCGAGCTCGAAGAAGCTGAACCGAAAGACGACGCGATCACCGTCAGGCTCGACGACCTAACCGCCGACGGTGCCACCATGCGAACCGTTCGTCGGTGGGACCTGCTGCCGCTCGAGAAAGCAGAGAAGACGGCAGACGGCTTCGTGCGAGCGCAGGGGATGATCACCCGAAAAGACGCGATCGATGCCGTGCTCGGTGGCAAAAACAAATTGTCTTGCGGGTACACATGTCAAGTCGTCGACCGTGGCGGCACCTTCGTCGATGCGGATCAAGTCGAGCACGTCTTCGACGCGATCCAGCAATCGATCGTCGGTAACCACGTCGCGATTTGCGACAACCCGCGAGCTGGTCCTAGCGCGCAGATACGGATCGACGAAGCCGACGCGTTCGCCGATTTCTCACAACCGAAAGGGGATGCAATGGAAACTATCACAATCAACGGTCAAACCTATCAGGTGACAAAGGAAGTCGCCGCGAAGATGCGCGCCGACGGCGTGCTCGAGCTGAAGAAAGCCGACACCATCACACCGACGCCAAAGCCTGACGACGCGAACGCTCGAGCGCTTGCCGAGTCGCAAGCCCGAGCAGACAAAGCCGAAGGCGAGCTCGCGGCGACGAAGGCGAAGCACGCCGACGACGATCAGAAGCGCACCGACGCGAAGAATCGCAGCGACCAAAACGTCGCAACGAAGAAGCGAATCGCGCTCGTCGCAGCTGCTGCGCCGATCCTCGAGAAGAAGCTCGACGAGCTGCTCGAGCTCGACGACGCCGAGATCATGCGTCAAGTGATCGCCAAACAGGCTCCCGACGTGAAGCTCGAGGGAAAGAGCGACGCTTTTATCGAAGGCGTCTTCGAGACGATCGCGACGACGCACGTCGATACGACGGCAGCGATCACGACCCTGATCAATCAGGGCAAGAAAACCGCGCTGAATAACGGCAGCGGCGACGATTCGGCGAAGCGCGCCGACGACGCGCGTCAGCGCATGATCGACCGCGACCGCAACGGGTGGGAGCCCGAGAACCTTCGCAAGCTCGAAAAAGCCAGTTAGCCCGTCGGAATTCCGAACGGCACACCAATAGGGAAAGGAAAAAGGAATCATGGGCGGACAAACAGTATATACAGATCAAGCACGCGGCTTCCCGGGGCAGCGTCAGGGGATGGGGCACAAAGCCCGATCAATGGTCAATGACACCGGCGCCGTACGTCAGGTGCACGATCTAACGGTCGACAATGCGATCGACGCGACAGCATACCTATTCACGGTCGATCTCGGGTCGGGCGCGCTTCCGATCGCGTTCACTTCGGGCGCGGCAGGCACGACCCTGACAAGCGTCCGCGACGGACTGCTCGCAGTTGCTCGGGCTGATCAAAGCTTCGAGAATCGCGTCGCATTCAACCCGCAGGGGGTTGACTCGATTCGAGCGACCGCACTTCAGCAGGGAGTCGGCTTCACGCTTGCGGATGGCGACGCGAACCTATCGAACGCCGTCGTGACTGCGAACGCTGCGACGATCGCGATCCCGTTTGGTCGTGCGGTGACGAACCGCACCGGCGCGGGAACGACCGAGCGAAGCGCACGGCTTCCGACTGCGACGGGCGAGACCTTCGCAGGGATCACCGAGCGAATTCACTCGAACGTCGACGTGACGAACGCGAGCCCGGCAGACGACATAGGTGCCGTCGCACCCTTCAGCGACTTCACCGTCGGCAAAGAAGGCGAATGGCTCGTCGAAGTCGATGAAGCCGTCGATGAATCGTCGAACGTCTTCTTTCGGCACACATTGGGCGGCGACGCCGGCGCGGTAGGAACGTTCCGAACCGATGCCGACACCGCTCGAGCTGATCAAATCACCGGTGCGAAATTCGTTTCGCGCACAACGGGTGCGGGCCTTGCGGTTCTCGCCGTCAATGAAGCCTAGATCGCCTAGGTAGAAAGGAAACGAAATGAACGCACTTAGAGTATTAGATTCCTGGGGCGACTACGGCGCATCCAGGTCCACACGTCGATTCGACGACGTGACGATTTCAGTCTTCGTGGAAAACGAGCTGAAAGACATCGTTCCACAAATGTACGATCGGCTGTTTCCCGAGCTCGACGCACGCACGCACGTTCCGATGGACGTGCAGGTTAGCCCCGGCGCTATGGCTTGGGCCTACGATTCAATGGACAAGCGCGGTCGCGCGGAATTTCTAGGGGCGAACGCTTCCGATATGCCGCGGGCTGACATCTCGAAGCGTCGTCTGACCTTCCCGATCCGCACCATGATCATTTCCTACGGCTGGACCGTAGAAGAGATCGAAGCGGCTCGGTTTGTCGGCACGCCGCTTGATCGTGGGAAAGCTGACGCAGCCCGTCGCGCTATCGCCGAGCTCGAGCACAATACGCTCTTGAACGGCGACAGCGTTCGGAACCTGCCCGGCTTCCTGACGAATCCGGCGACGCCGCGGATCGCGGTGCCTAACGGGGCATGGCTGACAACCGCGACGCCCGACGAGATCCTTCAGGACATGAACACGATCGTCGATCAGGTTTGGATCCTGTCCGAGCGCGTCCACCGTCCGAACACGATCATTCTGCCTCTCGCGCAATTCCGGCATGTCATGACAACCGCCCGAAGTGCGACGAGCGACACAACGATCGCCGAGTTCTTTCTACGTACGAATGGATTTGTACGCGAGCTCATGTCGCTGCCCGAGCTTTCGACAGCGTCGCCGACCGGTGGCACTTCAATGCTCACGTATCAGAAGGATCGCAGCATATTGTCGGGGATCGTACCCCTCGCGTTCCAGCAAATGGACGCGCAGGTGCGGGGCATGGAAGTTCTAATTCCTGCGCGCGAGAAGATAGGCGGCACGATTTGGTTTTACCCGATCGCTGCTGCGTTCGGCGACGGAATCTAGCAGCCCCCAGGGGGAAAGCCATTTGACCATGGCAACCCGAACCCCGGCGGGCCTAACGGATCGCCGGGGTTCACTTTTTAGAAAAGGAAGGATCGACAGGATGGCAAAGAAGAAGACTAAAAAAGGGACCGAGCGGATCTATATCGGCTCCGTCAAACGGATCACCGTCGGGTTCCCGGTACCCGGCAACCGTCAGCCGGCGTTTTTCACGTTTTGGCCGAACCGGGTCAACTGCGGTGGACAGCAG